>JABLTH010012389.1_pt1 | contig 49555 bp, 40 predicted proteins | sample 7875711 | NCBI WGS metagenome assembly JABLTH01 (sample SAMN14941262, study PRJNA633318) | bioreactor metagenome | isolation source: bioreactor | place: China | collected 2019-03-05 | reverse complement strand
CGTGCAAGTCGAAGGGAAGACCGCGTCCAGTTCGCTGACGGTGGAAATGATTCGCAACTGCAGGGCCAAGTGGGCGCCGCCGCCCCCGCCGCCCCCCGCCCCCGTCGCGCCGCCCCCTCCCCCCCCGGCTCCCGCGCCGGCGCCGGAGCCGCCGCCACCCGCCGAATCGAAAGCCGAGCCGCCCAAGCCGCCGGCCAAGAAGGTGGCCACGATCAAGGGCGCGATCATCGTCCGCGAATTCGCGGAACAGTTGGGCCTCAAGCCGAACCAGCTCATCACCGAACTGATGATGATGAATATCTTTGCCTCGATTAATCAGAAGATCGAGTTGAAGGTCGCGCAAAAGATCGCCGAAAAGCATCACTTCGTTCTCGAACACGAAAAGAAAGAGGTCGAAAAAAAGTCCGAATCTGTTCCGCAAGTAAAAAAGCAAAAGGAACCGAAGCCGGACCTCGTGGACGAACTCAAACCGCGCCCGCCCGTGGTTGCCGTTATGGGCCACGTGGACCACGGCAAGACTTCCCTGCTCGACAAAATTCGCAACGCGAATGTCGTCGCCTCGGAAGACGGCGGGATCACGCAACACATCGGCGCCTACTCCGTCACGCTCCCCAAAGGCCAGAAAATCACGTTTCTCGACACGCCCGGCCACGAAGCGTTCACGGCCATGCGCGCGCGCGGCGCCAACCTGACCGACATCATCCTCCTCGTTGTGGATGGCGTGGATGGCGTCATGCCGCAAACCCGCGAGGCCGTGCAACACGCCAAGGCCGCGAATGTCATCATCATGGTGGCCGTCAACAAAATTGACCTTCGCTCCGCGAATGTGGATCGCGTGAAACAGCAACTTCAACAACTCGGCCTCACGCCGGAAGACTGGGGCGGCGAAACCATCGTGTGCCCCGTCAGCGCGACCACGGGCCAAGGCATAAATGAATTGCTGGAAAACATCGCCGTCCAGGCCGAAGTGCTCGAGCTGAAAGCCAACCCCGCGCGCCGCGCGCAAGGTTATGTGATCGAAGCGCAACTCGAAACCGGAATGGGCGCGACCGCCACCGTGCTCATCCGCAAAGGCACGCTGCGCGTTGGCGACGCCATGCTCTGCGGTCCGTATTGGGGTCGCGTGAAAGCGCTGATCAACCCCATGGGCCAGAAGGTGAAAGAGGCCGGCCCCTCCGACGCCGTCAAAGTGCTCGGCCTGCCCGAAGTCCCCGAGGCCGGCAGCGAGTTTGTGATCTTTCCAAACGACCGCATGGCCAAAGACGAATCCGAACTGCGCATGGCAAAGAAGCGGCAGGAAGAACTTTCCTCCACCGGTCCGAAGCGCATGTCGCTCGATGATCTGCTCAAACCCTCGGCGGATTCCGGACGCGAGAAGAAGGAACTCCTCGTCCTGGTCAAGACCGACGTGCAAGGCTCGCTCGAAGCGATTCAGCACGCGCTCGGCGGCCTGAAAAGCGATAAGGCATCGCTGCGCATCCTCTCCGCCGGCATCGGCAACATCACCGGCAACGACGTTCTGCTGGCCAGCGCCTCGAACGCGATCATCGTCGGTTTCCACGTGGCGAAAGAAAACGACGCCGCGAAACTGGCCAAACGAGAGGGCGTGGAAATTCGCCTCTACAGTATTATTTATGAATTGGTGGATGAAATTCGCGACGCCATGCAAGGCCTGCTCGACCCCGTGGTTCGCGAAAACGTGCACGGACACGTGCGCATCAAACAGATTTTCGACCTGAGCAAGAAAGGCCGCGTCGCCGGTTGCGTCGTGGTGGACGGCCGCGTGACCAGCAAATCGCGCGCGCGCATCAAACGCCGGGGCGACGTCGTCTATGTCGGCCACGTCTCCACGTTGCGGCGCTTCCAAAACGAAGCGAGCGAAGTCCGCGAAGGCCAGGAGTGCGGCGTTCGCCTCGACAACTTCAGCGACTACGAAGAAGGCGATATCATCGAATTTTACGACGTCGAAAAAATCGCCCAGCAGCTTTGATCTCGAACCGCGGGCGGTCCCCGCTGGCCGGACCGACACGCCGCGCGAGAGGATATCCTGATGAGCAGCCAACGCATCGAACGCATCAATGAAATGATCCGGCAGAACGTGGCCGCGTCGCTGTATCGCGTGATCAACGATCCCAAGTTCGATCACTCCGCCGTCACGGTGATGCGCGCCATCACCAGCCCCGATCTGCGCAACTCGCGCGTTTTCGTCTCCATCCGCGGCGCGCCCGAACAGCGCAAGGCCCTCTTCCACACGCTGCTGCATCACCGCAAAGAGCTGCAGGCGGGCCTTTCAAAACACGTCGTCATGAAATACACGCCGCACCTGAACTTTGAACTCGATGAGTCCGTCGAGCGCGGCGGCCACGTCCTCGATATCATCCAAAAACTCGAAGCCGAACATCCCGATTGGAAAGAAGAGCCGCCCGAGTGATCCCCCGATTCCAAAGCGGCCCGCTCCGCCCCCGCGATACGCTCGACGGACTTCTGCTCGTGGACAAACCCTCCGGCCCGACTTCCCATGATGTCGTCGCCGCGATTCGCCGAAACTTCCAAATCGAAAAAGTCGGTCACGGCGGAACCCTCGACCCCATGGCCACCGGCCTGCTCATCATCCTCCTCGGCAAAGGCACAAAAGTCTCCAACCACGTCATGGGCGCCGACAAAACCTACGAAGGCGTCATGCGCCTCGGCATCGCCACCGACACGCAAGACGCCGACGGAGAGGCGATCGCCACGGCGGATTGCTCCTCCGTCACGCGCGAACAACTCCTGGCCGAAATGAAAAAGTGGATCGGCGACGTCCAGCAAATTCCCCCCATGGTCTCGGCCATCAAAAAAGACGGTGTGCCGCTCTACAAGCTCGCCCGCAAAGGCAAGGAAATCGAACGCGAGCCGCGCCATCTCCACATCTACGAATTTACGCTCCTCGACTTCGCCCCGCCCCTCGCCTCGTTCCGCCTCCGCTGCACCAAGGGCACCTATGTCAGAACCCTCTGCGCGGACATCGGCCAGGCGCTTGGCTGCGGCGCTCACCTTGCCGAACTGCGCCGCACTCAATCCGGCGCGCTCGACGTGGCGCACGCCATTCGCACAGAACTATTGTTCAAGCTCACGCGCGAAGAACTCGCCCAACACGTCATGCCGATCAGTCACTACACCCGAATGGGGGGACCGGTCTGATGCTCGTCTATCGGAGTCTCGCCCAACTTTCCCGCATCCGCCGGCCGCTCGTCCTCGTCGCCGGCGCCTTCTATGGCGTCCACCGCGGGCACGCCACCGTGATTCGCCAGGCCCTGCGCAGCGCGGCCAAACTGCGCGCCGAAGTCTGGGTGTTGACCTTTGAGCCGCACCCCCTCCGCGTGCTCAATCCCAAACTCGCCCCCGCCCGCCTCACCAGCGCCGAACATCGCTTGAAACTTCTCGGCGCCCTCGGCGTGGATGGCAGCCTCGTCCTCCCCTTCGATCGCAAACTCGCCGACCTCGAACCGGAAGAATTCATCGAACGGCTCTGCCGCGCCGCGCCGCGCCTCAAACGCATGGTCGTGGGCCAAAACTGGACCTTTGGCCGCGGCGCGCGCGGCGACGTGGCCCTGTTGAGAAAACTCGCGCGCCGCCACCGCATCGCCGTTTCCATCGCCCGCCCGCTCAAGTTCAAAGGCCAACCCATTTCCAGCACGCGCATCCGCGAACTCGCCGCCAAAGGACGTTTCGACGACGCGGCCCAAATGCTCGGCCGCCCGTTCAGTATTCGCGGAACCGTCGTTCACGGGAAAAAATTGGGGCGCAAACTCGGCTTCCGCACCGCCAACGTGGACCCGCACAACGAAGTCCGCCCGCCGCCGGGCATCTACGCCGCCTACGCCGTCATTCGCGGTCGCAGCCATCCCGCCGCCGTCTATCTCGATGGCCGCTCCGACATCGTCGAAGCGCACTTGATCGGGCGCGACCTCGACCTCTACGGCCAGAACATCGAACTCCGCTTCGTTCAAAAAGTCGGCGCGCTGCGGCGTTGCGCCGACGATGAAGCGTTGAAGAAAAAGATCGGCCGCGATGTCGAAGCCGCGCGCCGAGTTCTCACAAGCGCCTGACCCTATTTCGCCTTCTTTTTCTCCGACGAAATCAGCCAATTCGCCATGCGGCGCGCCAGCGGATCGGGATCGCGCTCGGCCAAATCGCGCGCCTGGTTCCAATAGTTGGACGACGCGAACCAATAGCCCCAATAAAGCCCCGTACGGCGGGTCAGCGAATCGCGCGACTTCATGCAATTCGAGGCCAGCGTCCGACACCCCGCCGTCGAGGGCAACACGCGAAAAAGAGGCTTCCACATCGCGCCGTTCGCCATCGCCAAATCAAAATTTTGCGGCGTGCCGACCAATTCGTAAATCCATCGGCGCTTCTGCGGATTCGCTTCGATCTGTCGTTGAATCAAATCCAGTTGAGGCGGCGTTCCATGAATCGCGAGGTAGAGGCCGGACATCGAGGCGCGCCCTCGCGTGGGCGCGCCCTCGAACCACGACTGCACCTTCGGCAGGCCCGCCGCGCCCACGGAAAAAAACTTCGTCGCCAGAAAACTCCCCTGCGCCATCTCCATCGGCCCCGGATCATCCGAATCCACAATGATGGCCAGCCGATTATAGGTGTCGAAAAAATCGTCCGGCGCTTCGGCCGCGCCGGCCGCGACCGCAAACATGGATAAAAAGAGAATTCGCAAAAACATGGCGGACTTTCTACGTTCTGTGACGTGAAAGGCCAACACGAAATTCATGGTGCCCTCGTCACCCTGCCCGCTCGCGGTGCGGAACGCCCGCTCGATGGGTTCTGGACGCGCGGAGCGCGGCGCTCCAAAAGCCTGCTGGTCTTCGTCCATGGCATGCACAGCAATTTCTATCGCTCCGCGCTGAAAAAGGAATTCATGGCCCGCGGCCCGCGCCGCGGCTACGATGTGCTCTCCTTTAATAATCGCGGCGCGGAATCCGACACCGAAACGGAGCGCTTTCGCGATAGCCTCGACGACCTCGATGCGGCGATCGCGTTTGGCCGCGCAAAGGGATATCGCCGTTTCGTCCTCGTCGGCCACAGCACCGGCTGTCAGAAAATCGCCTACTGGCAATTCAAGCGCCAAAGCCCCGCCATCGAAGCCCTCGTCCTCGCCGCCATCGGCGACGACTACGCGATCGCCCGGCGCGATTTGGGCAAAAAATATTTCCAACGATTGGAAACCGCGCGCCGCTGGATTTCCAACGGTTGGAAAACCCGGCGCATGCCGGACGATTGCCGTCGCTTCACCGCCGAACGATTCCTGAGCGCCGCCGACCCGAAGCAACTCGAAGGACGGCTTTTCAATCTCGCCGGCCCGCTCAAGGAGTTCCGCCAACTGCGCGTTCCGATCCTTGCTCTTTTCCCGGCAGATGAAGAATATGCGTGTATTCCCGTGGCGGAAGCCGCGCAAACTCTGAAAAAACATACTCGCTCCCGGCGATTCGGCTCCGTGCTGGTTCCCGGCGCAAACCATAGCTTTCGAGGCGCGGAAGAACTCGCCGTGTCTGAAACTCTTGACTGGTTGACCCGAACGAAGGCAAAACGGCAATGAAGACTCCACAAGCAAAGCACAAGAGAAACTTCCTCGAAAAGTTGCGCATTCGCCTCTCGCAGTTTCTCGCCTTCAGCCTTTTGATCGCCGCGGTCTTCACGACCAGCCGATGGGAAGACCATGCGCCCATGGTCGCGTATATGCTTTACGCCATCGGGGTGGCGCTCGTCGGCATCGCCACAGTTGGACGCCTCTGGTGCACGCTCTACATCGGCGGAAGGAAGACCAAACAGCTTGTCGTCGAAGGGCCCTATTCCATCACGAGAAACCCGCTCTACTTCTTCAGTCTTTTGGGCGCGGTCGGCGTCGGACTTGCGACAGAAACCCTGCTCTTGCCCCTCGGCATCGCGATCGTTTTTGCGATGTATTATCCGTGGGTCATCCGCCGCGAAGCGATCAAAATGGCCGCCGTTCACGGCACGGCCTATGATGAGTATGCGCGGACGACACCGATGTTTTTCCCCAAGTGGTCGCTGCTGCGCGAACCTGAAAGCTACGCGACCAATCCCCAGCTCTTCCGCCGCCACATGTTGCCCGCCGCGTGGTTTGTTTGGATTGTCGGATTGATCGAAGCCGCAGAGGGCCTGCGTCAATCCGGCCTGCTACCCTGCTGGCTCCGCATCTACTAGGCGCGCGACTTTCGCGATTGAGCCTCTACAGCCGCCAGATCAAGGACCTTGCGCGATTTTTCGGAACTCCGCTGACACGGCGGGTCGGTCGGACGGGGCTCCTCGCCGAAACGACTCAGCGGTGGGCCTCTCGGGTTCGGAGCCACTTCAAAGACCACGCGACCATTCGCGAGGCGGCTGGCGCCGTCGCGCCCGTCTATACACTCGGCGCAAGCCCTAGCCTGCTCGAATGGTGGTTGTGGCACCGCCTTGCGAACACGCCAAGCGCGCCTGAACCCGAGAGTCGCGTTCGGACCGTGGTGCAGCGCTCGGCGGAATTGGTTCGATCCGTCGAATCGAATGAGCTGGATGCGGCTCTCGTCCGGTCGGATGCGATCCCGCGAGAGCTGACCGGCAAGCCGCTCTATTCGTTCGGCCGTTCGCCATTCGCGTTGGCGAAGAATTTTTCGACGAAAGCCAACATGAGCAAGGCCGCATTTGCGCGAATCCCGCTCGCGCTTGCGGCAGGCGGCGCTGACGGGCGACGACCCCTCGGTCCTGCCCGATCTGACCGTCGCCGCGTTTTCGGAACATTCGGTGCGCCGTCTACCCCTTCCGTTTTTAAGGCTGCCGGATCGTCGGATCGCGCTGATGTCGAGTCCTCGTTTGCCCGCAACACGCTTGGCGGCGATTTTCAAAGTTCTGGCGATTCGCGGGCGAGTGTGATGGCGCAACGCGGCAGGATCGAGAGATTGCCTGGATATCCCGCGCGGATTCATTGCACACTGGCGGAAAACAAGATAAAGCAAACCCTGAGGTTGAGGGCGCAGATCATTCAGACGCCTCCAGCGGATGACTGTATGAACGAAGACCTGTGGAAGGGAGATTTTCATGCCGGTTGCGCTTGAGTACTTCATGCTGGTCGCCATTGTCATCGCCAACGCCCTGCTGCTTCTGCTTTGGGTGCGGCTCCGACAGCCGATCGGCGTGGATGTGGAAAAGACTGTTCGGGCGGAACTGCGCGAGGCGCGGGAAGAGGCGAGCGGTCATGCGCGCGAACTGCGCGGCGAGGTGATGAGCGCTCAGGCCAGGTCTTCCGAGACGCTCGTCAAAATGGTCAACCTGCTCGGCGATGATCAACGGCAACTGCTCGACGGGCTTTCCCGCTCCACCAAGGACGCCTCCGTCGCGATCCGCGCGGACCTCGAAGCGCTGATCGCGCGAACCGCCGACGCGCTGAACCACATTCAGGCTTCGACAGAGAACAAACTCGAAGCGGTGCGACAGACCACCGAGACAAAGCTGCAAGCCGGCGAAGAGTCGCAGTCGCGCCGCGCGGCGGAAGTGGTGAAGACGATTCAGACGCTGACGGAATCTATTAAAGCCGACATGTCCTCTCAGCGGGAGCGACTGCACGCTCAACTGCAAGACATCCAGAAAGCCAACGAAGACCGCTTCGACAAGGTCCGGTTGACCCTCGACGAGAAACTGCGAGGCATGGGGGACGATCAACGAAAGCACCTGGCCGAAGTCGTGGAGGCGCTGAAGAAGGTCGAATCAGGACAGCAACAGGAGCAGGCGAAGTCCCGGGAACTTCTCAATCAGAAGTTCGAGCAGATTCAGGCGGGCAACGAAAAGAAACTTGAGGAAATGCGGCAGACGGTTGACGAGAAACTCCACAGCACGCTGGAGAAACGTCTCGGCGAGTCCTTCAAACTCGTGAGTGAACGCCTTGAGGCGGTCCAACGCGGGTTGGGCGAAATGCAGACCCTCGCAACAGGCGTGGGCGACTTGAAGCGCGTGCTCGGCAACGTCAAAGAGCGAGGCACCTGGGGCGAATACCAACTCGGCGCCATTCTCGCCGAGATTCTCACGCCCGATCAATATGCGCAGAACGTCCGCACAAAAGAAGGCCGCGAGAGTGTGGAATTCGCGGTGAAGCTGCCGGGGCGCGGCGCGAATCACGACCAGCCCGTCTGGCTTCCGATTGACTCCAAGTTTCCCAAAGAGGCGTATGAACGCCTGGTCGAGGCATCGCGCGCGGCGGACGCGGAAAAAGTTCAATCCGCATCCGACGAACTTCGCAAAGCGGTTGCGAAAATGGCGAAGGACATTAACGAAAAATACATCAACCCCCCAACCAGCACGGACTTCGCCATCCTTTTCCTGCCGACGGAGGGTCTCTATGCGGAAGTGCTGCGCCAACCCGGCCTGCACGATGAGTTGCAGCAGAAATGCAGGGTGCTTGTGGCGGGTCCGACCACGCTGTCCGCGATCTTGAACAGCTTGCGCATCGGATTCCAAACGCTGGCGATCGAGCAAAGGGCCAGCGAGGTTTGGAATGTCTTGGGAGCTGTGAAGACGGAATTCGGCAGGTTCGGAGATGTGCTCGACCGGGTCAAAAAGCAGATCAATACGGTCTCGAATACGCTGGATGAATCATCGCGGCGGACGCGCGCGATGGAGAAAAAGCTCCGCAGCGTTGAGCAATTGCCCGCGGGCGAAGCCGCGGCTGTTTTGGCCCTTGGCGAAGGGGAAGCCGCGTTGGACGAAGACGCGCCGGCCAAGGGGTCAGTCCGCACATAGTAACATCTCTGGCTCCGCCCGACCCGCCATGGGGTCCTGCTTTATTGCCTCAGTGCGACGCAAGGCCACGCACACTCGCGAGAAAGGCGGAGGGTAAGAGTTGTTACTATGTGCGGACTGACCCCTTGGCAAGTCGGGGAAATTCGTGTACGCTTGGCTCTGTTCGTCACGCCGCCGGGACGCGGCGACAAAGGAAAGGTTGGGATTCGGATGTTCACACGATGCTCTAAAAATTTGATTGTGCTGTCAGCGCTTGTTCTGGGCCTCTCCTGCCCGCCCCTCTTTGCGGAGGACGCGCCTGCGCAGGCCGCGGGCGAAAAGACGGCGACGAATGTTGATGACATTGATGTCACGGACACGACCGAAAATCCGGACTATGCGGCGGCGGGTGAAGAACTCGCGAAAGAAGCTTTCTCCGATGTCTATCACCAGGCTGCGCCACTGGCGACGATGACGACAATTGACGGGCAGATCATCAATCTCGCCGATGTTTACGGGAAGAAGCCGGTGTACCTCAAATTCTGGGCGACCTGGTGCGTGCCGTGCCGCCAACAGATGCCGAACTTTGAAGCGACATACAAGAAGCTGGGCGCCCAAATGGAAATCATTGCCGTCAACGTCGGCTTCAGCGATGACGAGCAGTCGGTGCGCGCGATTCAAAACAAATTCGGACTCACCATGCCGATCGTGATTGATGACGGCACGCTCGCCAGACTCTTCCACGTGGCGGTCACGCCCCAACACGTTCTCATCGGCAAAGATGTGCGCTTCAAATACATGGGGCATGCCGACAACGAACATCTGGAAAACGCCTTGGCAGATTCCTTGAAGGATGAAACCGATGGCGTGGCGCAAGCCGAAGCAGCCGCCTCTGAACCTCGCGTGCAGGTCGGGGATCTCGTGCACGACTTGTCGGTCACACTTCTCGGGGGAGAACATATGCCGCTCAAGGCAAAGCCCGGGCGCCTCCTTGCCGTAGAACTCTTTTCCACCTGGTGCGAGTGGTATCTCGAAACGAGTCGGCCGGAAACATCGAAGGCCTGCGCAAGGGTACGCGAGACGATCGAAGAACTGTCAAAATCCATCCCAGAAGTGGAGTGGGTGGGTATCGCGGGCGGGCCATGGTCCACGACCGACGATCTGGCGGAATACAAGAAGAGCAATAACGTCACGATTCCTCTCGCCCTCAATCAAGGCGACTCCCTGTTCAGAATCTTCGGCGTGCGCGACATTCCGACGATTGCGCTCATCGACGACTCACAACATCTCATTCGGTTGATCGGGCCCTCGGAAACGAATACGTCCGAAATCGTGCGCGGAGTCGTCAACGCGACCCTCGGTCACGACGCTTCCGGCGACGCCCGCGCCCCATAGCGCAACACCGCGCCGCCCGCATTTTTCACTTGCGCGAGAGCGCGCGTCGGCTATGTTAGTGAGCAATCACTCACTTATAGGACCACCCGCATGAACACTCGCTCAAAACCGATGCCCGCCGAACAGCGGCGCAGCGCCACGGTCGAAGCCGTCGTCGCGCTGGCGGCGGACCAAAGCCCCGGCGACATCACCACCACGGCGATTGCGCAGCAAATGGGCGTTTCGCAGGCGGCCGTTTTTCGCCATTTTTCCGACAAGGAGAAGATTCTTCAAACCGTCATGGCGTGGGTTTCAGCGCGCCTGCTCTCCCGCGTGGATGCCGCCATCGCGCGCGCGGACGCCCCGCTCGCCGCGCTCGAAGCCGTTTTCAAAGCGCACGTCGAGTTCATCGCCAAGCACCCCGGCGTCCCGAAAATCCTCTTCGCGGAAATGCAGCGCCCGGGCGACAGCCTCGCCAAGCGAACGGTTAAAACCCTGCTCGACCGATATTCGTCGCGGCTCCAAAAACTCTTTGCCGACGGCAAAGCCAAGGGCGAGTTGGACCCCGACCTCGACATCACGTCCGCAACCGTTCTTTTCATCGGCACCATTCAAGGACTCGTTGTTCGCTCCTTGCTCAGCGGGCGCGTCGCCCAAATCCGTCGTGACGCGCCGGGCGCGTTCGCCATCTATCGTCGGGGAATCGAGGAGCGCGCGAAGTGAAGACAATCAGCGCCCGAACCTTCAGTGTTTTGGCCTTCGCGACTCCGCTTCTGGCGCTGCTTCTTTACGTCGCCGTCCGCTCCGGTCCGCTCGCGCCGATTGCCGTCACGGTCGAAACCGTCCACGCCCGCTCTATCGCGCCCGCCCTCTTCGGCATTGGCGTGGTCGAGGCGCGCTATACCTACAAAATCGGCCCCACCTACGCGGGCCGCGTGAAGGATGTGAACGTCCACGTCGGTGACCGTGTTGCAGCGGGCCAGTTGCTTGGCCGCATGGACCCCGTGGATCTCGACGCGCGGATCGCCGCGCAGGAGGCCGCCATCCGGAGCGGTGAAGCCGCCGTTCTGCAAGCCGCCGCAAAGCAGGAATTCGCCCGCGCACAGACCGGCCGCTACGAAGAATTGCTCGCCACCCACAGCGTCAGCGTTGAAGACGTTGATCTCAAAAAACAGGAAGCCGTCGTCGCTGACGCATCGCTCCAATCCGCGCGCGACAACGTGATCCGCCAGCGCGCCGATCTCGCCGCCCTTCAGGCGCAGCGATCGCAGATGGACCTCACCGCCCCCGTCGAGGGACTCGTCATCTCGCGCGACGCGGACCCCGGCACAACCGTCGTCGCGGGCCAAGCCGTTGTCGAACTGGTGGACCCGAACAACCTTTGGGTTGATGCCCGCTTCGACCAAATTGCCGCCGGCGGACTCGCGGCAAATCTCCCGGCTCAAATCGCACTGCGTTCGCGCCGCGCGCAACCGCTCGCCGGTCACATCCTCCGCGTCGAACCCCGCGCAGACGCGGTCACTGAGGAGTTGCTCGCAAAAATCTCGTTCGCTGCTCTGCCCGACCCGCTCCCGCCTCTCGGTGAACTCGCCGAAGTCACCGTACAACTTCCTGAACTGCCGCGCAAACCAACCATCCCCAACGCCGCCATTCACGCGGTGAATGGGAAGCGCGGCGTCTGGACACTCGCGGAGGGACGCCTGCAATTTGTGCTCGTTTCACTGGGACAAAGCGATCTCGATGGACACGTTCAAATTGAAGAAGGCCTCAGTGAGGGCGCGCAGATTGTCGTGCATTCCGAAAAGAATTTGAGCGAACGCAGCCGCATCCGCGTCGTGGAAAAAATCCCGGGAGCAAGTCCATGATCAGCCTTGCCGGGCGCGACATCCTTCACGCGTGGGGCAAGTTCGTTTTCACCGGAATCGGGCTCGGCCTCCTCATCGGTGTCACGCTCACGATGGCCGGCGTCTATCGCGGCATGGTGGATGACGGCAAAGTGCTCATTGACGGCAGCGGCGCGGACCTTTGGGTCGTTCAAAAAGACACGCTCGGTCCCTACGCCGAATCCTCCAGCATTCCCGACGATCTATGGCGCAGTATCCGCACCGTGCCCGACATTGCCGAAGCCGCAAACGTCACCTATCTCACGATGCAGGTCGGCAAAGGCGAAGCGGATGTCCGCGCAATGGTTGTCGGCATCGCCGCCGGTCAACCCGGCGCCGCGGGCTGGCCGCTGAACCTCATCGCCGGACGCCACATCACGCGCGGCCACTACGAAGCGGTCGCCGATCGGGCAGGCGGATTCAAACTCGGCGACACCATCAAGATCCGCCGCAACCACTACACCGTGGTCGGCCTCACGCGCCGCATGGTTTCCTCCGGCGGCGATCCGATGATCTTCATTCCGCTCAAGGACGCGCAGGAAGCGCAATTCCTGAAAGATAACGACGCCATTCTCATGCAGCGCCGTCGCACCTCAGAGAACCCGCTCTTCAATCGCCCATCCGTCCCCGGCCTGCTGGACGCCACCATCGCATCGCAAACCGACAACCACTCCGTGAATGCGATTCTCGTGCGTCTCCGCGCGGGTACGTCACCCAACGATCTTGCGCGGCTCATCGCGCGCTGGAAACGAGTCACTGTCTATGACCGGGCGCAGATGGAATCCATCCTTGTCGGCAAACTCATCGCGACGTCCGCGCGGCAGATCGGCATGTTCCTCGTCATTCTCGCGATGGTCAGCGCCGCCATCGTCGCCTTCATCATCTACACGCTCACGATGGATAAAATCCGCGAAATCGCCGTCCTCAAACTTATCGGCACGCGCAACCGCACCATCGCCGGCATGATTTTGCAGCAGGCGCTTGTCCTCGGCGGCATCGGCTTCGCCGTCGGCAAAATCAGCGCGACCTATGCCGCACCGATCTTTCCCAAATACGTTCTTCTTGTGCCCGTTGATTCCGTCATCGGACTCCTCGTGGTCATGCTCATTTGCTCGCTCGCCAGCATTGTCGCGATTCGCATCGCGCTCAACGTGGACCCCGCCGAGGCGATTGGGGGCTGAGATGGCGGGCAAAGGCATACGCATTGAAGGACTCAGCAAGCGGTACGGCGAAGGCGATACCGCCGTGCTCGCCCTCAAAAACGCAACCATGCGCATTGCGCCCGGCGAAGTCGTCGGACTCATCGGCCCGTCCGGCTCCGGCAAGAGCACGCTCCTCAAATGCCTCGGCGCGGTGATTGATCCCACGTCGGGCCGCATGGAGCTCGGCGACGATGTGATCTTCGACAATGGCTGGAAAGTCCGCGACCGCCGCGCGCTGCGCCGCGACAAAATTGGTTTCGTCTTCCAGGCGCCCTATCTCATTCCCTTCCTCAACGTCACCGACAACGTCGCGCTGCTCCCGATGCTCGCGGGCGCGCCGGACGCCGAAGCCCGCTCACGCGCGCTTCAGCTCCTCACCGCCCTCGATGTGCAGCACCGCGCGAGCGCGATGCCGTCACAACTCTCCGGCGGCGAACAGCAACGTGTCGCCATCGCGCGCGGACTGGTGAATCAGCCTCCCGTCATTCTTGCCGACGAACCCACCGCGCCGCTCGATTCCGAGCGCGCGATGGGTGCGATTCGCTTGCTGAACCAAATTGCGCAGCGCTTCGACACCGCGATCATTGTTGTGACGCACGACGAGAAAATCATTCCAACGTTCAAACGCATTTATCACATCCGCGAGGGCGTCACGCACGAAGAAGCGGGCGAAGGGCGCGGACTCAACTGAAAAGGAAAACCCCATGAACTCCAACACAGCCGCTCAAAGATCACTGCGATTCCATGCGATCACCATCGGCCTGCATTGGCTGACCCTGCTTCTGTTGATCGCCGTGTACGCCTTCATCGAGTTGCGGGAGGTCTATCCGAAGGGCAGCGTCATGCGCGAAGGGATGAAGGCCTGGCACTTCAGCTCCGGTCTGCTTGTCTTCGCGCTCGTCATTCTGCGCCTCGGAGCGCGCGCGCTTTTTTCTGCGCCGCCGATTGATCCCCCCACGCCGCGCTGGCAAATGCTCCTGTCCAGCGCCATGGACCTCGCGCTCTATGCCTATCTCATTGCCACTCCGCTCCTCGGATGGCTCACGCTCAGCGCAAAAGGAAAAGCCATTCCTTTCTTCGGCCGCGGATTGCCCGCCCTGATTTCACCCGACAAGGCGCTCGCGGAGTCGCTCGAATCCGCGCACGAAACGATGGGCTATATCGGCCTCGCGCTGATTGCGCTCCACACGCTCGCCGCGCTCTTTCACCACTACATTCGCCGCGACAACGCGCTTCGACGAATGCTGCCCGCCGGCTGAGGGCCAAACTTGACACTCTCCGACTGCGCATTCAGCATGGCGCCGAAGGCTGGGTGAAGGTGAACCATCGCCATTTATCCATTTTGATGCTTCTTGCGCTGGCCGTTGATCCGGCGCGCGGCGACTCGGTCGGACTGCGCCACATCGCACAGGGCGTTGGCACCATCATTGCGCCTCTTCCGCAGGGGCAAAATCTCTATCTGTCTTCCGCAGGAATCGTTGACCTCACCGAGCTATCGGAGCCGCGCCTGCTCGCCACCATAGATGGGGGCCATCAACGCGCCACATCCGGCAACTACGTCTTTCTTGCGGACGACAGCTCCGGTTTGATCATCACGGACATCACGATTCCGAATTCGCCGCGCGTTGTCGGTCAGATTCGATCTCAGTCGCAGGGGTTTCCCCGCTCTCACGCCATGGCGGTGGAGGCGCGAAGCAATCTGGTTTTTGTGGGGGCGTGGGATCCGTCGCTTTACATTGTGGATGTTCGCGACGGGTCCAATGCCGTCGAGATCGGCAGCTTTACAATTGACGAAAGAGAGTACGGCGTGCCGGCCTGCTGCTCTCGCGAGGTCGCCGTTGATGGGAACCGCTTGTATCTGGGCCACGACAAGGGCCTTTACATTCTGGATATCACCGACCCCGCCGCGCCCGCGCTGTTGGGCATGCTGCCCGCCAATGGGCCGTCCTACTACAGCGGCTTCTGGGGAATTTGCATTGTCTCAAACCTCGCCTTTGTCGCCGACGTCAATCGCGGGTTGCGGATTCTGGACATCTCCGACGCCAGCAACATCGCGCAAGTCGGAATTTTTCCAACGAGTCGCCCCGTAACTTCCGTGGACCTGCGCGGCCATCTCGCCTTCATCGGATTATGGGGCGCCGGCATTCAGGTGCTGGATGTCAGCGATCCGGCCCATCCGGCCTCCCTCGGCGGTCAAACGGAAGAGTGGGCTCAATACGTAACCGATGTCAGGGCGTTCAGTCATTTTGTTTCCGGATCGGGAAACATCTTTGAACTCTTCACCGGGCAGGACCGCAAGGTTCCTCTTGATTTCGATGGAGACCAGCGCTCGGACATCGCCGTCTACTGGCCGCAGGGCGGCAACTGGTATGTGCTCCAAAGCCAGCAAGGATTCGCGCTCCACAATTGGGGATGGAATGAAGCCGTGCCCGTCGCGGCCGACTATGACTTTGATCGAAAAACCGATCTCGCAGTTCAACATTCCAAGACCGGTCAATGGTATCTGCGCTATAGCCGTTCGGGCCTGTTGCACTTGAAGGCTCTGGGCGGAATATCCCAACAACCCTTTGCGGAAGATTTTGACGGCGACGGCAAGGCCGATCTCGCAGCCGAATCCTATTCCTCCCCGGCGGGATCATACCAGAGCAGTCTCTACAACCGTTCGTTCGACTATTCCTTTTCCACCCAAGGCGTCCCGGTGCCCGGCGACTTCGACGGCGACGGGCTGAATGATATCGCGCACTACATCATCGCGACCGGAACGTGGGATATTCAATTTCGCGCGATGGGGGGTGAACACCGCCTCATTCAATTCGGCTGGAGCGCAGCGCAACCTGTCCCCGCTGATTTTGATGGAGACGGCGCCACCGACCTGGCGGTCTTTCATCCCGCCACGGGCATGTGGTATTGGAAGGAAAGCCGCACGGGCCGTGTCTGGCGTCAACAATGGGGTTGGTCTCAAGTCATACCGGTGCCGGCAGACTACGACGGCGATGGGACCGCAGATGTCGCCGTATATCATCCGGCTACAGGGAACTGGTACATCAAAAACAGCCAGAGCGGACAACTGCGCTTGCAGCAATGGGGCTGGCCGGAGGCGCTGCCGGTGTGGCCTCAATACTGGATCAATCGCCGATTCACCTTCCCCTAGTCGCCCGGGCCCCGCGCGGCGCGCGCGAGCTCACGGCGGGGTGAGGCGGATTTGGCCGCGGGTGCTGCGTCCTCCTCCGGTGAACCATGCGGCGCGTATGGCCACCTTGTCATTGGCGGCACGGGCCGGCAGCGTCAGCTCGCAGGTGAACGTGGGGGCGGCCCGCCCGACTTCCCACGTCTTGTCGTCGCGAGCGATCTCTTTTCCATTCACAAGCAACGAAATCCATTCCACGGTCAATTTATTCTGCCCGCTCACATATTGAAAACGAATCAGAAGCGGCCCCGCCTTTTGAACGCTGTCCGAAATTTCAAAATCGTTCGTGGTCACGATTTCGCCCTTCTTCCCCTCCAACGAAGATGGATCCCACTCGCCCACTTTCACCTCGCGCGCGAGTTGGGCTGAAGTCAGGCCGGACGCCGCGCCCGATGATGGGCCGTCTGATGGCGAAGAGGCCACAGCATAGCGCTTGAGTTCCTCATCCACGTGAACGCGAAAGAACGGCGGCACTTCAAACATGTATTTTTCCAGCCTCGCCCGCGCCTCATCCGCCTTTCCATCGGCCGCGAATTTCGACGATTGCCGCTTGACGGAGTCCCAGTTGGATGCCACCTCCATCCACTTTCTGGCCACCGGCTGATAGGCGTAGGCCCATTCAGGCTTCTTGCTCGTTGTGCTCGTGTATTTTTGGAGGTTCATCATCCCCTTGAGAAAATCCCCCCACATGAACTCCTGCAAACCGCGATAGAACATCGCGAGGTTTTTGTACCAAGCGGGCCACGGTGCAGCGCGGGCGTTGAACTCAGAATCATCCATCTGATCCAGCAAATAGGCCGCGAGCACTTTGGGCATGTGCAGCACGTTGTTGTCCGGCTGATTGATCTTCATGTCGGCGATGGAGGCCAAGGCCGCGCCTGCGTCGCGATCGCGCGCCTCAATCCACAAGGGCACGACACGGAACAGGCGCATCCAGACGGCGCGCGCGCTGTTCTTCGGAATTTCTCCGGACATTTTGTCGAGCCGCGCGATATAGAGTGGAGTCTTGCCGCCGGTCAAATCATCCGCCGCCGCGGCCAGTTTTTGGCTTTCCGCGTCACTGAAAAACGTCTCGCCGAGAACCTCCGGCTGCGACGGGCCAGCCGCTATCGCTTGAAGCTGTGGATTTTCGCGGTGGTGTTTGGCCACCATCGAAAAAAGGCCCGCAATCGCGAGAACCACGACCACCGCGCCGACGGCGAAAATCAGCCCCGTTTTTGACTTCTTCGCAGGCGGGCGTCGTTTGCCGCCATGTTTTTCCGCCTCTCGCGCGGCGGCCAGAGCGTTGCGCAGATCCGCCTGGAGCGAAGCGGATGTGGGATAACGCCGGCTCGTATCCGCCTCAAGCATACGAGAGATGACGGCAGCGGTTTCGGGCTGAAGCAACGGACTGAACTCGCGGATGTCCGGCGCGGGCGTCTTGAGTCGCGCGAGCACGACATCCGCCGCCGTTCGTCCATCGAACGGAGGCTTGCCGGCGAGCGCGTGAAAAAGCGTTGCGCCCAAGCTATAAATATCGGATCGGTGATCGGCGAGCGCGCCGCGCGCGCGTTCCGGCGAGATGTAGAACGGCGTGCCCCAAACTTCACCTCGAGCCTGCTGGGCATTCACGAATTGAGCGAGACCGAAATCCACCACTTTCGCTGTGCCATTCTTGTCCAAGAGAATGTTGGCAGGTTTGATGTCGCCGTGAACAAGACCCACGCCGTTGGCGGCTTTCAGGCCTTCCGAAACATCGAGCGCAATTTCCAGAAGTCTCGCCTCTTTAACGGTCTTGCCGTCGGCCATCATCTCATCCAAGCGCCCTCCGGAAACCAGCTCCATGGCGATATAGGGCTGGCCCGCCTCCTGGCCGCAGGAATAGATCTGAACAATATTCGGGTGATTCAGCGCCGCGGCCGTGCGTGCCTCGCGAAGAAAACTCTCCACCAGCTTCGGATCGGCGCCGAGCGACGCCTTCATCACCTTGATGGCCACAAAACGTCCGAGCGCCTGGTCCATTCCGCGATAAACCGCGCCCATTCCGCCCTGCCCCAGTTCCTCCAACAGGAGAAAGTTGCCGAGGATCGCCGGAACCGTCAGCTTGCTCCCGCACTTGGGACAGGTGAGCGAGGAAAAAACCGGCAGCCTCGACACATCAATCGCGTGATTGCACTGGCCACAGGCAATTTGCTCCACCTTTCGCGATTCAAGGTCTAGTCCGTCGTCGCTCATATCACCGTCCGCACTTTATCGTTTTCTAAAACAGGAATCCAACTTCAAACTTTTGAGCGGACCTCTCTTTCGCTACGATGGGCCTCGTGAGCGCGAATTGGATAGATCCCGTGGTGTTCGCCACCACCAGCCACCGCATCTACTGGTATGGCGTGTGGTTTGCCGCCGGCTTCCTCGCGGCTGTCTTTCATTGGTCATGGCTCGCGCGGCGCGACGGGCGGCGCGCCGGATTCGGAGCGGACTTCGGATTCTTCATCGTTCTGGCGGGTGTTCTGGGCGCCCGCATGGCCTATGCGCTGTCGCATTGGGCCGAGTTCGCGCAACACCCGACGCTCTTCATCCGACTTGATCGCGGCGGGTTGATTTTCTACGGCGGGTTCATCGCCGCGACGTTGACGGTCTTCGTCATCGCGCGCATCACCCGCCAAACTCCGCTGGCCCTCCTCGATTTCGCCGTCACCGGTCTCGCGCTCGGCCACGCGCTTGGACGCGTCGGCTGTTTCTTCAACGGCTGTTGCTACGGCGTCGCTTCCAATCTTCCCTGGGCCTGCTTGAGCGCGGGCGAATATCGCCATCCGGTTCAGCTCTACGAAGCGGCATTCAACCTCGCGCTGTGGATCGGCCTGACTCGCCTCTATTTGCGGCGCGTGCCACACGGCGTCGTCTTCGCGGCCTACCTCGTCGCCTACGGGCTTTGGCGCTTTTCAATTGAATTCTTGCGCGGCGATGAACGCCTCACTTGGCTCGCGCTGCACGCGGCGCAGTGGATCAGCCTCGCCAGCGTCGCCGCCGGCGCGATCCTTTGGCTCGCGCTGGCTCGCCGTGTTCGAAGGAGACCCGCGTGACCAACACGCTTCACTTCCCAACGGATAGCGGCGTTGCCCGACTCGACACATTCCTCGCCGCCTCCTTGCCCGACCTGTCGCGTTCGCGATGGCAGTCGCTCATCAAAGAGGGCCACGTCCTCGTCAACGGGCGCGCCGTCAAACCCAACCACGAAATGCGCGCCGGCGATACCATCACCTACTCCATCCCCGCGCCGCGTCCCGTGGAGGCGATCGCGCAGGATATTCCACTGAACGTGCTCTACGAAGACCGCGACTTGATCGCGCTGAACAAACCGCCCGATCTCGTCGTCCACCCCGCGCCCGGCCACGAAGACGGCACCCTCGTCAACGCGCTCCTTCATCACTGCAAAGACATCCAGGGCATCGGCGGCGAATTGCGCCCAGGCATCGTCCATCGCCTCGACCGGGACACCAGCGGCGTGCTCGTCGTCGCAAAGAACGAAGCCGCGCTCGCAAATCTCGCCGCGCAATTCAAAAGCCGGACCACGCGAAAGGACTATCTCGCCCTCGTCGCCGGAACGCCGCGCCCGGCATCAGGCACGATAAAAACTCTCATCGGACGCAGCTCATCGGATCGCAAAAAAATGACGACGCGCACCAAGTCCGGCCGCGAGGCCGTGTCTCATTACGAGACGATCGAGACCTTTCGCGACGCCGCGCTGCTCCGAATCCGCATCGAAACCGGACGCACCCATCAAATCCGCGTGCACATGGCGCACCTCGGCCACGCCGTTCTGGGCGACGCCGTCTATGGCCGGGCGCGCGGCGCGCCGCGCCAGATGCTCCACGCGCGCCGCCTCGAATTGACGCATCCCGCAACGGGGAAAAAATTGATTTTTGATGCGCCCATGCCGGATGATATGAAACAGCTTTGCGAGAAACTGCGCCATGCATAACGCCGCACATTGGATCAAGACGCTCAACCTCCAGCCTCACCCGGAAGGCGGCTGGTTCAAAGAGACCTATCGCGCGCTCGGAGCCATCAACGGCCGCAACTTTTCAACCGCCATCTATTTTCTCCTCGAAGCCGGCCAGCGGTCGGTTTTTCACCGAATCAAGTCGGATGAAATCTGGCACTTCTACGCCGGCAAACCTTTGGATATTCACATTCTCGGCCAGGACACGATTCGCCTCGGGCCCGACGCGCCGCTCGCTGTCGTGCCGGCAAACCGCTGGTTCGGCGCGCGCCTCTCGCCGGCCTACGGCTATGCGCTGGACGGCTGCACCGTCTCGCCCGGGTTTGACTTTGCCGATTTCGAGATCGCCCGACGCGGCGAATTGCTCTCGCAGTTTCCGGAACATCGCGACATCATCCTCGCCTTGACTCACGATGACTAGCGAAGCACCACGCACCCCGCTCGAAGCGCTCGAACAACACCTGCTCGCCTTGAAGGAACAGGGCGTCACCGAGCTTCACGTCAGCGCGGAAACCCTGCGCGAACTCAGCAGGCCGCCCGATCGCCCCCCTGCTCCACCTGCTTCGACGCCGCCCAATCCGGGCGCCGCGCCCCCCGCCAGGAGCGCCGCCGCCGCGCCCACAGACCAAAAGGCCGCCCGCGAGGCTATGAATGAAATCGCCGCGCGCATCGCCGTTTGCGAAAAATGCCGCCTCTGCAAAACCCGGAAAAACACCGTGCCGGGACAGGGAAACTTCGCGCCGGAAATCATGTTCATCGGCGAGGGACCGGGCGCGGATGAAGATGAGCAGGGCTTGGCCTTCGTCGGGCGCGCGGGCCAGTTGCTGACCAAAATCATCGAGGCCATGGGCTTCACGCGCAACGAGGTCTTCATCGGCAACATCGTGAAATGCCGTCCGCCGGACAACCGCGTTCCACTGCCCGACGAAATGGCGGCCTGCATCCCGTATCTCCATGAACAGATCGCGCTCTTGAAACCCAAAGTGATCGTTTGCCTGGGCGGCACGGCGACCAAAGGGCTTTTCGGCGAAGACATCGGCGGCATCACAAAGGCGCGCGGATGCTGGATGCAATATCAAGGCATTGACACCATGCCGACCTACCACCCGGCCTATCTGCTGCGATCTCCGTCGGGCAAGGCCGACGTGTGGGCGGACATGAAGGCCGTCCTCGCGCGACTTGGACGCGAAGTGCCGGTGAAAAAACAGGAAAGCCCGCGTTAGCGGACTTTCTTCTGCTCTTTGCGCTTGGCGACAATTTCTTCCGCGAGCGCGTGCGGCACAGCCTCATAGTGCTCGAACTCCATCGTGAAGTTCGCGCGGCCTTGCGTCAGCGTGCGGCAGGTGTTCGCATAGCCGAACATTTCGCCAAGCGGCACAAAGCTCCGAATGACTTTGGAACTGCCCTTGGAATCCATCATTTCGATGCGGCCCCGGCGCTGCGCAATACTGCCCGTCACCGGCCCCATGAAGTCTTCGGGCGTCACCACCTCGACGTCCATGATCGGCTCGAGCAACTGCGGGCCCGCGCGGCGAAACGCCTCCTGAAAAGCGATGCGCCCGGCTTCCTGAAACGCAATGTCCGACGAGTCCACGTCGTGATACGACCCGTCATAGAGCGCCACCGTCACATCCACCACTGGATAGCCGGCGTATGGACCGGTCTGCATCGCCTTCACAATGCCCTTCTCCACAGACGGAATGAAGTTCTGCGGAATGCGTCCGCCGACAATTTCATCCACAAACGAGAAGCCGGACCCCTTCGCGCCCGGCTCGATGCGAATCTTGACGTGGCCATATTGACCGCGTCCGCCGGACTGCTTGATATACTTGCCTTCTTGTTCGATCGTCGCCGTGACGGTTTCGCGATAGGCGACTTCCGGACGGCCCACGGCCGCGGCAACGCCAAACTCGCGCTTCAATCGGTCCACGATAATTTCCAGGTGCAACTCGCCCATGCCGGAGATGATCGTCTCTTGCGTCTCCTGGTCGTAACCGACGGTGAACGTCGGGTCTTCATCGGCCAAACGATAGAGCGCTTCACTCAACTTCTCGCTGGCCGCCTGGCTCTCCGGCTTGATGCTGATCGAAACGACCGGCGCCGGGAATTCAATAGCCATGAGGTGAATCGGGTGTTCTTCGTGGCAAACCGTGTCGCCCGTCTTTGTCTCGCCGAAACCGCCGACGGCGACAATTTCGCCCGCGTAGGCCTCTTCGAGGGCTTCCTGCTTATTCGCGTGCATGCGGAGCAAACGGCCCACGCGCTGGGTGCGGTCGCGCGTGATGTTATAGACCGCTTCGCCCTGTTTGAGCGTGCCGGAATAAATGCGCAGATAGGTCAGCTTGCCCATATGCTTGTCGGACATGATTTTGAAGGCCATGGCCGAAAAAGGCGCGCTGTCGTCCGCATCGCGTGAGTTCGCCTCCTTCTCCACCGCGCAAATGACCGGCGGAATATCCAGCGGCGACGGCAGATAATCCACCACCGCGTTCAGGATGATCTGCACGCCCTTGTTTTTGAACGACGACCCGCAAAACAGCGGAACAATCTTTCGCGCAATCGTCGCCTTGCGAACCGCGGCCATGACCTCCGCATTCGACAACTCTTCGCCTCCGAGATATTTCTCCAGCAGCGTGTCATCCGTTTCGGCCGCCTTCTCGATGAGGTTGTGGCGCCACTTCTGCGTCTCTTCCATCAACTCTGGCGGAATCGGCCCTTCGACCATCTTCTGGCCCTGCGACTCCTCGTCGAACCGGACCGCAATCATTCTGACAAGGTCCACCACGCCTTCAAAATGGTCTTCTTTGCCGATCGGCACCACCATCGGCACCGGGTTCGCATCGAGATGCTCCTGCATCTCCTCATACACGCGCAGAAAATCCGCGCCCGTGCGGTCCATCTTGTTGACGAACGCGATCTTCGGCACGCCGTACTTCTCCGACTGCCGCCACACCGTTTCCGACTGCGGCTCCACGCCGCCGACCGCGCAATACAGCGCCACCGCGCCGTCGAGCACGCGGAGGGAACGCTCAACTTCCGCCGTAAAATCCACGTGTCCGGGCGTGTCAATCAACGCGACCTGATGATCCCGCCACACAAACGAGGTGGCCGCCGACGTGATCGTGATGCCGCGCTCGCGCTCCTGGACCATCCAGTCCATCTGCGCCGCGCCGTCGTGCACCTCGCCCAGTTTGTGCACTTTGCCCGAGTAGTAGAGAATGCGCTCGCTCGTCGTCGTCTTGCCCGCGTCAATGTGGGCCATAATTCCGATGTTTCGAACCCGTTCCAATGGATATTTACGTGCCATAACTCACCTTGAATCTCGCGATATAACCCTCAAAAAAAGAGCGCGGAATATGCACGCCGTCCGCCCTTTGCGCAAGTGCTGATTTCATCTCTCTCGGAAAGGATGGACAGATCAGGACCCCGCCGATGGCCTTCAACCGTCGAAGGCGATGACTTCATCCACATTCGCGGCGTTGGCGAGCAACATCACCAGCCGATCCACGCCGAGCGCAATGCCTCCGGCCGGCGGCATATCCGCCAACGCGGCGAGAAACTCCTCATCTATCGGATAGGCTTCCTTGCCCATCTCCCTCCGCGCCGCGGCACAGGCCTCAAACCGCGCGCGCTGCTCCTGAACGTCGGTCAGCTCCGAATAGGCATTCGCAATCTCCATCCCGCCGATATAAAGCTCCCATCGCTCGGCCACACGGGGGTTGAACGGCTTGCGCCGCGCGAGAGCGGCGGCCTCCGCGGGATAGTCGGTCAAAATAACGGGCACGTCGCGGGGAAGCTGCGGCTCCACCTTGTCCACCAAATCCAGATCGAACCGCTCGGCGTCAAACTGCGCGACAGGATCCCACCCCGCCCACTGCCTATAGGCATCGGCGACCGTGATGCGCTCCCACCGGGGCAGCAGTTCAATGTCCTGCCCGAGGTAGTTCAACGATGTGCGCCCAATCGCCGATTGCGCGACGTGCGCGACGAGCCCTTTGGCGTCGGCCATGATTTCCGCATAACCGACCCCCGCGCGATACCATTCGAGCATCGTGTATTCAGGCCGATGCCGCGCGCCGCGCTCGCCGCGCCGGAAACACGGACCCATTTGGAAAATCTTCTCGTAGCCCGCCGCCAACATCCGCTTCATGTGAAATTCGGGCGACGTGCGCAGCCAACGATCGCCCGCGGATTGGGCGTCAATATGAAGCTCGAGCGCTGGAACGTTCAGGCAGACCGGCGTCTCGACTTCGATGAAGCCGTTGCGCAAGAAATACTCGCGAATCGCCGCGAGCGACCGCGATCGGATCGCGAGCGCGGCCTTCTTCGCCGCCAGCGCCTCGTCCGGCATGGAACTTACTTCTTGTTGATGCGATCGGCGTATTCGCCGTTGCGCGTATCAATGCGAATCCAGTCGCCCTGGTTGATGAACAGCGGAACCTGAAGTTCATAGCCGCCCTCAACCTTCGCGGGCTTGTAGGTGTTCGTGGCGGTGTTGCCCTTGAAGCCCGGCTCCGTCTCGATGATCTGCTTCTCCACAAACACGGGCAGGTCCACTTCAACCGGACGCCCGTTGAAAAAAAGAATGTTCACGTGCATGTTGTCGGTCAGCAGAAAGCGATTTCGCCCGAGCACGTCGCCGTTGATGATGACCTCTTCGTAGGTGTCCGGATCGCTGAAAATGTACTGCTCGCCGTTTTCGTACGAAAACGCCAGCTCGCGGTCCTGAAGGTCCGGCTTGTCCATCTTGTCCACCTCGCGGAACGTCTTGTCGAGCGTGTTGCCCGCGAGCATGTTGCGGAGACGACATTTGTACATCGCGGCGCCCTTGCCGGGCTTCACGAATTGAAAATCGGTGACCTCATAGGGAATGCCTTCCCACAAAATCTTCAGGCCTGTACGGAGATCGGACGCGCTGTACGACATGACTTACCTCACTATTCCTTCAAAAAAAAGAGCGCGTATGAATACGCCCCCACCCCCACGCCTGCCAAGCAGAAATCTCGGCCATTTTGCGGACAAAAAAATGAATCAACTCGCCGCCAACCGTTGATTTCCCCCGCGTCGCCCGCTAAAATGCGGCCATGCGGGGCGCTTGTGTCCCGTTTCGTTCAACGTGGAGATTGAGGGACACGCTCATGAAAAAAAGAAAAATTTACATCACGGACTTGGACAAATCGCGACTCGAGGAACTGATCTCCGTGGCCGGCGAATTCGGCGCCCGCGGGCGCAACGACTTGACCGCACTCTCGGACGAACTCGCCCGCGCGGAGGTCGTCCCCTCCAAAAACATTCCGCCGAACGTCGTGACCATGAACTCCAAGGTCGTGCTTCGCGATGTCAGCACCAACGAAAAGATGACCTACGTCCTCGTTTTCCCCAAATACGCGAACATCGAGGAGGGCCGCATCTCCGTCCTCGCGCCGATCGGCACATCCATTCTCGGCTACGCCAAAGGCGACATCATCGAATGGGCCGTGCCCTCCGGAAAACGCCGCATCACCATCGAAGAAGTACTCTACCAGCCCGAAGCCGCAGGCCACTATCACCTGTAAACAGGCGCATCGGGGGACTCGGCCGCATCGGCTGAATCGTCGGCCCCGCCACCCGGCGCTGGCGCCGGTTCCGGACTCGGCTCCGGCTCGGCGACGCGCGCCTGCTCGTCCGCGCCGGCGCGCCGCTCATCCACCCCCGTCGCCTTCAGCCTTCCGGATACGTGGCCAACGATGACCCCGGCGGCGTAGAGCGGAAACGCCACGGGCACCGCATATTCTCCAATGCCGCCGCCCACGTACGTGCCGTAGGCCGGATAAAGAATCTTGTACGCCGCCTTCTCCTCTTCCGCCGTGCCCCGCTCGCGCAAATATGAAATCGCGTCGCCCGACGCCTCCTTCTCGAAATACAGCGAACTGAACGGAAGAATCCCAACGGCCGCATAACTCCCGGGATATTTCGCCTTCGCAAAATCCTTCGCGTGCCCCGACTCATGCAACCCGATCGCCGGCACATCCGAATAAAGATTGATCGTGTCCGTGTAAGGATTGTAGTGATCGCCCCCGAACAGCCGCCCGGGCAGCAACGTGTAATACACCTCCGTGATCAACCCAAACGTGTAGCGCCACCCCCACCCCACCCGCTTGTTCCGAAACAACCGAGACCACTCGCCAACCGGGTCATACTGATTCAACCGCACCTTCACAAACCCCATGTCGTTGTAGCGCAGATATTCCTCCATCGCCGACGCGGTGTTCGTGGAAATGTTGTGATTATCCACGCGAATATTCCACAGAACGATCTTGGACGGAATCCCGATCACCCAACCGATGCCGTCAAGCAACCAGTACCGCTTGCCCTTTTCAAACTGCGGCTCATCCGGCCGCATCTGAAGCGTATCCGGACGGTTAAACCCCTCGCCCGGCTTGTAAGGCGTCGTCGCGCAAGCGGTCAACAGCAGCGCGGCGGCAAAAGTTCCAACCCTTGGAAAAGCGCGCCGAAAAAGTTCCAACGATTGGAAAAAATTGCGGGTGGATTTCCAACGATTGGAATTCACAGCTTGTACACGTCGAACAACTTCTTCTCGCTCGTCTCGCCGGACATGTGCGCCACCACTTCAACGTAGGGCACGATCGTCGAATTCTTCAACTTCTTCTTCAACAAGTTGTCCAGTTGGAATATCCCCGCCGAATTGGCGAGCAGCACCGAAATCCGCACCGGCCGCTCTGTGCCCTTCTCAATCTTCACATCCTCAATCGCCATCGCCGAAATGGAGTGAATGTTCACCTGCCCCGCCTGAAACGGAATGCGCGATCGGCCCGCGGTCATGTCCGTGGTGTCCGCAACCTTCAGCGCGCCCGCTTCGATCGTCAGGCACGTCTGATCTTCGTCATGCGCGATGATCGCGTGCAGAATCTCCGACACCATGATGGTGATCTCCGGCTCTTCATAAATTCCGGTGAGCAACTGACGCGCCTTCGTGTAGCCAATGATGAGGCTGTATTTCTCGTGATCGTGCCGGTGCACGCTGATCCCGCTGTCGTGCAACACCGCGCCCATCACCACCACCACCTCCGCGTCATCGTTCGTCATCCCGTGGTGCTGGACAATACTCGGCGTCACGCCGCCCTCGACGAGCAGGCGCAAAATCTTGAGCGCCGCATTGGCCACGATGCGAATGTGAACCTCGCCGTGATCGCTGATGCCCGAGCGATCCACCGCGTTGATGTTCGCGGATTTCCAGATTTGTTGCAGTTCGAGATCGGACTGAATCCGCTCGAGAACTTTCTTGAGCTTGGCGTTATTTTTCGGAGGAACGTTGAATGACATTTCTTTTTCTCTTTTCTTCCCTATATCTTTTCGCGCGAGTGTCCGCCTCCGATAGCCTAAAAGCAAGCCATGAACATGTGGGATGAGCGCTTCTCGGAACCCGGCTATGCCTACGGCACAGAACCCAACGACTTCATTCGATCCATCGCCGACCGCATCCCGCCCGGTCCGGTCCTCTGCCTCGCCGAAGGCCAGGGGCGGAACGCGGTCTTCCTCGCCGCCCGGGGGCACGACGTGACCGCCGTGGACCTTTCCTCCATCGGCATGGCCCGGGCCGCGGAACTCGCCCGCGCGCGCGGCGTGACGCTGCGCACCGTGACAGCGGACCTGATGAACTACAAGATCGAAGCCGAAACCTGGTCCGGCATCATCGCCACCTTCGCTCATTTTGAACCAGCCCTTCGCTCGCAAATTTTTCGCGCCGCCGCCGCCGGCTTGAGGCCCGGCGGCGTCCTCGCGATCGAGTGCTACGCGCCGCGCCAGTTGGAACTCAACACGGGCGGCCCGAAGTCGCGCGAAATGCTCGTGACACCGGACGAAATCGCCGCCGACCTCAAAAGCCTCGACCTGATTATCGCCCGTGAGGTTGTTCGCGAAGTGATCGAAGGCAAATATCACACCGGCCGCGCCGCCGTGACCCAAGTGCTCGCCGCGCGGCGGAAAAACGAAGAATAATTTTTTCGATTTGGGGTTTTGCAACGCGCTCACGCCGACTACTTTTCCCGCCATGCCGCTTCGTCATCCAGTACGCGTATGGGCGCTGCTCGCCGCATTTTTTGCCGCGCTCACGGCCGCCACCGCCGAGACGACCTACACCGTCAAAGCGGGCGACACACTCGGCGCCATCGCGCAGCGCAATGGCACCACGGTGCAGGCGATTGTCGCGCTCAACAAAATCGAGAAACCCGACGTTCTGACCGTCGGCAGCAAATTGAAAATCCCGGACAAGCCGCGACCGGCAAAAAGGAAATACGCGCTGCCTCCGTCCATTCAAGCCTCGCTCGACAAGCAAACCGTGGTGAAGGGCAAATGGCGCTACATCGTGGTCCACCACAGCGCATCCGCCGCCGGAAGCGCCGCGAGCATGGAAAACTATCACCGCTTCCAACGGCACATGGAAAACGGACTGGCCTACCACTTTGTCATCGGCAACGGACGCGGCATGAAGGACGGCGAGATCGCGATCGGCAGCCGCTGGCGTCGCCAAATCAAAGGCGGCCATCTGGCCAGCGAGCGGCTGAATGAAATCAGCATCGGCATCTGCCTGGTCGGAAACTTTGAAAACACCCGTCCCACGCCGCAGCAACTCAACAGTCTCTACGCGCTGGTAAACTACCTCGAAGCCCGCTGCCAAACCCGCCCCGGCGCGGTGAAAATCCACCGCGAAATCAACACCAAACCCACCCGTTGCCCAGGTCGCCTCTTTCCAACTCAATCGCTGCGCGACAACACCTGACTACGCGCCCTCCACCGCTCACCCGACCTTCTGCACAGAGCAGCGCCCAATCGGGCCACGTTGGATGTACCATCGCTCGAAATCCGTTTGCTCGGACTCCGCCGGCACAAACGGCTCAACCTCTGTAAAGCGCGAATCGGACGTGAGCGTTTTCCGGATTTCCTCAAAATAGGGCAGATGATCCGTTGCCACATGAATCCGCCCGCCCGAAACAAGCGATCGGTGCAGCGCGTCGAGAAAACGTGGATTAAAAATGCGGTGATCGTGATGCCGCTTCTTCGGCCACGGGTCGGGAAAGAAAACGTAGTAGGTCGAGATCGCCGCCGCCGGCATGAGATGCGCTACGGCATAGTACCCCTCGATCCGCAGCAAGCGCACATTCTCCAGCCCCCGCCGCGCGGCGCGGTGATCAATCCGCCGTATCCGCGCCAGCATGCGGTCAATGCCGAGAAAATTGACTTCCGGATGCGCCGCAGCGCGCGCGAGCAAAAAGCGGCCCTTTCCGCACCCGAGATCCACCTCGATCGGCGCATCATTCCCAAAATATTCCCCGAGGCGCAACGTCCAAAGCCAGTTGTCGGGCCAAAGGCGAAAACTTGGATAGATTTTGGACACGAGAAAAGTCTCCTACCAGAAGCCCACAAAAGACGCAAAACCAAAGGGGTCAGTCCGTGCATATGTGCAATTTCGACCGCCAGCGCTTTGGGTCCATTTTGCACATATGCACGGACTGACCCCTTGGCTGGCTTGACGGGTTGCGCGAGCGGGTGGCAGCATTCTTCTTTTGCCGACTCCAATGCCCGAGAAACTCAAGCGCGTAAAAGAACAAGTCGAAAGCCTCCTGGTCCCCATCATGGAGGATCGGGCGCCGGATAGTTTCGGAGCCTTGGGGGCCCGGCTTTTTTTGCGCACCCTTGCGGCGCTTTTTTCCGGCATCGTCCGTCTTCGTTTGTTTCTCTTCAACATTCGCATCCGTCGCCCATACGAAATGGGTTGCCAGGTCATCAGCATCGGCAATTTGACGGTCGGCGGAACGGGCAAGACGCCCGTGGTGGAAACCTTCGCGCGCACGCTTGGAGACAGCGGTCGCAAAGTGGCGATCTTGAGCCGCGGCTACAAAAGCGAGCCGCTCTCCCGCTCGGAACGACGGCGCGCCTACAAAAAAGCCGGCGGCAAGGAGCCGCCTCGCGTGGTTTCCGACGGCACAAAGGTCTTGCTCGATTCAGCGCAGGGTGGCGACGAACCTTACATGCTGGCCCTCAATTTGCCGGGCGTGGCTGTCATCGTGGGCGCAGATCGCGTCGCAAGCGGGCGCTACGCCATTCGCGAACTGGGATGCGACACGCTCATTCTGGACGACGGGTTTCAATATCTTCGCATTCAGCACCGGCTCGACATCGTTCTCGTGGATGCGACGAATCCTTTCGGAAACCGGAGCCTTCTGCCGCGCGGAATTCTGCGCGAATCCATTCGCAACATTCGCCGGGCCGGCTTCATTTTCATCACCAAATCTTCCGCCAACGGCAATGAAGAGTTGATTGCGGAGTTGCGCAAACACAACCCGACCGCTGAAATCGTCGAATGCCGGCACGCGCCGAAATTCGTAAAGAACCTGCTGACCAACGAGGAGCATCCGCTGGAGTTTTTAGACGGCAAAAAAGTCACCGCGGTCTCCGGCATCGCCGCGCCGGAAGGATTCGAAAAACAACTCGGCCGCCTCGGCGCCGAGGTCTATTACCACAAGCGTTTCAACGACCACCACCCCTACACGACGGACGAAATTTCCAATGTCATCGCCATCGGCCGAAGACGCGGCGGCCACGACCTGCTGATCACCACGGAAAAGGATGCGGTGCGTTTCCCAAAAATTGAAAATCCGGGCCTGCCGCTTTATTACTTGCGCGTCGAAATTGAAATGTTGAGTGGCACACACGCTTTTCGAAACTGGATCAACCGGATTTGCTTCAACAACATATGATCCCGCGGCGAATTCTTATTTGCGGATTGAATTGGGTCGGGGACAACATCATGGCGATGCCCGCGCTACAAGCCTATCGCCGGCTCCACGCCAGCGACGAAATTGCGGTGCTGGTCAAACGCGGCATGGGGCCGCTCTGGCAAATGCACACCGCGCCAAACCGCGTGCTGGCCTACGACGATTCGACGCCGGGCACCTTCGCCGCCGGATTCGCCCTCCGCCGGGAGGGTTTCGAGGTGTGCTTCGTCTTGCCGCACTCTTTTCGCTCCGCATGGATTCCTTTTCTCGCCCGCATCCCCATCCGCCGCGGATTACCCGGCGGGGCCCGCGACCGTCTGCTCACCGAAGTCATTACGCCATCCGGCGGAGAACATCAGCAGTTCGAATACTTCTCTTTGCTCGCGCCGGGGGAGGTTCAGCCCGAGCCCCCCCGTCTCACCCCCCCGCCCGAAGCGGAAATTGAAGCGAGCGATTTGATGGACGCCCTGCCGCGCCCGCTGATCGGTTTGATTCCGGGCGCGGCGCGCGGCGCGGCGAAGCGCTGGCCGCTGGACCATTTTATCGCCCTGGGCCGCCGCTTCGCGCGAGAGCGAAACGCCGGGATCGTCGTCTTTGGCGCGCCCGGCGAAGCCGCCCTGTGCTCCCATCTCGCGCAGGCCACGGATGGACGAAGCCTCGCGGGACGCACGTCGTTGCCGACCTGGGCCGCCGCGATGAAACAGTGCGACGCAATCGTCTGCAACGACAGTGGCGGAATGCATCTGGCCGCCGCCCTCGGCGCGCGCGTCGTTGCCGTCTATGGCATGACCAACGCGGCGAAAACCGGTCCGCTCGGCCCCCGCGCGCGGGTGGTTCAGGATGACGGACCGCATCAGCGCGATATCCCTCGCGAATCCGCCGAGGCCGAACGCAGGCTGGCCGCGATCGGCCCGGATCGGGTATATCGGGTTGCGACCGAATTTCTCACGACGTCTTGATATGCGCGAAAAAATTTCAGCGTGTGTGACGACCTTCAATGAAGAGCGCAACATCGTGCGTTGCCTCAAGAGCGTCGCGTGGTGCGATGAAATCCTCGTGGTGGACAGCTTCAGCACGGATCGCACCGTCGAATTGTGCCGCTCCTTCACGGAGCGCGTGCACCAGCACCAATGGCTCGGCTATATCGGACAGAAGAATCTGGCTCGCACCATGGCCACTCATCCGTGGATTCTCTTCGTGGATGCCGACGAGGAAGTTTCGCCGGAACTGCGCGACGAGATCGAGCGCGAACTGGCCGCCAACGAGACCGAAATCGCGGGCTACCAATTTCCCCGCATCGTCAACTATCTGGGCCGCTGGATTCGGCATGGCGAATGGTATCCCGACCTGAAGTTGCGTCTTTTCTTGAAGACAAAGGGACACAGCGGCGGTCAGGAGCCTCACGATCAAGTGGTCATCGAAGGACGGGTGAAAACGCTTAAAGGACATCTCCATCACTACACGTACAACGATCTGTTCGAGCATTTGGAAACCATGAATCGCTTCTCCACCATTTCCGCCCAGGAGAAGCGCAGGGCGGGCGAAACGGGACGGCTCTCGGATATTGTTTTCCGGCCTATGCTGCGTTTTTTCAAAGCGTATTTCCTGCGGCGCGGATGGATGGACGGGCGACGCGGGTTTTTGATCGCGTGCGTGAGTTCCTTTGGCGCCTGCATGAAATATGCGAAAATGTGGGAAGCTGGACTCAACGGCGCAGCGACAACGCGCCAGAAGGCGAGCGCGGGCGATCAGCCTCCGCGCGCGGTTTGAAGAATCGCCTGCTCCACCAAACCCAACTGGCCATCCATTTTCAACAACGCCGCATCCGCCAACGCCGCTGTCCGGCGCGCAGGCCATGCGGTCGGATCGGTGATCGCGAGGATGCCGTCGCTTAGATCGCGGATATCGTCGGGGTGTTTTACAACCCAACCGGAATGCATGTGCCGCACGACCTCGCTGCCGCCCGCCGTGCGCGCGGTGATGACCGGCACACCGGCGCCCAGCGCCTCGACGATGACAAAACCGAACGAGTCAAAGTAGCTTGGGAAAAGCAGCGCATCCGCCACGGCCAACCATTCGCGCGTGGACTGTTCGCCTCCCACAAACGCGACGCGGTCGGCGATCTTCAAGGCCGTCGCCAACTGCCGAAACGGTTTTGCGCGATCGCGGCCCGCCACAATCAACTGCACATCTGCGGAGGCCGCGGCCGCCGCCAGCGAATGAAGGGCCGGGCCCAGTCCCTTGCGCGCGAATTCGTGCCCGGCAAATAAAAGTGTTCTCGCGGCTGGACGGAGCCCGATGGCCGAGAGCCGCGCGGCGCGTTCGCCATCCGCCGCGCGATCAATGCCGATTGGATCAATGCCGTTATGAACCACCGTGATTCGCCCCGCGAGGGTTGGATAGTGCGCGAGCAGGTGGCGTTCGACCAGATGCGAGTTCACCACGACACGACGCAGGCGCGAATCGTGATAGCCTGCGGCCTCCGCTTTCAAGTCGCACTTTCGTTTAAGACTGAACTTGCCGGTCCACGGCGCGCGGCTGAATTGCGCGCGGTTTTTCCAATATTCCTCCTCGCTTCCGCCGTTGGGCCGGATGATGTGCGCGCCCCACGTTTTCTGTTCGCCCCACGTGACATCCGCATCGCAACGCGAGAGCGCGCCTGCGAGAATCTTGCCCGTCGCCCAATCGCGCCAGGCCCGCAGCGCGCGCGGCTTCGGCAAGAGCAACAATTTCACACCGGCCGCCGGCGCGCCGTCGAAGGCAAACACGGTCACGCGGTGGCCTTGGCGGACGAGATATTCCGCGAGGCGCATGGAGAATTTTTCCGCGCCGCCCATCGGTCGGAAATGCCGCACGCCCATCGCGATGCGCAACGAGTTCATTGGGTTGTCCGGGTGTATAGCACGCGCCACTGTTTGTTGCAGTAGAATCGCCGAACCGACCGCCAGCCGGAAGACTCCGCGATGCGCGCGAGTTGCGCGCTGTCGCGCGCGATCAGGAATCCGTCGGGCGCAGATCGGCCATAGTCAGCCAACTCCTCCGGCGCGATGCGCGGGATGGACCGGCGGACATAGAACAAAAAGCGCGGGTCCGGCTCTTCGAGATAGCGGTGGGAATCCGCGGGAAAAAGATATCGCGCCGGGCGAGCGCCGAGCGCGACGCGAATTTCTTCAGCCGTCGCGCGCCCGGGATATCGCGGCTGATAGCCGCTCGTGTAGCCATAGTAGCCCAGCGTGGAGGCGATGATCATCCACGTCGCCGTGACGGAGACTGCGCGCGCGCCGCTCCGCGAGCGAACGGCCTCGCCGCATTTGGCGGAGAGCAGAATCAGCGCGGCGCCGACCGCGAGCGCAACGGGCGCCGCGATGCCGGCCAGTTCGCGATCCGGAATCCAACCGCGCACGATGGCGAAATCCTGTCCCGTGATGAACACGACCAGTAGAATGGACGCCGCGAACAGAATGACGGGCTGCCACGTCAGCATTCGCGGCCACGGCTCGTCGCCGCGCGCCTCTTTCGAGAAGGCCCAAGCCGCCAGCAATCCAACGGCCGGCAGCACGGGAACGATGTAGCGCTGTTGTTTCGCGGCGGGAATCGAAAGGATCACGACAACCGACACAAACCAGAGCAGCGCAAACGCAGCCGCAGCGGACTCGCGCCGACGCCGCCACGCATCCATGAGGCCGATGCTAAAAGGCAGCGTCCACGGAAAAATCATGGGCAGCAAGGTGAGGTAGTAGGCGGGATTCTGAAAATCGTTTCGCTCGGCGCGATATTCCGAGGCGACGCGCGACAGCGCGCCCGACATTTCGCCCGACACCCAGATCATCCACGCAACGAACGCCGAGAAGCCCAACCCAAAGGCGAGACCCAAACCCGTCCAAGCCCGTCCGCGCGAGCGCGGCGGAGACCAAAGCGCCATCGCGGCGAGCGGCACGCCGACGAAGAGGAACGAAATCGCGCCTTTCATCATGGTGGCCGCGCACCAGAAGACGCCGCACGCCAGCCATGATCGCCAGCGCCCCTCGCCGCGCAAAGCATGAATCCCGCAAGCCATGGCCGCGGCGCTGAACCCCATGAGGAAGGTGTCATAGGAAGCATAGCGCGCCTGTTTGATGAAGAGGATCGTGCTGCCGGTGATGAGCATCGCCCGCCAGCCGAGGGATGCTCCGCCGAGGGCTGCGCCCGCGACGTAGGTTCCGGCCAGTGTCAGCAAGGCAGCGACGAAAGCGATGCGTCGGGCGCGAAGCACCAGCAAATCGGAGGGCGGGGATTGAGGATCGAGGTTCCACCATGCGAGGGTGTTGAGCCACGCCGCCAACGGCGGCTTGTGAATGCGGGGCGCCCCGTTCCACTCGGGAATCAACCACGCGCGCGCGCGCGCCTGTTTGATGCTTTGCCATGTGAACTGGCTCGAGGTCACGGTCATGACTTCCATGTGGAAGCTCAAATCCGATTTCCCGAGTCGAACCAGGAGCGGCGGCGCGATGAGAGCAAATCCGATCAACAGATGAATGATCCACTTCCCCGCCGGACGGCTCTCTGTGCGCGATTCCATCATGCGCGCTTGCAGGCGACCGCGATCGTGATGCGCCCCATGAGATTGGCGCGGTGGAGCAGCCACTTGGCGTGGCGGCGATAGAGCGGCAGCAGGGGTCCGTATTTTGACTGCAACCAACGCCCTTGAATGGCGAGACCGAGAATCGGGCGCCAGAAGAGAAAGGGCAGCCACGCGGACCGCCGAATGCGGTTTGTGGCGAGGTCAACCAAATCGGCGCCGAACCGCTCCAGCAAAAAAAGAATTTGATCCAGCCCGATGGGGTTGATGTGCTGCATGAAATATTCTTCCCGCGTGGGGTCGAGCGGGCGCGGCGCGCAATCGGTGGTGCCGATCAAGAAGAAATGCCAGCGCGAGGGAATGCTCAGGATGTTCGGCGTGGTCAGGATGATCCTTCCGCCAGGTTTGGTGACGCGAATGACTTCGCGCATGAACCGCACATGATTTTCGAGATGTTCAAGAACTTCAATCGAAACGACCGCATCGAAGCCGCCATCCGGCAGCGGAATGCGATCATTCAAATCCGCCCTGTGAAACGGGACACCGGGAACTTTGAAGATTTCCTGCAAATAATCGCAGGCCTCCACCTCGTAGCCTTTTTCGCGCAGGACTTGGCAGAAATAGCCCTCGCCCGCGCCCACATCGAGCACGCGCGCGGGCGCGGGCGGAAGGAGCGAGAGACCGCGCGGGTAGATGTCCGGCTGAAACGTGATGCCTTTGGGGCCTTCGGCGGGTTGCATGGCGGGACAGTAGCAGCATTCCAGCGCCGTCGGCAAATCGCTTCGCCTGGTGGTTGAAGCGCTTGACCCAAAGAGTGCGCCCGTGTTTCATCGGCGTGATGAAGCTGTGGAGAATACTCGCCCTGCTCGCTGCCGGGATTTCTATCGCCGTGGCGCAGGAACTCCCGCAAAGCGCCGACTATCGCGTCACCCCCGGCGTGAGGGCCACGCCGTTCCTGCGCTATCAGGACTCCTCCGCCAACATGATCGAAGTGTGCGGCACGTGGGACATGTATGCCTCGCGCACGCGCCTCACGCAGTCCAACGGAGTGTGGGCGCTGGATGTTCGAAACCTCCCGAAAATCCGGCCCGGACGCTTTGAATACAAGTTTATCGTCAACGGCGCGTGGGAGGCGGGCGAAAATCGTGTGATCTTTCTCAACGACCAGCGCCAAATTGAGCGTCCGCCGGATGTGATCCTCAACGCTGTGATGACCAAGCGCGATGAGATCCTTGTGTATCTTCGCGATCCCATCGCGAAGCCGGAGGGCGTCAAGGGGCGCCTGGAACCGGACATCCCCATAAAGGAAATGCTCCAGGCCCCCGCGACGGAGTTGGGCACGCGGCGCGGGTACGCCATCGCGGGCGATCAGATCAGTTTTCTTTTCGACGAAAGGGTCTACGGTCTCGACCTTCCGCCGTCCACGCGGGTGGCCGTTGCGGGGAATTTCACCGGCTGGGCCGGCGACGGTGGCGAACGCGGGCAATGGCTCTTGACCGACGATGACGATGACAACGTTTGGAAACTGACCGTGCCCGTGGACGGGTTGAGCCTTCCGCCGGGCGACTATGAATATCTGTTTCGCTTCGTCGTGGATGGTAGCCGGTGGCTTCCCGCCCCGCGCGTCGGCAACGCCAAGGATGACGGACGCGGGAACCTGAACCTTTCCGTGGACCTGAATTTTTCCGGGGCGACGGTGATTAAAATAATCACGGAAAAGCCTCTCGATATTTCGCAAAACTATTACGTCGCCTTTGACGGCATCTCCTCGCGAAAGGTCCGGCACCTGGTGAATCCCGGACCCGCGCTCGACGCCATCACATCCTCAAAGCCCCTCGGCGCGCTGCTCGACAAGTCGCAAAAAACAACCACCTACCGCCTTTTCGCGCCCCGCGCGCGCAGTGTTCATCTCGCTATTTTCGACACGCCGGAATACGAACGGCGCGCGCCCAATTACGAAAAACTCGCCCCCCGCGAATTCTATCCGCTGTGGAAAGACGACGCGGACGGCGTGTGGGAAATCACGCTCCTCGGCCTGGACACCGGAAAATATTATTCGTTCAACGTGGACGGCCCCGCGGGCGAAGGCGAGTCATTTTTTCCCAACGCGCAGGCTGGCGATCCCTATGCCTTCGCTGCCGCGCACTCGATGAACAACGCCATCGTCATTGATCCGGACGCCACCAACCAATGGTTTCGCGGCTGGACCGACCAGAATTGGAGAACTCCGCCGTCCGAGCAGGCGGTCATTTACGAAACGCACATCCGCAACTTCACGATTCACCCCTCGTCAAGAGTTCCCGCGCTCCTCCGGGGAACCTACAAGGGGTTTTCGGAAACAACCGGAACGGGCGTCGGCCTCGACCATCTGAAAAAAGCCGGCGTCAACATGATTGAACTAATGCCCATCAACGAATTTGAAAACGGCATCCGCGACTACGGCTGGGGCTACTCGACCGTTTTCTATTTCGCGCCCGAGGCTTCCTACGGATCGCAACCGCTGAAAGGCTCGCAGTATTACGAATTCAAACAACTCGTGAACGACCTGCACACCAACGGCTTCGGCGTCGTGTTGGACGTCGTCTATAACCACGTCGGCGGCCCGAACATCTTCGCGCTGATTGACAAAAAGTACTACTTCCGCCTGACCCCGGACTATCGCTACATGAACTTCAGCGGGTGCGGAAACGATGTGCGCTCCGAAGCGCCGATGATGCGGCGATATATCGTGGACAACATCCTCTATTGGATGCGCGAATTCCATGTGGATGGCTTCCGCTTTGACCTGGGCGAGCTGATTGACATGGACACCATGCGCGCCGTCGAAGCCGCCGCGCGCGCCGAAAATCCAAACGTCCTGCTCGTGTCCGAGCCGTGGAGTTTTCGCGGCGAGAACAAGCGCAAGCTCAAACACACCGGATGGGCCGCTTGGAACAACGACTTCCGCTACGCCGCCAAAGACTTCGCCCGCGGACGCGCCGACCGGAACTGGCTCGCCAAAACCATGATGGGCTCCGTCGAAATCTGGACCGCCAACCCGATCCAATCCGTCAACTATCTCGAAAGCCACGACGACATGGCGCTGGCCGACGAGTTCTGCTTGCGCCCCGACAAAAACGGCAAATATCTCGATCCCTACGACGTGGCGATGAACAAACTCGCCGCGACGATTGTCTTCACTTCGTTGGGCGTTCCCATGCTTTCCGAAGGTCAGGATTTTCTTCGCAGCAAATACGGCATCGCCAACACGTTCGACAAAGGCGACGCCGTCAACGCGCTGCGATGGGAAGAACGCGACCGCCCGCTGGCCGGAGACGCCATGCGCTATTATCACGAGTTGATCGCCCTCCGAAGCAGCCCGCAAGGCGCGGCCTTCCGCGTTCGGGAAAAGCCACCGGCCGACTATTACAAATGGCTCCTGCCGGATGAGCGCAAAGCTTTTGGCGTCCTGATCAACTCTCCGCGCGTTCACGCGGGCAACAGCTTCATCCTGCTTGCCAACGCCGCCGACCGCGTCACATCGTTCACCGTCAACTTGCCCGTCGGCAACTGGCGCATTGTCAGCGATGGGTCGCGCGTCAACCTCAACGGCCTCCCCAATTTTGAAATCTTGAAAGGCCCCGCGACACGCAACATCAAAGTCCCGGAGTTGCGCTCGTTGATCCTCATGGACGGTTTTTGAGGTCGCGCCTTGCGAAGGTCACTTCCACTTCTGGCGGTGGTCGCGCTCTTCGTCTCGGGCTGCGCATCATCATCGCCCACGGACCTCGCAACAAACGCAGGAGAGACTTGGGTCAAGCGCCGGGCAACCGAATTCATCGCCGGCTACGACGAAATGCCTCAACGTCGCGGGCCGGCGGATGAGCTTTCCAAGAATCGCGTCGGCCTTCGCGCCCCGCTTGGCAAAAATTCTTCCCTCATCTTTTTTCTCGTGGTGCCCACCGACCTGAGCGCGAAAGAGCGATCCTATTCGAGCGCCCTCATGGAAACCGACGTTCGCGGCATTCAGTTCATGTATCGCTGGTAGCGGGCCGCTCGCCGAAGAGCGTCAGCTGGTTCGGATCCGCCCGCCCCTTTTTTCCGTAACGCTGCGCCAATTTCGGCTGGCCCGTTTCGGAAAACTCGCCCTCTTCGAGGTTGCCCAAAATTTCCCGCGCGCGCCCGATCACCTCGGGCGGCAGTCCCGCAAGGCGGGCCACCTGAATCCCGTAGCTCTTATCCGCGCCGCCGGGCGCGATCTTGCGAAGAAACACGATGCGCTCGCCGCTCTCCCGCACCAGCACGTTGAAATTTTTCACGCCGGACAGCGTGAGCGCCAGATCGGTCAGTTCGTGATAGTGCGTCGCGAAAAGCGTCTTCGCCTTCGTCGCCGCGTGGTTGTGAAGATATTCCGCCACCGCCCACGCGATGCTGATGCCGTCAAACGTGCTGGTGCCGCGCCCAATCTCGTCGAGCACAATCAAACTGCGCGGCGTGGCGTTGTTGAGAATATTCGCCGTCTCCTGCATTTCCACCATGAACGTGCTCCGCCCGCGCGCGAGATCGTCGCTCGCGCCCACGCGCGTAAACACGCGATCGCACAGACCGACTTCGGCCTCCGCCGCCGGCACAAACGATCCCACTTGCGCCATAACCACGATCGCCGCCACCTGCCGGATGTAGGTGGACTTTCCGGCCATATTCGGCCCCGTGATGATCGCGATCTGATGGTCGGAGCCGTTGAGAAACGTGTCATTCGGCACAAAGCGTTCGGCGTTCGGCATGGCTTCAATGACCGGGTGCCGCCCCTCCCGAATGCGCAGGACATCGCCGGCATGCACACGCGGGCGCGTGTAGCGCAACGCCACCGCGCGGTCCGCGAGCGAGGCCAGAGCATCCAGCGCCGCCAGCGCGGCAGCGGCGCGCTGAATCTCCGCCGTGTGCTCCAGCACCGCGCCGCGAACGGCGAGAAACAACTCATATTCGAGCGCCATGGATTTCTCCTGTGCGCCCATGATTTTGTTCTCGTACTCCTTCAACTCCGGCGTGATGAAACGCTCGGCGTTCACCAGCGTCTGCTTGCGAACATATTCCGGCGGCGCCGCGTCGAGATTCGACTTTGTGATTTCGATATAAAAACCAAAAACGGAATTGTGCCGGACCTTGAGCGACTTGATCCCCGTTCGCTCCTGCTCGCGCGCCTGATATTCCGCCAGCCACGCCCGGCCCTGCGACGCCGCGTCGCGCAACTCATCCAACTCCGCGTGGTAGCCCGTCCGAATCATGCCCCCCTCTTTGATCGGCATGGGCGGTTCGTCCACGATCGCCCGCTCCACCAACGCGACCAGTTCCGGCTGGGCGATCATCTGCGACCTTAACTCCACCAACAAAGGCGCTGCCGCCGCGCCGGAATCGGGCAGCAAACGTTGAACGTTCGGCAGCGCCGCGAGCGACTGGCCAAGCGCGCGCACATCGCGCGCATTCCCGGCGCCCGCATTCAAGCGCGCGATCAACTGCTCCAAATCCTTGATCTCGGCCAGCGCCTCGCGAAGATCCAGCAACAGGCGGCGGTCCTTCGTGAACGCCTCCACGGCGTCGAGACGGCGGCAAATTTCCTCTTCGCGCGTGAGCGGACGCAGCATCCAGTCTCGAAGCAGGCGCGCGCCCATCGCCGTTCGCGTCGCGTCAAGCACGCCGAGGAGCGTGTAGGCGTTGCCCGACCGGTTTTCGACGAGGTCGAGATTTCGAATCGTTGTCTCATCCAGCAACATGAAGTCCGCCGCATGCTTCACGCGTAACTGGCGAACATGCTCGATCGGTCGGCGCAATTCCTTCTGAACGTAATGAAGAATCGCGCCCGCGGCGCGCAAGCCCCGCGTCATCCCTTCGCAACCAAAACCATCCAGCGAATGAACGTTGAAATGGCGGCGCAACAGGTCCGCCGCAGCGTCGAACTCGAACGTCCAATCCTCGTGCCCCGTCACCACAAAGGGCGCATCGGGCGGAAGCGCTTTTCGATATTCGTCCTTGCGCTCCTCCGCCACCACGCACTCGGAGGGCGCATAGCGCGAGAGGTTTTCGGCCAGCGCGCCCAGCCCCGAACCCTCCTCGATCCACAGCGCCCCCGTCGAGAGATCAAGAAACGCCGCGCCGAACTTCTCGCCATCGAGACAAAGACCCGCGAGATAGTTGTTTCGATTGGATTCGAGCACCCCATCTTCCAGCACCGTTCCCGGCGTCACCACGCGCGTGATTTCGCGCCGCACCAAACCCTTGGCCATCGCGGGGTCTTCCATCTGTTCGCAGATGGCAACCTTCTTGCCCGCGCGAATCAATTTGGCGAGATAGCCGTCGGCGGAATGAAACGGCACGCCGCACATCGGCACGGTCTGCCGTTTCGTCAGCGTGAGGTCGAGCAACTGCGAAACCTCCTTCGCGTCGTCGTAGAACATCTCGTAGAAATCGCCGAGTCGAAAAAACAACACCGTGTCCGGCGGCAGGTCGCCGCGCAGCCGCAGATACTGCGCCATCAATGGAGTGCTGGATTCGGACATTCCCGGACTATGCCGAAAATCCAGCGGGGGAAGAAAGTCTGAACTCAATGGTCGTCGTCATCCGGCGCATCGGCTTCATCTTCAACGTCGTCGGCGTCGTAGCCGCTGCCCCACGGGTCGTCCTCCTCATCTGCGCCCTCATTGGCGCAGGGGCAATCCGCCCGCCGCAGGGGACACACGCCGTTGAACTCCTGCCCACAGAGCGGACACTCTCGCCCCTCTCCATCAGCGAAATTGCCCGCATCGTCATCATCGCTAAACCTGCTCTGTTTTGGGGGCATAAACGGCGCTCCTCATCGGCATTCTGTACCCGCGCAGACCACAAATCCAATCCCATATGACTCATCTTTTTTTGTACGATCGTATAAAAAAAGATGAGTGAATATGACGCGCGAGCGGTGGCGAAGTGGGGCTGGATGTGCTTGGACAGAGAGACAGACCCTCTTGGAGAGTGAGGAGGGGGCGGGGGGACGATGTGGCGGAGGTCGTTTAAGAATTTCGGCGAGCGCGGCCCACCGAATAGGCACGGCTAGGTGTCTTCGCCAAGCTCAACGTTCCAATAGGCCAAGTCCAGGAAGTGCCGCCAGCTATGATCGTGCGACTTCGAAAATTGAATTTCGAGAAACGGACGCCACCTCGGCTTCTTGGGCTTTCGGATGAGGCGCATGCCCGCGCCCTCGGGCGTGCGGTTCGCCTTGCGGCTATTGCAGGGCACGCAACTGCACACCACATTGGTCCACGTCGTCAAACCGCCCTGTTGGCGGGGAACCACGTGGTCAATGTTCAAATCTTTTCGATCGAACTTATGGCCGCAGTATTGGCATGTGTTCTTGTCGCGCTCGAACACGTTCTGCCGGGTGAACTTCACTTCTTTGTTCGGCATCCGGTCAAAGAAAAGAAGCAAAATGATGCGCGGCACGCGAATGCGAATGGACACCGTGCGAACCGAGTCTCCTTCGTCCGCGGCCGCCGCCTGTGAAAAATCGCACCACTCACGAAAATTAAACGTGTTGAAATCGCCGTCTTCCTGATGAACCACCTGCGCGTGACCGGTGAAAAGCAGGGAAAGGGCGCGATCCACCGTGCAGACGTTCACCGCCTGCCACAAGCGATTCAAGACCAGCACGTGACGTTGTATGGCAGCACTCATATGCCGCGACCCCGCGAAATATGGGCGGCAAAGTACCAGACCCCCGAAAAGTCTTCAATGGGAATCCCAAACTCCAACGAGCCGGACGCTCGCGGGGAGCGGCCGGCCTTTCCAGAGTCCGCTACGGGTTGCCGACGGTGACGCGATAACTGCGCTGGCCGGTGGGAGGCGGAGCGAGCGTGGTATTCGCGCCTTCGTCGTCGTGGAACGTGTAGGTCGAGGGCAGCGCATTGGTTTCGACCCAGGTGCCGATGCCGTTCAACGCATTCGCGAAGGGTTGCCACGTCGCGTTATTGCTCACACTGCCGTTCGCAAAAAAGATCGTGTACTTTCTGCCCGGCGAGGTGGCGATGGTGACGAAACGATTCGTGTGGCCGCCGGATGTTTCCGCGGTGACGCGGAAATAAGAGGCGCCATTCGTCGGCTCCGTGCGCGCGATGAACTCTGCGTAATTGTTCACATGGTCGCCATCCGCATCGCCAGACGCACCGTTCGTGAGCGTGGCGAAGTTCATGAACTCCCAACCGTCGCCCATTCCATCGCCGTCCGAGTCGAACGGCACCAGGATCAGCGTGCTGTTGGTGACGACGCTGTTCGGCTCTCCGCGTCCGTCATCGGCGACGAAGGCGAGGACATTCGTCGTGTTTTCAAACGCCGCGGGCGCCGTCCATGAGAAGGTCGGCGCGACGAAGCTTGCGCCGGCCGGCGCCTGGATGTTCGTCAGCATCACCGGATCGCCATCATCATCGGAGGTGGTCACGACAAAATTCGTGGAGGCCCCGACGGCGAGCACGTGCGGGCCGGGCAACGCAATGACCGGCGCGCGGTTCGGCGCGCCAAGATCCACGAAACGGAGATACTGCACGATCTCGCCATCGTTGGTGATGTTGTTCGCCGTTCCCGCGCCGAGGGAAACGAAAACGCCGTTGTTGTAGAGATCGGCCCCGGTCTTCGGCCAGCCGTTGGTGAACAGCGTGAAGGCGCCGCTCGATGCGAGGTTGCAAACGGTGTAGAGCCGTCCGGTGTCGAGGCCGAGTTCGTTCCATACCGGCTTCAAATCGTAGGTGTTGGCGGCGAGTGTGTGCGGGCTGCCGTGTTCGAGAAAGCGGCTGAACGCGAGAACCACATCCGCGTTGGTCGGCCCGACGCCGGGCGTTTGCCATTTCGCGACGGCGAAAATGCGCGAGTCCTCGGGGCCGCTCGTGGTCGCAAGCACGCGGTGGTTCCGGCTGCGCAGCGCAGGGCTGTTCAAGCGCGCCCAGTTCACACGGCCATACCACTGCGCCATGCCGGTGGAGTCCGGCGGCGGATTGCTCCATACGGTGAGCATGTTCCACTTTTTGAAGTGCGGAACGTATTTGCCGAAGTTCAGCTCGTGATAGGTGAAGCCGTCATAGGCGGGGTTGAGTTCGTTGTAATTCTTGATGCCCTGTTCTTGTCCGTAGAACACCATCGGCAGACCCGCGACGGACGAGACGGAAGCGTAGCGCGCGGCGTTCAGCCACGGATCGTCGGACGGCAGCACTTCATCGTGCGAGGTGATATTGAGCAACGTCGCGCCGCCGTTGTAGGCGAGGCCGCGCGTGTAGAGCGCATACGACAACGCGGAGGAATCGCTGATATGCGACTGCGTGAATTGAAAAACGAGGTTCTCGTTGAGAATGTCGAAGTGCCGGTTGGAGCGGTAACCGGGAATGCCGCCGTCGAGCGTTTCGGCCATGAAGATGAAGTTCCATTTCTTCGACCGCGTGCGGTTGATGATGTATTCCCACAGTTGCGGCGGCAGCCCCTGCCCGAAGTCGCAACGCAGGCCATCAATGCCCTTGTTGTCGTTCGCAATGTTGTAGCTGTTGGTTCCGGAGTGCCCGGTCTTCTTCAACCAATATTCGGGATAGTTGGCGAAATAGCGCCACAGTTCGATCACGTGCGGCGTGATCGAAATCGGGTCCACCCAGTCGCCTTCGTTCAGATAATCACCGTTATTTTCCGGGTTGTGCCGAACGAGCGCGGCGTAGCGCCCGAAGAAAAGCTCGGTGACGTCATTCCATTTGCCGAAATCACCGCGATCAGGCGCGGTGGCAAAATCATTGTCGTAGGCGGAATTATAGAACGTGGCCGGCTCGCCATAGTCGCTCATCTTCGCGTACCAATCCGGACGGAACCATCCGATGCGGTCGCTCGGATTCGTGCAAAGCCCCATCTGATAACCCCCATCGCCGAACACCGCATCCCACGAGGTGTGATTGAACACGCCATCGAGCATCACATTAACCGTTCCGACGGAGCCGGTGTAGCTGTCGCACGCGGCGACAAAATTCGAGAACTCGTTCATCGCCGTCGCTTCCGTGCCATCCGACCCCATCTTGCCGTTCACCGCCCAGTAGTTGCGCGTGGCATAGGGGCTTCCCGGCGAATACGGCTGCCCCGTGGCGGGATCATTCTCCGAGCGCTCAAACCCGACGGGATGGATCGGCTGGAACCAGAGGCAGTTCGCCTGAATATAATTGAGGTAATCGAGGTTGAACGGATCGAACCCGTCGTCATCGCCCTGCGCCGCGCTCAGGAGGTCTTTGAACGTGCTGCGCCCGGCCTCGGTGGCATCCGTGGCCTCAACCGTCAACGTGTTCAATTCGTAAAGCGTCATATCGAGCGCCTTGCGCGGCGAGAGCACGATCGCGTGATCGCGCCGCCCATCGCGCGTGAAATACGTCCACTCCGTCGGCGCGTTGGTCGTGTATTGAAACCGCGCGGTGAGACGATAGGCGCCCGCCTTGCTCACCACGCCCACCCATTCGTAGGTCGTGCCCGACACATAGGTCATCGGATACGCCCGATAGTACGCGCCGACATCGTTCGTGGTGATGAAGTTGCCGTTCGGCGCGATGATGCCGTCGGGAATGCCGTCGCCCGTGATGAGCGCGTTGGTGTAGTCCACATCCGCAAAATCGCGCCGCCCGAGGTTGCTGAACACCTCCACCGCGCGCAGGTTGGAGGGCACGATGCCCGTGGTGTAGCGAACCGTGACCGTCACCGCGTCGCCCGCGATTTCATCCACGAAAAACTTCGTCGTCGTGTAGTCCGCGCTCTGCCCATTCACCTGCAACTGCTCCACCCCAACGTCGCCCAGCGCGAAGCTGAACGTGCGATTGTTCGTGCCGGCTGCATAGTCGGCAAACCGCTCGACGCTGTTCGTGTCCTTCCATGCGCCGATCTTATAGTTGATCGTCGTGAGCGACGGCAGGTTGCTCGCCGTCCCCACCCACCACATCGCGTCGCCGTCCACATAAGAATCCTGCTCCATGTGATCGAACTGAAGCATGACCGTCGAAGTCCCGGCGTTGGTTCCTACGCCGTACGCGCCCGCCGGCGCGCCGCCATCCACGGTGTAATACACACTCGCAAAATCCACGTAACGATTTGTTCCAATGCCCTGCGCGTAGCCGATCTTCACCCAAAACTGCGCGTTGGAGCCTTGCAGCACAACGCGGTTGTCGTTGTGCCACATGAACGCCGCCGCCGTGCCGACCTGCGGCGAATACGTGTAGCGAAACGGATGGGCCTGCGCGACGGCCGCTTCGCCGGTCGCAAAACTCGCCGTCTGATTCGTCGTCCCGAGATACGTGGCATCGTGATCGGTGTAGAGGATGGCCAGGTAGTATTCGACCGCGTTCGTGGGGCCGAAAATCGCCGGAATTCGTCCGCGCCAGTACTTGTTGTTTCCGACATCGCCCGACTCGGCATTGAACACGAGCGCGGTGGATTGCCACGCCACGTCGCCCGCCTTTCTGAAATACAACGTGCCGCCGGATTGATCGCCCGGATTCCCGCCGCCCTGAAACTGATTGCCGTCATAAATAAAGACCGACTCGGTCGCCGCGGGATATCCCTGCGGATTCCGCATGGTCACGCCCGGCGGCTCGACATTGGTCGGACAGTGCCAGGCGTTTCCCAAATTGTACGAATGGCCCCCGTACGTGAATCGGAACGGCGCCGCCTCCGCGCCCGCCTGCGTCAGAAAGAGAAGATTGCCGGCGCCGTTGTTCGTCGTGCCGATGAAGGTCGTGTTGTGATCCGTTGCCGCAACGCGAATGAAGTATTCCACTTCATTTGTCGCGCCGTAAGTGTTCGCGGGAATGGCGGCCACCCAATAGGCATTGTTGCCGCTGGACGAGTCGAAGTTTGCGTTGTTCGTCGTCCACCCCGGCGAGCCTTTGAGGCGGTGAATCACGGCCATGCCGGACTGATTGCACGCATTGCCCACCCCGCCCGTCTGCGCGCCGGAATAGAAATAGACCGGCTGATTCGTGCCCACGCCGTTCGTCGGCGGATTCCGCATGTAGGCGCCCGACGGTTCCGCATTGGTCGGAAAATGCCACGCATTCATCGCGCCCGCGCGATACGAAAAATTCGTCGCGCCGGAAATCAACCCGCGCAGCGCGCAAAGGTCCGGATTCGCAGCAATCACGTTGGACGGCATCGTGGAGGAGAGCGCATAAAAATAAATCCGACTCCCCGCCGGCTGCCCGGGAATCGCCGCCGTATAATTCGTTCCGCTCCCCGCGACCGGCACGAGCCACTGCGGGGCGAAGGACGTGTTCGTCGCCACGCGCAGCCAGCGGGACTCCTGAGGGCTGGGCGTCGAGCCCGTTTGCACCACCACCGTCACCGCGCCCGTGGACTGAGCGACGTTCGGCGCCGCATACGCGAAATCCGCCGGCGCGCCCGCCGTCTCCATCACGACATAATCGCGGAACCAATCTGTGCTTTGGCCGGCGAGTCGGAACGTATAGCGATAGCCGTTCGTCTGATTCGCGAAACTCAAATTGCCCGGACTTCCTCCGTTATATCGCGCGTTGCCGATGGTCGCATTCTTCACCGCCTGCGTCGCGCCGCTTGGAAATCCCCACTGCTCTTGCGACCACGCCCCGTTGCGGTCGAATTTGAACTCGGATGAGGCGTCGTTGTTCGTCGCGGTGATCGTCGCCTGATAGATATTTCCGAATGTCGCGTCCAACGTCATGACATTCGCCGTTGTCCATCCATTGATCTCGCCGCGCACATATTCGCCGCGCGCCGCCGTGACGCCGACGCAAGCGGACAAAAGAAAAGCCCACCGTTTGAATTTCATAACCCCCCGCGATCACAAACTATTCTTGCAGCGGATTAGGCTAGAATGCCGCCCCCGCCCATGTCCAGCCGTCCGTTTGACATCCTTCAGGTCGAAGCATACCCTCCTTTGCCGTGACTCATCCGCCGACAGTTTTCGCGACTTTAGTGACCGCTCTTCTGGCCGCCTCAACCCTCGCCAGCGAAGACACGGTTCCGCGCGCCCCTCGACAGTACGACCAGAGCATCACAATCTTTTCCGCCCCGCCGGAACCGGCCGTGCGCACGGTCACCAATCGCGAGCCGATGCCGAACATCAAACTACCCAAGAACCTGCCGCCGGAGAGCCTGTCCTCCCGCACCCCCGCCACGCTCATGCAGGACATACCCTATCAACCGCCCATGCTCCGCCAGCCGCAGAAGAATCCGGATTCCAAAGACAAGGACGCAGGCTCCGGCTGGGGCTGGCTCGCGGACGATGTGAAAAAAGCGCAGGCGAAAGCCAAGGAGAAGGAACACGCCAAGGCCGAGGCCGACGATGAAGACGACGAGGACAGCGAAGCCTCGCAATCGGCCGCCACAACCAACGCATCCCCCCGCAGCGAAGAGGGGCGCAACGCGGATGCGGAACAAACTCAACCCGGCGAACGCGACACCTATCGCCCCGTGATTCAAACCCGCGCGGATGATCGCCCCGTGCTCGATCAAAAGCGAGCCGACAAGCCCCGCCCGGCGCCGATCGAAAGTCGGGACATTACGCGCCTCGATGACTACGCCAGCCGCGTTTTCTCCGGCGATCAAAAAACTTCGGCCCTCGAACCCGCCGGCTCGTGGCTCTCTCCCAGTTTCGATGCGCCCTCACCGGTGGCGCTGCCCGGAGACCACCCCTCCAAAATGCCGGGGGGGGGGGCCCCCCCCCCCCCCCGCCCCCGGGGGGGGGGGGGGGGGGGGGGGGGCGGGGGGTGGGGGGGGGGCGGGGGGGCGGGGCGCCGCCCGGGCCGGACATCGGCGCGCGACCCGCGCGCCGCGGCGGCATCGGCGCGCT
>JABLTH010083913.1_pt1 | contig 49560 bp, 32 predicted proteins | sample 7875711 | NCBI WGS metagenome assembly JABLTH01 (sample SAMN14941262, study PRJNA633318) | bioreactor metagenome | isolation source: bioreactor | place: China | collected 2019-03-05 | reverse complement strand
GCCCGCTCGCGGAAATGCCGGGCGTACGTCGCACGCGACATCGCGGACGTGTCGCCGAGCGACTCGACCGTCCACGGCTTCTCCGGTGCCTGCAGGACGGCCTGTACCGACGGGCCGAGCCGCGCATCGGCGGCGAGCGCAAGCCAGCCGGACGGCACGCGCGCGCCACGGCCGTACGCGCGCAACGCATACGCGAGCAGTGCCTGGCCGAGCGCATTCACGATCGCGCCGGCGCCCGGCTGCCCATTCGACGCCTCGGTACGCAGCACGCTCGTAAGCAGTTGCAGCGGTGCGAACCCCGATGCCTCGCGCAGCCCGACATGCAGCACGTGCGGCAGCGTGCGCATCAGCAGTTCGCCCGCGCCGCGCGCATAGACGAACCGTCCGCACAGCAGGTCCACGCTCGCGCCGCCCGGTTCGGCCGGATCGAGATTCGACTTGACCGGCAGCACCGCGCCGCCGCCGGCGCCCTGTTCGCGCAGCGCCGCAACCGGCCGCGACCGGCCCGCGCCGGCGTCGAGCAGCTCGTGCGCGCCGCCCGCGGGCAGCAGCACGAAATCGCCGTCGGCGAGCTGCAGCGTGCGCCCTTCCGCGGTACGCAGCCGGCACGTTCCGGCCAGCACCAGGTGAAACGCCGCCTCGCCCGGCGGCAGCGGGTCGTGCGGCATCGCGAACGGCCCGCCGAGCAGGCAGCGCACGTCGAGCTCGACATGGCTGCGGCCCAGCGACAGCAGTTGACTCAGGGCATCCATGAGACGATTGCGCTAAAAATTGACACTCTAGCGTATCGAAACCCTCAGCGCGAACGATCAGAATAAGCCTGCATCGCCCGAGATCGCGGCGCCCGCCGCCCTCCTCACCTCTTCTCGAAAAGGACGCATCATGCTGAACTGGAACGAATACCGGAAGGAACTCTCGACGCGCATCGGCGACATCGCCAAGCTGTCGCCGGACACGCTGGCCGGCTACAAGGCGCTATCCGGCGCCGGCGCGAAGACCGGCCATCTCGACGCAAAGACGCGCGAGCTGATCGCGCTCGCGGTGGCGGTCACGACACGCTGCGACGGTTGTATCGCCGTGCACACGGCCGAAGCGGCCAAGCATGGCGCGACAAAGGAGGAAGTAGCGGAAGCGCTCGGGGTCGCGATTGCGCTGAACGCGGGTGCGGCGCTCGTCTATTCGGCGCGCGTGATGGACGCGCTGGGCGACTGAACCTGACGGCCGCGGCGCTGCCGTCGCTTGGCGGCGCCCGGCTGCATGGTTTCATGGCTGCATGTCTGCCCGGTTGCGCGCCGCGCACCCGGGCAACTGACGTATGACGATTGGCCAGCGTACCTGCCCGAATGGCTGGCCCGGCGCACGCGGGCGAGGATGCGCCGCGAAGTCGGCTACCATGCGCGAACGATCCATCGTGAAGGAGCGCTCCATGTGCCGCTGGCTCGCCTATACGGGAAATCCGATCCATCTGGAGACCGTGCTGTTCCGCGCGAAGCATTCGCTGATCGACCAGAGCCTGCATTCGGAGCTGGGGGCGACGACCACCAACGGCGACGGCTTCGGCATCGGCTGGTACGGGCGCCCCGACGAACTGCCGTTCCGCTACCGCTCCGTGCATCCCGCGTGGAACGACCGCAACCTGCGCGAAGCCGCACGCGCGATCCGCTCGCGGATGTTCATCGCGCATATCCGCGCGGCCACCGACACGCCGGTGCAGGAAACCAACTGCCACCCGTTCCGCCACGGCCGCTGGCTGTTCGCGCACAACGGGCTGATCCGCGACTTCCACAAGCTGCGCCGCGACCTGACGATGAAGGTCGATCCCGCGCTGTTCCCGACGCTCGAAGGCTCGACCGACTCCGAACTGATGTTCCGCCTCGCACTGACCTACGGCCTCGAGCAGATGCCGCTGCCCGCGCTCGAGCGGATGGTCGGCATGGTCGAGGAAACGGCCGCGCGCCACCGCGTGGACGAACCACTCAACATGACGATCTGCGCGACCGACGGCGAGCGGATCATCGCGGTGCGTTACTCGAGCGAACGGCAGTCGCGTTCGCTGTTCCACAGCACGTCGTTCAAGCACCTCCATGAGCTGTATCCGCACAACCCGCGCATCGCCGAAGCCGGCGACGACGCATTCATGGTCGTGTCCGAGCCGCTCGTCGACCTGCGCGGCGCGTGGGAGGAAGTGCCGGAGAGCACGGCGATCGTCGCGCAGGGTGCCGATGTGCAGCAGCGGCCGTTCGCGCCGCGGCGGAAGTGACGCCCTGCAGTCCTGACGAAATGGAGCGCATTCCGGTATCGAGTACATCAGCGCGACATGGTAATCGCGGCCGTCCCGTTTTCAGCAGCCGGCACTCGCTACCGCGACGGTAGCCGGAAGGGATGCGCAACCGTGCCCGAAAAAATAATTGAGCAGGACTCCGCCAATAATGCCCCGATTCAATAACTCGGCGACGAGTCGAGCTACGGAAGCAAACCGCGAGGACGCTTCCGCAGATTTCACTGAATAAAAAATTAATACTCTTGCAATTTCATGCCAGCCAGGAATCGAGTGACATAATCAGCTGCCGGTCGGAGATGTTTGCAGGAATTCTGCGGCACCTCTTCTGGAAATCGTCGTCATTCTTCTAACAAATATGGCACCAGTCGTTTGCTCTCCCGACTCCCTCGTGGCACAGGCCCCCACCAGGACTTGCTGCAAGCACGACTGGAAGGTGAAAGGGGCGAAGATTCTACGCGCCTTCGCACCTTCTCGGCCACGCGCGTTTATTTCGAACCGTTACGAAGAACCGGAAATCATTACCGAACAGATACTGCGTGCAAGCCGTCGCGCCACATATGGACAAAGCTTTATTCCTGATTAAAATATTCAAGTTACAAAAAATCAGAAGGCACGTTACAATTCGCCTACGGACGAATCCGAACCACAATAAAGTAGCGACGCAGTTCCCGGCACATCGAATCCGAGATGACTCAAGATCTCCAGACCACTCTCCCTGTCACGCTGACGGGTAATCAATCCGTGCTTTCCAGCATGAAGCAGGATCATGCCTTCGTGGTATGGCTCACCGGGGTTTCCGGTGCCGGAAAATCGACGCTATCGAATCTCCTGAAGGAACAGCTCGATGCTCGAGGCATTCGTTCCTTTCTGCTGGATGGCGACCAGCTCCGCGAAGGATTGAATCAGGATCTGGGGTTCAGTGACGCGGACCGCCACGAGAATATTCGTCGGACGGCCGAGGTCGCGCGCCTGATGTTGAATGCAGGGCTTGTCGTCATCGTCGCCCTGATCTCGCCGTTCCAGGAAGCGCGCGCCCGGGCGCGCGCGCGCTTTGCGCCCGGGGAGTTTTTCGAAGTCTTTGTCGACGTTGAGCTGGATGTCGCGGAAGCGCGCGACCCAAAGGGGCTGTATGCGTTGGCAAGGCAAGGGGCCATTCGGCAGTTCACCGGCATCGAATCGACCTATGAAAAACCGGTATCGCCCGACGTGCATGTGCGCACGGGTAAAGCAAGCCCGCTGGAATGCGTGCACGCAATCGTTCAGAAATTGCCATTGAACGGCTGATACCGGCACGGCCGCCGGCTCATCTGCTCGCCTACTACCCTCACCTTTTTCGGCGCGCCATTTTGGCGGGCGACGGTTGAACTGCCTGCTTTACGCCTCGCCGACCAACTGTCATGGTTGGCCGCGACGATCAAACCGCATCCGAACCGAATCAAGCCCGGCGGGCAGCCGGCGCGAACGGGCGCGCGGCCGCGGCAGTGCGGCGAACCCGAGCCGTTCATACAGCGCGCGGGCCCTCGCGTTGCGGGTCAGCACGTCGAGAACGACATCGCGGCTGCCGTCGGCCGGCAATGCCCCCGTGTCCAGCGCGTCACGGAACAACGCGCTGAAGATCCCCGTGCCGCGCTGTCGCTCGTCGGTTGCGCAATGCGCGACGAGAATCTGCGAACGCTTCGGCGCCGGAATTTCCGTTTCGAGAATCAGCCCGCGCAACAGCTGCCCGATCGTGCGGCGCACGCCGAAGAAGCGCGCCAGCGCCCACACGACATGCACGTCGTCGAACATCGTCCGTTGCCCGTCGTGAATCGCCATCACGGCGAGCACGGTGCCGTCGTCAGCGACCGCGACGCGATGCCGGCGCCACGAAAAGCGCCCATGGCGCGACCGGAACGCCTGCTGCAGGAAAGCGATGCAGCGCGCATCGCTTTCGCCGAGAAAAAACCCGAATTCCGCCACGCCGGACGCAAACACGAGCGGCCCGCACGACGCCGCGTCATTCGCCTTGGCCGCACGAAACCGCACGCGCTCGCCGGCACGCGGAGCCGCTTGCGCGAACGCGCCTCCCAGCGTCATCCGCTGCGCCCCGCGAGTCGCGACAACACGGCGACCGTCCGGCTGATCTGTTCCGGCTCGTGCGTCGAGCAGATGAAGAAGCGCAGGCGCGCAGCCTTTTCCTCGACGGCCGGATAGAAGATCGGCTGCACGTTGATCCCTTCGTCGAACATCGCATTGGCCCATTGCGCGGCCTTCAGCGAGCTCCCCGTGATCACCGGCACGACCGCGAACCCGGCACTCGTGCCGGTATTCAGCCCGGCGGCGCGCGCTTCGCTCAGGAACTGCCGCCCGCGCGCCTGCAGTCGCGCGACGCGCTCCGGCTCGGCCTGCAGGCGCTCGAGCGCGGCCAGCGACGCTTCGGCGAGCGTCGGCGCCAGCCCGACGCTGTACAGGAAACCCGGTGCCAGATGGCGCAGCATGTCGACGAGCGGCTGGCAGCCGGCGATGAAGCCGCCGCAGCCGGCCAGCGTCTTGCTCATCGTGCCCATCCACATGTCGACCTGGTCGGGCGCGACGCCACAATGCTCGCGGATGCCCTTGCCGGTCGCGCCGAGCACGCCGAGCGAATGCGCCTCGTCAACCAGCAGGAATGCACCGTGGCGCGTTTTCACGTCGACGAAGCGCTGCAGGTCGGGGAAATCGCCGTCCATGCTGTACAGCCCTTCGATCGCGATCAGCACGTGCCGGTATTCGCGGCGTACGCGCGCGAGCAGTTCGTCGAGCGCCTGCCAGTCGTTGTGCGCGAAGCTCAGCCGCTTCGCGCCGCTCAGCTGCGCGCCCTGCACGATGCTGTTGTGCGCGAGCGCATCGTGGACGATCAGGTCGCCCGGGCCGAACAGGGCGCCGATCACGGTCACGTTCGTCGCGTGGCCGCTCACGAACGCGACGCAGTCATCGGTTTCGTAGAACGTGGCCAACGCGCGTTCGAGATCGCGCTGCACCGGGCGTTCGCCCGCGACCATCCGGCTTGCCGATGCCGACGTGCCGTACCGGTCGATCGCGGCTTTCGCGCGCGCGGACACGTCCGGATCGCCAGCCAGGCCGAGGTAGTTGTAGTTCGCGAAGTTCAGGTATTCGCGCCCGCCGATCTGCGTCGTCGCACCGGCGACGCCGTCGTGCACGCGGAAAAACGGCGAGTCGACGCGCAGTTTCTCGCCCATCTCGCGCATGATCCGGACCTGCTGATACTGCGGCATCGATTCGAAGCGGCTGCGCGCCGATGCGGTCTGCGCTGCCTGCGTGCCGGGCACGCCCGGTGCCGCGGCAGCATCCGTCGCGCGCTCCAGCTGCCGTTTCAGCGCTTTCGCCGCCAGTTGCTGGCGAAGATGCTCTCCCAGTGCCATTGCTTCCTTCGCTTAATCTCGAAAAGACGCTATGTTACGCCGCGCGTCATGAAAAGACGTGGTGTCACGCGTCGGAAAACTCGGCCCACTGCCACGCGTCGGGCGCGGCCAGCAGCGCGTCGACCAGCCGGAAATTCATCTCGTGGCTTGGCCGCAGCGCGCTCACGCGCGCCAGCAGCGGCGCGCCGGCCAGCGCGAGATCGCCGACCAGATCGAGCACGCGGTGCCGGACGAATTCATCCGGCAAGCGCATCCCGCCCAGCACGCGGCTGCCGACGATGGACGCGGTGCACGACGGCCGTGCGCCGCGCAGGATCGGCACGCCGCGCAGATAGCCGGCGACGATCGCCGGCACGGCCCATTTCACGCGCCCGTACGAGCGCGACGGCGCGATTTCGGTTTCGAATGCGGCCGGCGTCAGCGCACCGTCCCAATGCATGTCGCCGAAGCCGCGCAGGTCGTTGCGCACGCTCAGTTCGTAACGCGGTGCCGGCTCGATCCGCATTTCGCGCCGCTGGTCGCCCTCGCCGTCCCCGACGACGACGGGCCGCAGCACCCGGATGAAGCGTTTCGGCGCATCGAGCGCGACCCGGCCGCACGCGCGGATGGCATCCACCCACGGCGTGGCGCTGCCGTCGAGAATCGGCACTTCCTCGGCGTCGATCTCGACGATCGCGTGATCGATCTCGCATGCGAGCAGCGACGCGAGCAGATGCTCGATCGTGCGAACGCCGACGCCGTCGGCATTGCGCAGCATCGTGCAGAGCGGCTGGGCGCGGCGCAGCGCGGGATCGACCGGCAGCGTCGCGAGCGTGCGCCCCTGCGCGACGCGACGGAACACGATTCCCGTCACGCCGTCTTCCGGCCGCGCGGGCAGAATCCGCACCCCCACCCGGCGCCCCGTGTGCAGCCCGTGACCGTCGATCGCCAGCGGACCTGCCAGCGTGCCCTGGCGCGTCGCCCAGCCGGACGGCGCGCTCATCGCGCGACCTCCAGCGTCGGCGACACCTGGCCTGCCACGGGCGCCGGCCGCGTATCGAGCATCGCGCGCGCCTCGCCTTCGATCGCGTGTTTCGCGGCAAGCGCCGCGACGGCTTCCTGAGCGGCATCGGTCGCGGCCCCGGCGTCGGACGCATCGGCCGACGCACCGATCGAATCGACGATGCGTCCGGCCAGCGTCGTCACCGACGCGCCCTCGGCAATCGCCATTACCGACAGCTTGACCTCGAACGCTTCCTCGACCGCCAGGCCGAGTTCCATCCCCATCAGCGAATCCATGCCCATGTCGAGCACCGACTTGTCGAGCGCGATGCGATCCGGCGTCATGTGCAGGATCCGCGCGATCTGCGCCTGCAGCGTCCGGGCAACCAGCGCGATCGCTTCGTCGCGCGGCAGGGCCAGCACTTCTTCCCGTAACTGCGTGCCGCCGTCGCGCGCATCGCCGCCCTTCGCATGCGATTGCAGCAGCGAATACCGGCGTGCCTTCGCGGCGGGCATCCCGCGCGCCACGGCATGCCAGTCGAGCCGGACCACGGCTTCGCCGGCCGCGCCCGCGACCAGCGCGCGCTCGAGCGCGGCCATCGCCTCGTCGGACGTGATCGATGCACCGCCGATCCGCGACTGCAACGCCTCGCGCGTATCCGCGTGGCGCGCGAGGAAGCCGACGTCCTCGAGCGGGCCCCACGCCATGAACGTGCCGGGCAACCCGGCCGCGCGGCGATGTTCGACGAGCGCCTCAAGGAAGGTGTTGGCCGCGACGTAGTTCGACTGCCCGGGATTGCCGAGATAGGTCGTCGCCGACGAATAGACGACGAACAGGTCGAGCGGCAGCGCGCGTGTCGCGCGGTGCAGGTTCCACGCGCCGGCCACCTTCGGTGCGAGCACCGCGGCCATCCGCGCATCGTCGAGATTGCGCACGAGGCCGTCGTCGATCGACATCGCGGAATGCAGCACGCCCTTGAGCGGGCTGCCGCGCCGCACGATCGCGGCAATCATCGCATCGACCGCCGCGGCATCGGTCACATCGCACGAGACGACATCGACCGTGACGCCGAGCGTCGCGCGCCAGCGCTCGACCTCCTCGCGGGCCGCACCGGCAAGCTCGCCGGAACGGCTCGCCAGCGTCAGCCGGCGAGCGCCGCGCTCGACCATCCAGCGCGCGCTCGCAAACCCGAGCCCGCCCGTGCCGCCGACCACCAGGTACGTGCCATGCGGATCGAGCGCGAGCGAGCCCGCGCGCGTGACACCGCGCGTCGGCGCCGGCGTGCCGGACGGATAGGTCACGAGTACCTTGCCGATCTGGCGCGCCTGCTGCATGTAGCGGAACGCATCCTCCGCCCGTTCGGCGGGGAACGCGCGATACGGCAGCGGATGCAGCACGCCTGCGGCGAACAGCGCCATCACTTCGCCGAACAGGCGTTCGGTCAGCTCCGGCAACGCACCCATCAACTGGTCGGCATCGATGCCGAAATAGCTGATGTTGTTGCGGAACGGCCGCAGCCCGATATGGCTGTTTTCGTAGAAATCGCGCTTGCCCAGCTCGAGGAAACGACCGAACGGACGCAGCGTGTCGATGCTGCGCACCATGGCCTCGCCGGCGAGCGAATTCAGCACGATGTCGATGCCCTGCCCGCCCGTCAGCACGCGAATGTCGTCGGCGAACGCGAGGCTGCGCGAATCGAGCACGTGGTCGGCACCGAGCAGGCGCACGAACTCGCGCTTCTCGTCGCTGCCGGCCGTCGCGAACACTTCCGCGCCGAAGTGGCGCGCAAGCTGGATCGCGGCGATCCCGACACCGCCCGCGCCGCCGTGCACGAGCACACGCTCGCCGCGACGCAGCCGCGCGAGTTCGACGAGCGCGTAATACGCGGTGAAGAACGTGGTCGGTACGGTCGCGGCTTCCTCGAACGTCAGACGCTCGGGTTTCAGCGCGATCGCTTGCGCGCGCGTCCTGACGCGCGTCGCGAACGAGGCCGGTGCGAAGCCGAGAATCGCATCGCCCGGCGCGAATGCCGTCACGGCACTGCCCACGCGGACGACGCGGCCGGACAGCTCCATACCGATCGTCGCGCCCGCGAAACCGGTCTCGACCGCTTCATCGGACAAGAGCCCCATCGCATACATCACGTCGCGGAAATTGAGGCCGGTCGCAACCGGCTCGATCTCCACCTCGTCCGCGCCCAGCGCGCTTTCCGGCAACGCGAACCATTCGAGATTGCGCAACGAGCCCGGTGCATCGAACGCGAGCACGGCCGCACGCGCGATCGCGCCATCACTGCGGGCTGCGGCCTGTGCGGCCGTCAGCATGCGCGGCACCAGACGCCCGTGTGCGCCCAGGACGACTTCTTCCTCGACCGCCGAGCCGGTCAGCTCGTGAATCAGCGCATCGGGAATCCCGTCCACCGCGCGATCGACGTCGATCAGGCGGCACGCGAGTTCGGGATGCTCGTTCGCCAGCACGCGACCGAGGCCCCACAGCGTTGCCTGTTCCGGATGCGCATTCGCGGCCCCGGCGAACGGCGCGCCGCCGCGTGTGACAACAGTCAAGCGCGTGGCCGCGTTCGGCTGCGCGCCGAGCGCGCGGACGAGCGCCGCCAGCGCGATCGCGCCGTGACGCTGCGCAGCCATCAGGCCGTCGCCCGTCGCCGATGCGGCCAGCGGCGTTTCCGGTGCGCAGAACACCACGTGCGCCGGCTGCCCGGCCGGCAACGACGCAATCGCGTCGACCGCATGCGTGATGTCCACGATGTCGGCCGGATAACCCGCGCGCGCCAGCGCGTCGGCCAGTTGTCCGCCGAAACCGCCGGCGGCACCCGGTGCGTGCATCACGAGCCATTGTTCGTTGCGTGCGAGCGTACCGAGATCGCTCGCGTCGCCGGTGCGTTGCGCAGCAGCGGCGCTCGCGGGGTTGCGCGCGATGACGAACGTCGGCGTACCGTCCAGATCGAGCGATTGCTCGACGTGCCGCACGACGTCGACGTAACCCGCGCGTGCGAGCGCTGCCTCGAGATCCGCCGGCGCCAGCGGCGCGGGGGCGGCGGCTTCCGTCGACGTTGCCTGCGACGCGAACACGATGTCGGAGAAGCGGCCGTGACGCGATTCGGCCAGCAACAGCAGTCCGCCCGGCGCCAGCCACGACCGCATCGCATTCAGTGCATCGACCACATCATGACGGTCGCTCAGTGCGCGGTTCGCGACGATCAGGTCGTAAGGCCCGGCGTCATCGGCCGACAGCGACAGCCGCTCGCCCGACTGCAGCGCCACCGTGCGCACCACCGCTTCCGCATCCGTGTCGAAACCGGCCAGCTGGCCGGCCGTCGCCGCGATCGTGTGGTCGCAGCGCGCGGCAGCGAGATGCATGCCGAGCGTCTGCAGCACGTCGCCGTCCGTCGCGCCGAGTTCGAGCACGCGCAGCCGGCGTGCCGGCTGCCATGCATCGACCGCCTGCTCGACGCTTGCGGTCAGCAACGCGTGCACGTGCTGCCACGTCGGCGACGCGGCAAGGAGCTGCTCGACCAGGCTGTGCCCGGTCGGCGACAGCAAGCGGGCACCATCCTTCGCGCCGCCCAGCACGTCGGGCAACGCCGCGCCGCAATGCGCGAGCAGCGTCAGTTCGGCCACGTGCCCCGGCGATTCGGCCAGCAGTCCGCGCCACAGCTCGTCGAGCGGCGGCAACGCCGCGCACGCTGCGTCGTCGCGCACGAGCAGCGCGCCGTCGCGATGAGCGAGACCATCCTCGACCAGCATGTCGGCAAGACGCGCAGCCAGCGCCGCACGCCCCGCCGCCGGCTGCCACGTGCCGGCGAATGCGCCGAGCGCATCGAACGCGCGCAGCGCGTAGAGGCTCGCCAGCACGTCGAGCAGCGGCAGGATTTCGGTCAGATGCTGCGTCCGGCGGACGTCGTTACCGGTTGCGTCCAGTCGCGCGACGGCCTGCGCGAGCAGCGCGTCGGGGGCCGGCAAACCGGCTGCATCGACGTCCCCCGGCAGCGGCATGTCTTCAAGGCGATAGACGAAGCGCGCAGGCAGGTTCTGACGACGGCCGACGAGATCGACGCGCCGGAACCGGCAAGCGCCGAGCCGCGCGACGATCGCGCCCAACGCGTCGAGGAATTCGAAATGCGCGACGATCGAATGCGGGCTGTGCCGGTCGATCTGCACGCGCACCCGCTCGACCGTGTCGCCGCGCAGATAGTCGACCCGGCCGATCTGCACCGGCACGTAAGCCGGATGCTCGCCTTCGCGGGCGTGCGCCGCCAGCAAGGCGAACAGCGGATGAAACCCGCTGTCCATCAGCGCCGGATGCAGCAGATACGCGGACAAGGCCTGCGCATCGCCGCATGAGGCCGGCGCGGCGACGTCCGCCAGCGCCTCGCCGTCACTCGCGGCAACCCGCACGGTGCGAACCCAGCGGAACGCCGGCCCGTAGCCGAGGCCGATGGCCGCGGTGTTTGCGTACAGCGTGTCGCCGTCGGCTGCGGGCAGCGCGAGCAGACGATCGAGCGCGGCGGACGGCACGACGCTCGTATCGCCGAGCGCGTTGCCGCTTTCCAGCATCCGCCCCGTCACGTTCAGCGTCCACGCGCTGTCGGACATCCGGTCGCGCGTCTCGATCGTGAAGGTCGCGGTGCGCGGCTCGATCACGAGCCGGAACAGTTTCGCCTGCTGCGGCTGGAATACGACCGGCGTGCGGATCTCGACGTTTTCGAGTGCCGCATCCGGTGTATCGAAGAACGTCCGTGCCGCCGCGAGGGCCATTTCCACATAACCCGCGCCCGGGAACGCCACGCCGCCGTCGACGACGTGATCGGCCAGCATCGGCAGCTTCGCCGGATCGAGCTGGTTTTCCCACGCGAATGCGTGCTCATGCAGGCGATAACCGAGCAGCGGATGCTCGCGGCGGCGATTGACGAGGCCGTACCCTTCGACGGTCGGCGTCAGCCAGAAGCGGTCGCGCTGCCACGGATAGGACGGCAATGCAGCACGCGACTGGCCCGGCGCGAAGCGGTCGGGATCGACGCTCGCGCCGTGCGCGATCGCCGCGAGAATCGCCTGCCGCAGCGTCGCCGCGCTGCCGTGACCGCGCTTGAGCGTCGGCAGCGCCGTGCCGGTTGCGCCGGCGGCCGTGAGCGCCTGCTTCACGTACGTACGCAGGATCGAATGCGGCGAAACCTCGACGAACAGGCGCACGCCCTGCTCGATCAGATGCGCGATGCCGTCGCCGAAGCGCACCGGCTCACGGATATTGCGCCACCAGTAGCGCGCATCGAGCTCGGTGCCGGCAAGCGCGCCGCCGGTCACGGTCGACACGAACGTGCCGTTGCCCAACTGCGGCCGCAGGCTCGCCAGTTCGGCCAGCACGACCGGCTCGATGCGATCCATGTGGCTGCTGTGGAACGCGTAGTCGAGATCCAGCATCTGGAAGAACTTGCCGCTGCCGCGCAGCGCCGCCTCCAGTGCCTGCAGCCCCTGCAGCTCGCCCGCGAGCGTCACCGCATCGGGGCTGTTGATGCCGGCGATCTCGACACGGCGCGCAAGCCCGTGGCGCGCGATCAGTTCGCGCGCCGCTGCATCGCCGATGCCGATGGCCGCCATCCGGCCGCTGCCGCGCGTCATCGCCTGCGCGCGGCTGCGGATCTTGATCACGCGCACCGCATCGGCGAGCGACAGCGCACCCGTCACCCACGCCGCCGCAATCTCGCCGACGCTATGGCCGATCGCCGCGTCGTAACGCATCCCGTGCGCATCGATCACGCGGATCATGCCGACCTGGATCGCGAACAGCAGCGGCTGCGCGTTCTCCGTCGCGGCGAGCCATTCGGCGCCCGCGCCGGCCAGCCATTCCGCGCTCGGGCCACCGCGCATCACGTCGACCAGCGACGGGCTGCCGTCGGCGCACCACAGCGCGTCGACTTCGTCGAGCGCCGCGCGGAAGACGGCGTTCTCGGCATAGAGCTCGTTGCCCATCCCGACCCACTGGCAACCGTTGCCCGAGAAGACGAGCGCGGTGCGTGGCGTGTCGGCCGGGGCCTGGCCGGTCGCCACGCAGGCGGGCAACCCTTCCGGTGCCGGCTGGGCCAGCGCCGCGAGTGCCGCACGGCCTTCGGCCACGTCGGCCGGCGCGACGATCGCGCGATGCTCGAGCCATTGGCGGCGACGTGCGGCCGCGGCGGCAAGCGCCTGCCAGTCGCTGCCGTTGTCGAGCATCGACAGATAGCGGCCCGCGAGCGCGCCGAGCGCATTCGCGCTGCGCGCGGTCAGGACAAGCGGAGACAACTGCGCGTGAGTCGGCTCGGGCGCGGCCGCCGACGCCTCGTTTGCAGCCGGCGCCTCGGTCAGCACGACGTGTGCGTTCGTCCCGCCGAAGCCGAACGAGTTGACGCCGACCGTCAGCGGCGCGTCGCCCGCGTCGAGCGGCATGAAGCGATCGACGACACGCAGACGTCCACCGTCGAAATCGATGCCCGGATTGGGCGTGACGAAATGCAGCGAGCGCGGTACCGCGCGATGCTTCAGGCACAGCACGGCCTTCAGCAGCCCGGCCATGCCGGACGCCGTTTCGAGGTGGCCGATGTTGGTCTTCACCGAACCGATGAGCAGCGGACGATCGGCCGGGCGCTCGCCCGACACGACGTCGATCAGCGCACGCGCCTCGATCGGATCGCCGACCGCCGTGCCGGTGCCGTGCGCCTCGAGATACGCCAGGGACTGCGGATCGATGCCCGCGCGCGCGTAGACGCTGCGCAGCAGCGATGCTTGCGCGGCCGCGCCCGGCACGCTGATACCGCCCGGCGAGTGGCCGACCGAGTTTACGCCGGAGCCGGCGATCACCGCATGGATCGTGTCGCCGTCGGCGAGCGCGCGATCGAGCGGCTTGAGCAGCACGAACGCGCCGCCTTCCGAGCGGACATAACCGTCGCCGGTTGCATCGAACGCGCGGCAACGGCCGCGCGGCGACAACATCGACGCCTTGGAGAAGCTGACGAAACCGAACGGGTGCAGCAGCAGGTTGACGCCGCCCGCGAGCGCCACATCGGCTTCGCCGGACTGCAGCGCCTTGACGGCCTGGTGAAGCGCGACGAGCGACGACGAGCAGGCCGTATCGACGGACATGCTCGGGCCGCGCAGGTCGAACAGGTAGGACACGCGGTTCGACGCGATACTCAGGGTGTTGCCGGTCGCCGAATACGGATCGATCACGTTCAGATCGTCCATGTTGCGGTTGCCGTAATCCATGCTGGCGGCGCCGACAAAGACGCCGCAGTTGCTGCCGCGCATGTCGGCCGGGCGCACGCCGGCGTCCTCGAACGCTTCCCACGCGAGTTCGAGCAGCAGGCGCTGCTGGGGGTCCATCTGGGCCGCTTCGCGCGGGGAAATGCCGAAGAACGCGGCATCGAAGCCGGCGACGTTGTCGACGACGCCGGCCGAGAACGTGTAGCTCTTGCCCGGTTCGCGCTTGGACGGGTGCTGGTAGAAATCGGTGCCGAAGCGATCGGCGGGGATTTCGGTCACTGCGTCGCGTTCGTCCTCAAGCAAATGCCAGAAATCGTCAGCGTTCTCGACACGCCCAGGAAAACGGCACGCCATCCCAATAATTGCAACTCTTTTTTTCATCATCATGCTGCCGCCGGCCGAAACGCGTATTCTGACCCTATGCTCGCAAGCTCTTTCTGCATTGTTGCAAACGTTATCGCCGACCGAGACTATCACGCCCGGCGATCGTGGAAAAATTCAAATTTTGTGATATGAAAAACTGTGTATAGCCGCTACAGCACGAACAGGTTATAGACGACACGCAACCCACACCCTCAAGACGCACCATATTGATGCATCTCCCATGATGTCATAGTGAGATGACCGATCAATGGCCAATCAACTCACTTGCGTTTCGACGGCGCACTCTACGCGTCATTGCCCACTTGACATCTGACGCCGAAACGCGAACGTTCGATTGGTTATCTGATCACAGCGCATCCAGCACGCGCCCGACCGACCCGCTCGCTCCCTTAGTGCTTCAGCGTCGAAGTCGTAATCAGCCGCGTCTGTCCCCGTGAGCGCAAGATGATAGCATCGGCAAACCGCTCATTCTGCGGACTCCAACCGACGCTTGTGAGACTGCAAAACCGCCCCGCCCCTCTCTCTCGACATTCAATTCGCTAACGCTAGGATAACGTCAGCAACGCGACCGGACTTCGCCGATTGAATATCATACAACACCTGACAAAAACAGTATAAGCGCGCCACCCAACGCCTGCGCCTCGATCTATTACCCGACGGATCTCAAAAGACGCCCCACAACGCTCAAAATGACTCTAATATGCCCCACACACCAACCACTCGCCCCGCCCAGAGCAAGCACTTCTTGCATCAACCCACAATTCGTTAATTTAGCTCATGATTTTTAAAAAACACCATCGCCAAACTTAATTACATGCTTTACCAATAATCACCACCGCCTCATTTCATGGAAACGCTTCTCAAGCAAATCGCACTCTTCCGCGAACGACAATCTTTCCATCAAATAACCGCGCACCTGGTCAAAGCAATTTGGCCGTTACCCTCCCCCAAACACACCAAGAGACTTGGTACGCGTGCCAGCATGGATGCAAAGCCCGGCCATTGAAGCAGGTCATCCCCCCCCCGACCAGCATGTCAATCGCCATTCTGGCCCTGAAAATCGCATAACATCGCGCGCTCGACGGAGGCCGAATCAACCTCCACATGCCCAGCTGGCCACGTTGACCGCTGACTGAGCACCGCATCACCCGATATCTACATTCCCCCTCTAGACAGGCTTACATCCCCCCGACATACTTCCGTCTCCGGTTGACTTGACTCCCACAACATCGCTCACGGTTACGTTCGCAGCGTTCAAAATTACAAGACTCACTCCATGAGACCAGCAGACACACTTTTTCAATCGGTAGACACCGTGTTCAAGGACCCACAGCAGCAAAAATTACTCGCCGACGCTGTGGAAACTTGGTATCTGGACGCCGTTGCCAACTCGCACACGTCGAGCGGCGCTATTCTCTCCACGTTTGCACCACAGATCGTGAAGGATATATTTTCGGCACTACTCGGTCGCGATCCTGAAGAGGAGGCGCTCGGGCATTACTCTGAGATCATCGCACGGCCAAACGGCGTCCGAGACGCTCTGATCTCCGTTGTGGAATCTGGCGAGTTTCGCCAGCGGTTTTCTCGCACTCTACCGGAATTACCGCACCCAGAACTGACTTTCGACGAGCCTGCAACGGTATTCCTGCATGCCCAGAAAACGGGCGGGACGTCGCTAAAGAACATGTTTATAGACGCATTCGCTGGTCAGAAGATGTATCTGGAATATGCCGACACCCTCCACCTTCGATCTCCAGCTGAACTGTCTCAATTCAACACATTCATGGGGCATTTCAACTATGATTCGCTGGCATATATTCCTAAGCGCAATCTGAAATTGGTTTCGTTCCTGCGCGATCCTGCCGATCGATTGGCATCTCTTTATCGGTTCTGGCGCGCACACGCCCCTTCGCACCCCTCTTTCCATAGCGGCATGGAAGCCGCGAATCGGCTCGAATTCGAGGACTTCCTCATAGAGCAACGACGGGCTCCCCATTCCGACACATGGAATCACATGACATGGGTTATCCTCGGAAACCGAGCCTGGTGGCGCTGGGCTCATCGGCTTTGCGACGACGTTACCTTAAACGATGAAGACACGGAGAAGATGCTTGAAGAATTCCGGATAGAAATCCGTGAGCATCTGGAACGCTTTACATTCATAGGCATGCAGCATGATTTTGAACGATCATGCCACCTGCTTTCTTATAGCTTAAGCTGCGGCCAACTCAATGTCCGGCACGACCATACCATTCAGCTACTAACGCAAATCGACCCACTCATCAAGGATAATACGGCACCGGATAGCCTGAAGGCAGAATACACGTCCCCAGTGCTTGCCATGACACAGCTTGACTCCATTCTCTTCGAAGAAGCACAAGCAACATACACAAAAGTCGCTGCGTCGCTACAGGTCATGAGCTCGGAATAACGCGGAAGCTCCGCCAAAAAATGGAGCTTTTCTAATTCTGAAAGGCAGCATGAATCGCGGCGATGCGCGGTCATCTCAAGACCGCGGTATTTTTTGCCGATGTCTTGAGTGTTTCTTGTTGTTCGATATTCGACATACGCTTCGGGCGCAGCGCACTGTAGGAATCCGGTTTCACAATTGCAAACTCGGACTCCTACCGCGCGGCTTCGCTCAGCGTCGTCGCCGCAAACTCACCGCCTTTGACAGCGTCCAACACCATGGTCCCAAGAGATTCGGCGCGCACGTCTTGACGAGAAGCCCCAACCCGCCCCGAGTTTCTCCAGATGAGATAGTGGCTACGCTCCGGTGTCCTTCCGATTCTATCGAACACACGCGGCAGCGCAGGAACATGGTCGCCATAGAAACAGACAACCGTCTCCCTTTGGCGCGCTCGTAAAAATTCAATCAATCGCCCGAGCATCGCATCTGCGTTTGCGACATGGCGAAGATAGGCAGTGAGATCCTGCCATTCTTTACCTTCGCCGAATTCATGATATCTGCTCGACTCCCCGGGCTCTACTGACTCCAGATGGAGTGGACCATGATTCTCCATTGTCATCGCAAAGATGAAAAGAGGAGACGATCGCGGTGCATCGAGTGCGGAAATGATTTTGTCCGCAACAGCTTCGTCAGAAATGTATGGGCCCGCAAGTGGTGCACCATCGAAATCCGCAATATCGATCAAGCGCCCGATTCCCATTAACGGAAATACACGCCGCCGACCAAAGAAACTCCCATAGTAAGGGTGTACTCCTATCGTGTCGTAGTTGCTGCGCCCGAACCAACTGGCAAGCGAATCACACCTCCGGCGCACAAACGCGTACGGATAAAATCGGGCATACCCAAGCTCCGCAGACGGTATTCCGGTCAATACGGCGAATTCCGTGCGCATCGTATTCGCACCCCAAGCAGGGACTTCGAGCTCTCCGTGATATACCGATTCCTCACGCACACGGTCAAAATTCGCAAGCACCTCCGATGAAATGGCCGACGAGATTTGCCTTACATCAAAAAAAGACTCGCTCTGAATCACGATCACATCCGGGCGCGCGACGGGAGGTTCACCATCACAATATGGACCGGCCGCTACCACCCTCTCAAAAGAGCGCAGAGTTTGCAATCGCATACCATTGAGCAAATATGCTACAAACGTGGAGAAAAAACCATATTTCCGCTGGTCAACTTCCGGCACCAACGTGAACACCATTCTTCCGGCCAACCATCGCCCCAGAATCACGCACGCTATCGCCATGAAACCTGTTGCCAATCTATACGCCGACGCCAACGGCGCCTCGATCCAGTACCCCGCAACAAGCAACGACACGCCGACCGCAATCAATAGAGCCTTACCGATACCAAGAAATGGCAGATAAAGCCTGGGATGCGAGAAAAGCTGACTGAACAGGCTCAAATCAGAAAATACAAATGGCTCTCTCAGCGATTCATATTTGGCATTGCTGACTGCAACGGTCAGCCCGACAATGCCCAAGGCAACAATCGTAGAAAAAAAAGGGCGTCTCGTTGCGAGGAATGCTATACAGATCAAGAACAGCACTGTCGTACCGTGCAACACGACCGCCACACCATATCGACGCAACGATGTCCTTGGCAGCGCAAATACATCCAGCAAGATCGACAACGCGATCGCGCATGCAAGCAGAGTCGAAAATTGCCACGCCACCACGCTAACGCCCCTCCCTCGGTAAATACGACAATCTCTCAAGAATGGCGTCTGCGAGGGTCGCCGGCATCAATGCGAGAATGCGGGTCCCAAGCGCGAGGTGTCCCGGAAAAGCGATCTCCGCCTGCCCAGCCAGCAATCTCCGGCGGATATGATCGGCCGCCTTTTCCGCAGACCACATCGAAGGCTTGTCTCCGGGAAAGGCGTCGCTCATTTCCGTTTTCACGAACCCAGGCAAAATTACTGATAACGTCACGCCATCTCGCTTGAGGAGCGGCCGAACTGAATCCCCATACGCCTTGACCGCCGCCTTGCTCGCACAATATGCCGGAGAAATTGCCATGCCGCGTAATGCAGCAATTGAGCTAACCATCGCTATATGACCTTTTCGTCGTGCACGCATCTGCTCAATGACAGGCAATACAGCGTGCATTGCTCCATAGAAGTTCGTATCGACAACCGCTGCAGTTCGCTCTAGGTCCTCCCAGTCGGAAGCGTTGGCGATTGTGCTTGCAATTCCGGCATTGGCAATCAGCAAATCAATTGGATAAGCGTTATCGAATTCCGAAAGCCAAGAACGCATGTGAGCCGCATTTCGGACGTCAATTGCCCCGACGATCACTTGCCTGGCGCCAGCAGATTTACACAGAGCAGCGCATCGTTCGAGCCGCGCGGAATCTCGCCCGACAATGCCAAGCACTACGTCAGGCCTCGCATAGGCACGTGCGAGTGCGTGCCCCAGTCCCGCGCTCGCCCCGGTTATAACGATATTACGCGGTGCGATGCGCTTCATATAGCCGCCTCAAGACGCTTGACGGACCCGGCAACAGCCATTGCGATCCCCGTTCGCGTGTAGAAGTCGCCGTTGATCTGCGTATGGTGCATCACGTAGTCAAGGAACGCGTGATAGAGATCCATATCAGGTGACTCTGAATATTTCCAAAAATCGTCCAGCGACCCTTGCCACGTCAACCCCTCCATATCGTACACAGCTGTCCCTAACGCGGCCAACGGGCGCTTGTGATGCAACGCCGACAACCCCACGGTACTGTTAACAACCACGACTCCTCGCGCGTGTTCAAGCAAGGTCGGCAAATGACCGGAATCAATGAATAGCAGCCTATGCTGAATCCCAAGCTCGTTAGCAAGACGAAACGCATAACGTCGATAATCGATCAGACCCGTATCCAGAGGATGATTTTTTACGACTAGTACGGCGTCTTCAGGCGCTGCGCTGGCGAAAGAAAGCAGGACATGCGATAAAGCTTCGCGAATTCCGTCAAAGGGAGAATGGACGACGATCTGTGCATCCGAATTCAACTGCAGAGGGAAGAGAAAGTATTTTTTTTGCCCCGCAAGCAGTGCATTCGTAACCTCTTTTGCTTCGCGCTCCCGCCCCGCCTGCCGAAGAGCCATAGCCGCAAGCCCGGTATATTCGGCCAGACCGTTTCTCGGACGATGACTTCGGTAATTGGGGAAGCGTACCGCAAACAATGCATTGGCACATCGATACGAGATATCGTGAAAGGCCCGTTCATACAGGTTATATCCGGTCGGAACACCTGGCATGCTCCGTGGGACGACGGATCGCTGCCGGAGGTACCACGCGGGATCCCTTGGCAACAACGACCTCCCATTGACACCATGCGGCTCGAGCGTCAACCAATGTGGTCGGATATACCCTTCTTCAAATACATAGGTACGCAACCCGAACGCCTGCGCAATCGGATGCATATGCCGATGCACTTCTCGACAGTCACCAAACATGAGGACATCGGTGACCCCCTGTTTCTGGACGATCTGCCGATACCAATCTGGCAGGTCTCCCATTGCGCCTCGATAAGTGACTGTTACACCCGTCCTGCCATATAGCAGATCACCACCGCAAAAGTTGACACGCAGAACTGCATGTCCATTTCGTGTCAGAGCCTGACCCAATTGGCTAAAAAACGACGAGGCAGTGCCTTGCAGCACAAGAAATGAGCGAGGCATCAAGATACCAACGTACCAACGGACGAGCACCCCCAACCGAGCGCCGTTGCCGCTACCGCGCCGGATGAGTACCAGTGTATGAGTTGAAATTGAGCTGGCAGCCGATACCTGCACCGCTCCTGGAACGCGGCGAATATAGCATCCGGATGAAAAAGTGCACAGAGCAGCCCAAAAATCTCGCCCAATATGACACCTGTGTGGCTCCGTTTGACCAAGATGGCGCGAATCCCATGCGACAGATATAATTTGCCGCCATCGAAGTAACGAGCGCGAGAAAAAACGCCGCTGGGATAGAGTCCCACTCTCGAACGATGCTGCCATGGCAAACGCCGTAGCAGCGTGGTCGGCAATCACCCGCCAATGGTCGCATCGGTAATTTTTGCAACGATCGGCCGAGCCAATCAGCCTGGATGAAAAGAAGTTGGAAAACGTATCTGGCAACACAGCGGTGACACCGCAGAAATCGAAGAAGGGTTTGCTCGAGCGGGTAAAGGGCGTCAACCGAATCTTTGCTTGGACCGTACTCGTACCAACGGCGATCGCGACGGTCTACTTTGGACTGGTTGCGTCGGACGTCTACGTTTCGGAATCCCGGTTTGTCGTTCGCAGTGCGCAACAACAGAGCCAACCAGGCGTTGTCGGTGCGTTGCTTCAAAGCACCGGCATCGGACATGCTCAGGACGACGCATATCCGGTCATCGACTACATTCAGTCCCGAGACGCACTGAACGAGCTGAACCGCGACCACTACATCTTCGATGCCTTTTCTCAGCACGGTGACTTTGTCAGCCGTTTTCATGCATGGCTCGACGGCAGCTTCGAAGCGTTGTGGCGCTACTACACTAAAAAGATCGTCACGGTAGATTACGACACTACCTCCGCGATTACGACGCTCAAGATAAACGCGTACACGGCACAGGACGCTAGTAAAATCAACGAGACACTGCTGGAAATCAGCGAGCGCCTCATTAATCGGATGAATGCACGTGCCGCAGCTGACACGCAATCATTCGCACAGAAGCAGGTGGAACTGGCAGCAACCAAAGCGAAGGACGCAGCTGCAGCTCTGGCGGCATTCCGCAATGCTCACACCGTGTTCGATCCCGACAAGCAGTCAGCACTTCAACTGCAACAAGTCGCGACCCTGCAGTCACAGCTGTTCTCGTCGCAGACCCAACTGGTTCAACTGCAGGCGATTTCACCGCAGAACCCGCAAATCCCAGTGCTCAAAAACAGCATCTCGGCGATCGAGAAGCAAATCAAGGAAGCCACCGGGGGTGTCACCGGGGGCAAGAACTCGCTCTCCGACAAGGCCACCGGCTATGCGCGACTACAACTCGATTCGCAATTCGCAGATCGTCAGTTAGCGTCAGCGATGGCCGCCCTAGAAACCGCTCGCGCAGAAGCACAGCGAAAGCAGCTGTATCTCGAACGCCTGGTTGAGCCAAACACACCTGACGTCGCCATCGAACCGAAGCGATTGAAGTGCATTTTCGAGGTCTTCGGCCTCGGGTTGATCATGTGGGGTATCCTCAGTCTCCTGCTCGCCGGTGTACGCGAGCATCACGACTGAGATCCTCCTCCCGCAACAAGCTCGGCAACTTCCGTTTGCCCAACAACGCAATGATCGATCTCAAGGACGTCTGCAAGGACTACCATACGCGGCAAGGCCGCCGTCGCGTACTTAGTCAAATCAATCTGCAAGTACGGCCAGGCGAAAAGATCGGCATACTTGGGCGAAATGGCGCCGGCAAATCGACGATGATTCGGATCATCAGCGGCGCCGAGCTCCCCACGTCTGGAAACATTCGCCGCGCCATGAGTGTTTCCTGGCCACTCGCCTTTGGCGGTGCATTTCAGGGAAGCTTGACGGGGATGGATAATCTGCGCTTCATCTGTCGCGTGTACGGAGCAGATGCAGCTGCTGCCGAGCCGTTTGTCCAAGAGTTTTCCGAACTCGGGTACTACTTGCGCGAGCCCGTTAAAACATACTCCGCGGGGATGCGGGCACGCCTCGCGTTTGCCATCTCGATGGCAGTCGAATTCGACTGTTTTCTCATCGATGAAATCATTGCCGTGGGTGACGATCGCTTTCACGCGAAATGTCACCATGAATTGTTCGAGCGACGTCGCGATCGATCACTGATTGTCGTCAGCCATGACGCCGGTTTTGTCCGCGAGCACTGCGACCGCGCTGCCGTCCTCGTCCAAGGCAAATTGCACACTTTCGAGCACGTCGATGATGCGTACTCCTTCTATCACGAAAGCGTCGCGTGAAAATCCCACACGTGATTGCGGCGTTGCTGCAGGCGGCCGCAATCTCTGGCTCGTCACGCTGGGTTGCGCAGGCCCGAAGAGCGGTTGGTCAGGTCCGCTCGAACGACGCAGGCCTCGATAACACAACGCCCCGCCAACTGCTCGTCGACGTCTCGATTATCGCGACACACGACGGAGGCACCGGTATTCAACGAGTCGTACGGTCCATACTCACCGAGCTCATCCACACCCCGCCATCAGGATTTGTGGTGCGCCCAGTCATGGCCACTCGCAAGAACCCGTACCGGTACGCCCATGGGTACGCGTCTACGCTCGGCGCCGCGCCTTCCCCTGAACTCGACAAAATCGTTGAAGCCAGGGAAGGCGACGTGTTTCTCGGCCTCGATCTCAGTAGCCGCGTCGCCCCCAACCGCCAGCGCGATTTCCTTAGGTGGCGGGCGGCCGGCGTACGTCTCACCTTCGTCGTCTACGATCTACTTCCGGCCAGCGCCCCTCACTGGTTCACCCGACGAGCGCAACGTGATTTCGAACGATGGCTGCGACTGATCTCTATTCAGGCAGATTCGTTGTTTTGCATTTCGAATGCTGTCGCGAACGACACGAAAGCGTGGCTGGAAAAGCAGTACGGACTCTCGGCACCCAAACCATCATTTGAGTGGTTCCATTTGGGCGCCGACGCCCCGTCCCCACGCCATGAAGTGGTCTGCCCGACACCGCTCCTCGAACAATACATACAGAGCACGCGAAGCACCGTGTTGATGGTCGGAACCATCGAGCCAAGGAAAGGGCATGCCCAAGTCCTGAACGCTTTCGAACGCCTCTGGCAAAATGGGCATGATGCAGTATTGGTTGTTGCCGGTCGCGCAGGCTGGCATATGACTGAATTGATCGCGCGCCTGAGATCCCACCCGGAAAGCGGACGACGATTGATATGGCTCGAAAATGCACACGACGGACATCTCGCCTGGCTGTATCGGAACATGAGCGGACTACTCCAAGCGTCCGAGGCAGAGGGCTTCGGCCTTCCACTTATCGAAGCCGCTCAGTACGGAATGCCGATACTCGCACGCGATCTGCCGGTATTTCGTGAAATCGCCGGTGCACATGCCAGTTACTTCGACGATCGCGAAAGTTCGGATATCGCATCCCAGCTTGCCATATGGCTGGTCGCGATAAATAACGGAACGGCGCCCGACAGCAGACAACTTCCTGTCATGAGTTGGCATGCCGCCACCGAACGCTTGAAGACGTTGCTGTCTCGAGTATGACCCGGCCCCAACAACTCACGGACTCCGATTCACACCACACTGTTTCGGCCATCTCGAACAAGCTGATGATCATCCCGGCCGGTCGTTATACAATGCCAGCGCCTTTACGCTTGGTTGAGGCTGTATCCGAAACCGGCACGACATCTGTCCCCCAGCATTTCGCACACGCTCTCCAGCAGTCTCGCGAAACGGACATGTCGTCACGTACAACAATTCCGTCTGGACGGAGGTGCCCCACCCTCCGCGCCCCGATTCTGCGTTACGAATATCGATGCAAGATACCACTCTGATTCAATCCTTTCGAATCCAATTTCGAGTGATTGGCGCTTTGCTGATGCGCGAGATTTTGACTCGATATGGGCGCCACAATGTAGGCTTCCTGTGGGTATTCTTTGAACCCATGATGTTTACATTGGGTGTCACTGCCCTTTGGAATGCAGCTCACCTGTCACACGGGTCGAATCTTCCGATTACCGAGTTTGCAGTAACCGGCTACTCGACCGTCCTCGTGTGGCGCAACTGCGGATCGCGGTGCGCGCTAGCGATTACGCCAAACAAGTCGCTGCTTTTTCACCGCAACGTGCGAGTACTTGACCTGTTCTGGGCGCGCATCGTTCTCGAAATCGCTGGCGCGACAGTCTCGATGGTCTGTATTTCCGCTCTGTTCATATTTGTGGGACTAATGCGGATGCCGGAGGATGTCAGCCTGATGATCGCGGCATGGATTTACATGTGCGTCCTCGGAGCGTCGATTGGTTTGATCGTCGGATCGATCAGCGAGCGAAGCGAAATGATTGAACGCCTATGGCACACATTCGCTTACTTGCTGTTTCCCCTGTCGGGTGCCGGCTTCATGGTTTCTTGGCTGCCGCCTAAGGCCCAGGAACTGATCTTGTGGCTTCCGATGGTACACGGCACCGAAATGCTTCGTGCAGGCTACTTCGGCTCGCTGGTCACTGCCAAATACGACGTCACATATATGATAGCTGCCGACTCGATCATGCTGCTGCTCGGACTCCTGCTAGTGCGAGACACCGGAAATCGAGTCGAAGGTGCAGAGTAACGTTTATACATGCAAACGGCGGCCAGAGGCCGCCGCTGCTCAATACGTTCCCCCGGCCTGCGATCGCACGCCCGAGTGACAATCTTCGCCTGCCAGGCTGAGCGGACTTCAGCCATCGACCGCTTAGATCGACTCCGTCACTTTGATCCACGAGGGCATCTCACAGGCAGCCACGGCCTCGAAGTGGTCGTCGACCTTCTCGAACCCAAGATTCGTGAAGTAGGCGTGGCAGGAAAAATTTTTCCCGGTATCTACGATTCTTCCAGTCGCCTTTGCAGCCTGCTTGAGCGCAATAGCAGTTGCAACGCTGCCCATACCGGTTTCAGCGCCGAGACTGAATACGCGACAAGACAACACCGCCTGCACAATTTCACCCGCATGGATCAATATTGCGCCGATAATGCCATTATCAACGGTTTTGTCTTTCAAGGATGTTAACAAACAGACGCCACCCTTATTGAAGAATTCCTGCATTTCTGCGAGCTGCCATCGCCTTCCAGTCGTATTGAATTGATTCGTTTTGTTAATCAGCTCAAAAGCTCGTGCAAATCGCTCATCCACATCGCTGTCGACAATATAAAATCTCTGCTCAATATTTAGAGATTTTAGCCACTCCGCACGCGGTATCGATTGGGACAACACCTCGCGTTCGACGCGCGCCCGGACGAGTTCCGTCCGTTTCGCGGATTCCGCAGTGATGGATGGCACCTGGGTCTGGGGAGCGCGCAGAATGAGGCGGCGCCAGTCATAATGATTGCCGCCTAGACAACGGATAGCGGGATGGTGAGCCTTAACCTCGTCAATTTCACGCGGGTTGTCGTCAATAAAGACAGCATTTTGTGCGAGCAGATTCGTCTCGGCAAGAATTTCCGTGATATTTTGACTTTTCGGTTGCCAGTTAATTTTGATAGATGCAAAATCAGCAACATTAACCGCACCTTGAAATATCTCCCCTAACCGCTTCACGGTTGGTTCATAGTCGTTCTTGCTGCATATCGCAAGCAAGCCGCCCCGCCTCTTGAAGAACAACAGCGCTTCAACCAAGCCGAGCGGCCAGCCCTCCACGCGCTCCGGGCCTACAATACTTTCCTCTGCCGCCACCCCTCGCCAAAGTGTGTCGTCGAGATCCACGATAACGAGTTTTACTGCATCTTGTTGGCGCAACACCTTGAGATTGTCAACGACTGTCTTTAGAGCAATCTCGCCGTACATCGAAGCAGCCCGAACCGCATCGTCGCGCGCTATGATTGGAGCGGGTGCAATAAGACGATTGCGATCCTGATCAACATCAAAAGAACCGATGAACGACGCATGAGTCCCGCTGAACATCACGTCGTCCTGCAAGTACATTCTTCCTACATAATCTGCAAATTCATTTGAATCGAGGAAGTGAAAGTTGGAAAAATCCGCAATTACTTTCACATAAATTTCATTCAACCTTCGAACGAACATCTTTGGTGATGACAATTGAAATCGACCGACTAGATTTCCGAGATAGTTGAAGCTTGGCTCGAGAAACGCACCAAAGAATGTCGGAATTACCTTGAATTTTTCATGCAGTGCCGCGAGTTTTTCGCGAAGAAGCTCCTCGCACCGATCCAGCAATAGCTGCGCTTCAGCATCACCCACCATTCGCGCAAACTGCATATCCGTCGACCATAGCGAAGGTTCACTGGCTGCATCGGTCAGCACGTGTCGCAAAGTAAAGCCAATAACTGCCGCGTCCGCCGTGCCGATTTCAATTTGCGGGATTTCCGAGCGCTGAAACGACTCGAATAACATGTGGTTAGCCCTATGCCCAAGCCGGGTGGCCGCGTCGACAATAGGCGCAATCTGGCATGTTCCGAGAACCAGCAAATTCAATCTTTCGTCAGCCCTTCCCAGCAGGCTCGGCAGAGACGGTATCGACTCCGAATTGAGACGCTCGCGATACTTACCCTTGAATTCGGGCATGTTCAGGAACATCTTCAGTATCGCCTCGACATTATTGAATTTGTCGATCTCAGCGATATGCCATTCAACATCCGCCTGCGAGGGGGGGCGACCGAGAAAAGCATTGAACACCGCGTGCACAAATGTGACTGTATCGACAACGCTGGATTGATCTTGATTTACATTCATAGGTGAATATATACAATAGATGTCAAATTCTTTGATTACCCGCCAATTTTCACGATCAGGTACCTCGTCGATACCGCCCGGAATTCACTCGGCGCAGCCTCATACAGCCGGTCCGCAACGACGGGCCTGCAAGGCGGGCTCACTACAACGAGGGCACCGCGATCAGGCGTGCCTCCGCGGCCCAAACACAGCCTCGGCGGGCACGTATGCAGCCTCGCCTGCGTCCGAATCGACATCTCGTTCATCGAATGAATATCGGCACCATGTCCTTTTTACTTTAGCCTTGCCCCGGCACATGATGCACGACCGGAGGCGGGAACGTTCGCTAATAGTGCAGCAATTCTGCTACGGACCCAAGCCCCGGGTTTCAACCATGCTGCCTGCAAACCTCGAGTGTCTGGTTTGCACACGTGCGCCAGTCGTAGCGGGCAGCAACGGCCAATCCCCTCTTGATTGCCTCGGTACGCCATCCGTCGTCCAGCAGCGTTTGCTGAATCGCGTCAATAAAGTGCACGCGGTCCGAAACCTCGACAAGCCTCGCCGCGCCATCGGTCACCTCGGGCAATGACGAGCAGTTCGACGTAAGCACCGGCACGCCGGAACTCATGGCCTCCAGAACTGGCAAGCCAAAGCCTTCATACAGCTATGGAAAAAAAAACGCCCGAGCGCCCGCATATAACAACGGCAACTCGCTTTCGCTCACGAATCCGACATATTTCAACCAGCCGGCCCGCTCCGCAACCGCAATCTGTTCTCGGAGCGTGTCACTCAACCACCCATGTCCTCCCGCGAGCACAAGTGGATAGAGTTCGCGCAACCGTTCAGGCAGGGCTCCATACGCGTCAATCAAATGATCAACGCGCTTTCTGGGTTCCAGCGTCGACACGCAAAGCGCGTACCCGCCCGGAACAATTCCCCAGGACCGCAGTGGCTCAGTGAGGTCGACGGCGTCGCGGGGGCGGTAGTCGCGGGAGACCCCCAATCCAACGGTAGAGATGCGCCGGTCGCTCCATCCGAAGTATTGGCACACTTCGTCGCGGATCGCATCGGTGTCGGTAATGAGATGGGACGCACGCGCAAGCGTCGACGCAAACGATCGCTCGAACTGACGCACTCGCTCAAGCGGGTGCGTCTCGGCATAGCGAAATACAGAGAGGTCGTGAATGGTCACAACCCCGCTCTCCGCCAAGTCCGGAAGAAAATAGTTGGGCGAATGGAACACGTGGGTACGCATCTTTCGCTGAATCGCCCAGTTGCGTGCAGCCCTAGGAACCAGCCGCGGCCAGTCTAGCCCGCGTCGTACGCTCGCCGGATCCGTCAATAACCTTGGTAGATCGACGATCCACCGCTTACCGCGGTAGAAACGCAGCGATTCGAATTCCGCCGCCATTTCCGCATATCGATGCGCAAGCTCCCATGTATATCGCCCAATACCTGTCAACGGCGGAGAGATAGCATCGACAGAAAGTATCAGCCTCACGCGTCACCCGCCAACATCCAGCGAAGCGTCTCGCGCAGTGGAATGCGAGGAATATCGCCTACCGCTTCATTTAATCTCGCGGGGTTACCAATCAATCGTGCCGCCTCACCTTTACGTATCAGCGCATTCTCTTGCATCACCTTCGGCTCAAAGCCAGACAGTTCGCACATGGTTTCAACGATATCGCGTAGCTTATAACCGACTCCCGAGCAAATATTTAGCACCTGCCCCGCCTGCCTTCCATCCGCGAGTAAGCTATAGATGTGAACCACGTCTCGAACATCGGAAAAATCGCGCACAACATCGAGATTGCCAAGCTCGATCTGCGGTCTGTGGTTGCGAAAATGATCGACAATCTTGGCCAATACAAAGGTTACCGGCTGCCCAATTCCCGTGTAGTTAAACGGTCTCACAATGGTGATAGGTAGATATGCATGCCAAAGGGACGCAAGGTACTCCATCGATACCTTGCTTACAGCATAGTCACTCTGCGGAAAAAACCGCGCAGACTCGAGAACGGCGCCCTCGATGGCGCCGCCATATACCGATGCACTACTAGCGAGCAACACTGAACGGACCGTCGATCCGAGACCCGCGGTCGCTTCGAGTAAATGGCGTGTACCGATTACATTCGCCGCATACGTGTCGGCGGGATTCGAATGGCCCACAGAAGAAATGGCAGCAAGATGGATGATCACATCTGGTCGCTCCGCCGCCAACACTCGGCCGAGTCCCTCACGATCCAGCATTGTTCCAACATGAACCTTCCACGGCGCGGACGTATGTCCCCTAGACAGACCACACACGTCGTAACCCGCGTTATGCAGCTTGCGAGCTAGATATGTACCAGTAAACCCACTGATCCCGCTGATGAATATTTTATTCAAAGGTCAGAACGGAAAATCTTTCTCGCAGCGTCGAATATCGCTCTCGACCATCATCTGGCAAAGGGATTCGAGCGTCACTGCGGGCTCCCACTGAAGCTCCGCCCGTGCGCGCGACGCATCTCCCACGAGCAGGTCTACTTCGGCCGGACGATGGAACGTCGGATTAACGCGAACTATCGTTCGGCCGCTGTGACGGTCGACACCTACTTCATCAATACCACTACCCTGCCACCGCAAGTCGATCCCGGCCACCTGTGCCGCAATCGTCGCAAACGTGCGAACAGTTTCGGTTCGGCCTGTCGCAAGGACATAGGTCCCCGGCGAATCCGCCTTCAACATCCTCCACATGCCTTGCACATATTCTTGCGCATACCCCCAATCTCGCTTGGCATCTAGATTACCGAGCTCAAGCACGTCCAGTTTTCCGAGTTTGATCTTCGCGATACCGTCCGTGATTTTTCTGGTAACAAACTCCCGTCCTCGCAACGGCGACTCGTGATTGAAGAGAATTCCACTGCATGCGAACAAATCGTAGCTTTCGCGATAGTTGATCGTCATCCAGTGTGCAAACAACTTTGCTACGCCATACGGATTACGAGGATAAAATGGTGTGAGCTCCGTTTGCGGAATCTCCTGAACCTTCCCGAACATTTCGGAAGTACTCGCCTGATAAAACCGGATAGCCGGATTTACCATACGGATAGCTTCCAGCAGATGCAACGGGCCGACACCGGTAATCTGCGTGGTCGTAAGTGGCTGCTCGAACGAAACACCAACGAAGCTTTGCGCAGCCAAGTTGTAGACTTCCGTTGCGCCTGTACGCTCCAAAAGGCGAATTGCGGTTCCTAGATCCGTCAAATCGTACTCGACCAGCTTCAGCTCGGGAATATCGATTGAAAACAGTTCCGACATTCGCCAAAAATTTGGCGAACTCGAACGACGATATGTACCGTAAACGGTATAACCTTGCTCAAGAAGCCATTGCGCCAAATAAGCACCGTCCTGCCCGGTAATTCCAGTAATAATCGCAGTTGGCAAACGTTTCCCCGTCACTCAAATATTCATCGACACAAACCACATCAGCAGAATTCTTTCAGAACAGACCCAATGGATTTCAGGATTGTCACTTCGTCCAAAACGTCGTCAAACGTAAGCGCATTCCATTTCGATATCGGTTTTAGCGACAACAGGCGATGGCGCCCTCTGCTGCCACGAACCGTTACTTCCGGAAGATCCGCCTTTTGATCGCCAACGCTGACGTATACAAGCACACCATTACGTATCGTTCGATCTACTGCCGCGGCAACCTGATCGAAATTGTCGCTCGTTTCAACCGATTCCTTTCGAACAAGAAGGTAAATTTTCTGTCGATCACTTGCCGCCGACGCGCGAAACCGGTCAACGCACCGAGTCATATATCCGTAGTCTGCCGCCATGTGCACATCATGATGATTAAACACGTAATTGACGCCAAACTCGTTACGGTAGAAACGATGATCCACCTTATTCACATTAACGCCATCACGGCGGCGCTCCAATGGAACAGGCTCATAATATGATTGATCGAGAAACGTTCCGAAGTTATCGATCAAGCAATGCTCAACCATTGCGGGCGACGAAAAAAGCCAATCGAACGGCCCCGAATATGCTTTCAGTCCGAAACTCTTCAACAAATAGCTTGTGAAGCAGTGTGTGCCAAGGCTGACGATCTCTTGAGATTTCAAAAACGGATCCGGGGACGCACGGAGATAAAGGTGTCGAACCAAATGATTCGACGCCTCGTCACTCTGCATCATGCCGCGAACAAGTTCTTCACGAACCCTAATGTCAGGTTGGCCGCGAAGAAGCTCCTCGTGATAGGTCAATCCCGCCGGATCCGCCTCACGGCCAACCAACTGTCGATACAGAATTTTTATAAGGTCGCTATCTTGATTGACAGAATTCATACATCCGTATCTTGATTTCAGTATGTGGCACGTCTACGTCGTGCCAGTCCAGGCTGGCATACGATGCTCGTACCCACCTCGCGCTTGTTCCATCGGCCAGTAGCATCGTTCACATTGCTACGACGGGATACTACCTCAGCGAAGCCGCTTCGACGTACCTTCGTGCAGATTCCTCGAAGCTGGCGAAGTCTCTTGCGAAGCGATACGCATTGACGGCCAGTTGGTTGCGTGCATCGGGATTTTCGAACATGAATCGCAGGTATTCCACCAACTGCGGCACCTCAAACTCGTCCAGATCGCACTTCCAAGCGACCGAATGCGGCAGCTCCGCGAACTGCGCCAGATTCGAGACGATACATGCTTTGCCAAGCGCGAACGAGTTAAATAGCGATCCGGACGACTCGCCCATCGTCGGATAGCGGAGATTCACGATGACATCGGACGCACACATGTACCTCAAGAAGTCTTCTTGCGACACGAACGAAGTGTGGTGCCAAGCAGCATCCGGCAACTCGAACTCTCGAGCCCATCCGCGCAAATCGATCTCCGAATCGTTCGCCTCTCCGACTAGCAGCATCGATACCGGGTATCCTTCGCTGCGCAACTGTGCGACTGCTCGCATCGTTACGTCGACTCGCTTGTTCTTGTTGACAAAGCCAAATACACCGACGTAAAACTCCGACTGCGCGAGCTTCAGCTGCTTCAATGCCGCTACCCTGTCTTCCTCCACTACCATCGGCTTCGGATGCGTCCCGTGATGCGACGCCAGCACCGGTGTTGCCTCATTCGCGAGACGATCGGCAACCCATCGCGAATGCACGACCGCCGCCGTACTCCGCGCAACGAGGGGTTCCGTCATCGGGAACTCCCAGATGTCCGCATATCCGCCACCTTCGACTTCCGCCCAAGCCGCCTCCCCGCGCTCTCCATACCAAGCGAGGATCGCTCGGTAGAACGCACGTTCCCCCTTGAACAAATATCCGTGCTGTGTAAACGGATGCACGTTGTAGTCATGAATGACGACAACGCCTGGAATATCCCACGCGCAACGATAAATTTCACAATGGTCGAGACCATTGCCGATATGGTAAATCGCGCGGTCGTACTCACCCGAGCGATTACGGTATATATCGATCGGCTGAACTGATACGCCGGCAAGCGGCAGTGGATTTTCTGCTGGCGTAAAGACGGTCACATCTGCGAGCTTCGCCAGTTCCTGGACCAGCGCAAAACTGTAATCGGCAATGCCATTCTTCTGCGGCGGCCAAGGCGACAAATACGCAATTTTGATTCGATGCGCCGCGCCCGACGACATTACCTCCTCTCGCACGCTGTGAAACAACGCGAGATAAGCATTGCACGTTTTCGTCCAATGGAATTCACGCGCGTGCTCGGCGTTCTCCATCCATGGCCCGGGACGGGAAACGCGATCGCGCCAGGCGGTCGACAGCTTCTCGACCACATCGTCGTCATCGTCGACGTCAAAGAGATAGCCGTAGCCCGAGCAGACTTCGGGAATCGACGAGTTATTGCTGGCCACCACCGGGATACCACAGGCAAGCGCATCGAGCACCGGAAGGCCAAATCCTTCGTACAGTGTCGGAAAGAAGAACAGACTGGCTCCGCGAAACAGCTGCCCAAGATAATCGTCGCTAACGTACCCGGTCAGATCGATGGCGTCCGCGACCCCAAGTTCACGCGCTTCTGCAATGATCTGCGCACGCTGCTCGTCGGTGTGTGCACACACCAGACGTAAAATCGGACGCTGTGAGTCTCGCGGCAGGTCGGCATAGAATTTTGCAAACGTACGTACGGCACCGGCCATGTTCTTGCGAGGATCGAATCCGCCTACGTACAAGACATACGGCGGATTAGACATCCTCGGCCCCACGGTCGATGGCCACATCCGAGTGAAATCGCTCGCCAGCGTTCCGACCACTGCCCTCGCTTTCGCCGCGGGCAAAAGCCGTCGAAAATCCTTTGCACTGTGCGACGAAACACACATGACCGTGTGCGCGTGCGCCGCGATTTCCTCCAAGCGCAGTTTGTAGTCGTCGACGAGCTCGTCACGCCACTCACAGTAGTATTTCTCGGGAAATACCGCCGGAATCAGGTCGTGCAGCGTGCAGACGATACGCACATCCCGAAGACCAAACGGATAGTGCACATTGATCATCAACGGATTGACGTTCCAGTAGACGTCAAAATTGTGCTGCGCATGCAAACTCTGGAGCTGGCCGCCGTAGGCGCGGCACCATTCAACCTGAGGCCCGGTCGCCTCGAGCGGAGGTAAAACGATCGGACAAAGTGCATCGCGAACTTGTGGCGAGAAATGATTCAGCCAACTGATATCGCGAATCGCTATGAACCATTTGATGCCGATCTCATGCGTCACCATACCTTCCACAATGCGCAGAAACACTTGGCCGATACCGCGCGACATCTCAGGAGTTCCAAGGGTTTGCCCATCAATCAATACTTTCATGCCAACTCCATTGCGTGCAGCAGACGGTTCATCACAACCGGCCAACCATATTCCTGATTGACGAACTTACGGCCTGCTTCGCCAAGGACATCAGCAACATCTGATTGTGTGAGCTTATTCAACGCAGCCTCGAACTGCGCCTGATCGGCAAACACCTCCCCGCCACCCGAGCGATCGCAATGTCCACTCGTCACCGCACATTGTCGTGGCACGACTACTGGACGCCCCACAAGCCAGGATTCCATTACGACATAAGAGAAGCTCTCCATTACAGAGGGATTGATCAGCGCGACGGCACCGGACGCAATCGCAAACTTCTCCTCGAGCGAGACATAGCCCGTGGAAATGAAGTGCTTCGACTTCGGAACGATTTCCATATTCCCGGCTCCGACGAGGACCAACGGGATCGTCGGCAGCCCGACTGCCTCGCGCTGCGCGCTCCACTCCTCATACCAAGGCAACAGATACGACAACCCCTTGCCCTCCTCAATGCGGCCAACGTAGATGAAATAGCGACCCGGCAGCTTAAATTTCTCAGCGACCGACAATCGCATTGCCTTCATTTTCTCGCGGCTCTCAAGCGATACCGGCAACTCGACACCAAGGCCGACTACCGGAGCTTCCACCACTTTCCGGCCCCCGGTACGCCCATGTGCGGCGATCGTCAACCGTTTCTCTTCTTGCGACAGATAAAGCAAGTGACGAGCCCGCTTAACACTCGCTTCAATCGGCGACCAATAAAATTCTGGCTCATCGTGAAAAGCCGGCATGAATGAAATACGATCGGGTACCGCATTGATCAGTGACGGCGCGAGGGCTTGATAGTAGTGTCCTGCCAAAATCGGAACATGTTTGGGCAACTTCGAAGCGAAATCGATCAGCTTCTGGGAATTCATCCCTAGAGTAAAGAATGCATCCTGCAGGTGGCGCTCGACGGGCAGACCATCAAGGCGCTTTCTCACCGCCAAATGAAAATCGTCCTGGTTGCGCTGATCAACCTCGAACCGAATCGTGCGAGTTCCGTCAACAACGCTTTCGCCAGCGGGATGCGCGTCCTTGTGCCAATCCAGATATGGCGACTTGCTAGTTGTAGTCAGGACGGTTACGTCGATGCCACACGCTTTAAATTTCTTCGACAATGCCCGGAACGTTGCTTCCCCACCACCAGCAAACGTACCAAACCATGGCGTAACGAGATATATTTCGGATTTCATATCAACTCACTGACCACATTGTTCACTCGCTGTCGTGCCCGCCGCCGACGCGGCACAACACGCACTTCATTCGCGATCGATTTCGGCGTGCTTCGCGAGATCGATCAGACTGTCTCGCAAGATGTTCGACTGAGCTTCGATCGTAGCAATCTTCTGACTCAGAATGTCGAGTTCGGTCCGCAGATCGTCGGCATGATGCGCCTCTGACAACAGGCTCACTTGATCAGCAATATCGTCAATCGCGCTCTTCAACACATCAAAGCCACTATTGACGGTTTGTTGCATCACAACCGTATTGCGATTAAGCGCAACAAAGATATGCTCGGTTCGTGCCTCACGGTTACGCGCTTCACGCCTCCAGTCCGGCGTCTTGACAAGCGCTGCGCCGAAGACGAGCAACCCTCCCAGCACCGGCGTGTCGACGGCCGCTTCCCACAGATAGGCCATTCCCAAGCCACCGACGCGAACACCTCGCCGCTGGCCTTCTTTAGACCGTCGAATATCCCGGATCAAGCGAATCTTGCTTTCGCCCTTGCGAAGTGCGCGCAGGTAACGCTCGGCACCACTCGGGTCGGGCGCGCGACCAAGAATCGAACGGTAGGCACGATTGACGAAATCTTCGTCGTGAAACGACTGCAGCGACTGAACATGAACGAAGTCCGCCGGCGACCTGTCCGCGAACCGCCTGCAAGCCTGACCGATCACTGGCCACTTGCCTAGACGCCCGACCCATCGGCGCCATGTTACGCCCATCACTTTGACACGCCTGTGCATGGCTTCGTCGGAGGCCAGAACCGAGGCAATCACTTCGATTCTGGCAGTGCCGCTCGACAGCATGCGAAGATAATATTCTTCGCCGCCTTGGTCCGGCTTACGACCCAACAACATCGTGTAAGTACGCTCGATAAATTCCTTTTCGGAACCACACAGCAACTCCTCGACTCTATACACCGGCTGTGCATCTAGCGCTCGCCCGCCGCCAGGAAAGTGCACTTGGGGCATCTCAGCCGGCCTCAACGCCCTGCCAGCAACCTCGATCTGAGGCGCTCGACGGCTCAATCCGGGAAGTGCCGATGTTGCGGGATAGTTAGACAGCCGCTCCCGGATCGACATCAGTGCCCCTACGATATCGATTTCCGCGTGAACAGAAGACGACCCTTGATATTTGCTGGCCGGCACACTCGGTGACGCCCCATCTCCGGCTCCGCGCGTGGAAACCTGCGGCGAGGACGTGTCACAACCGCTCGCCCCCATCACCTCGACCGGCCGCCGCGGCATTGCCCGGCGCTCTTCGATCTGGACGCGCAGCGAATTGTGCTGCCGTTCGACAGCCCGCGCATTGCTGCCGGACGCAGCCTTCTCTGCGGCCTCCCCAGACGACAGCAATTCGCCCAGCACATCGAGACGTGATCGCCCGCCATCCAGTTGGCGCATGTAGTAGTAAAAAGCTCGATTATCAACGTCTCGCTGCAAAACAGCGGCAAACGCAGCCTCGATGAACTCATCGTTCGCGACGTCAAGAAAGTCGTCAAGGTGACGAGTCGAAGCATAGCTGATGAGCGCACCCATATCTCCAGTCGCGCCATCTCTTGGCTGTCGCTTGCAGATCACCAGCCTCAGCATTTCCATCGATGACGCAACATCGATTTCAGGACGCAACGCCCGTTCAGTGAGCTCGCCCTTCGCGCGCGACACATTTGACACCATTAGTGGAATCGATTCGTTAATGGTTGAGTTATCGGCCGTCTGATTCCCTTTCGAAATCGATGCTTTCTCTCTTATCGCATCGGCACCGAATATTTTCCTATTACGATCGAATTGCGTGCGCTTGCCCATGATTGACTATTATCTTTTTGGATATTTAGCGTGTGATCGACAAAGTAATCGCGCCACTGCTGGGTATCGCACCTGCAATCACTGTCTCGACCGTCGATACTACGCTTGCCCTCGCTACGCCAGCATCGGTCGCCGAAGGCCGAACGAATGATGCTGGCGCGTGCCCGCTGTTTTATCTGAATGTTTGAACGCCGGTTACGACTGGGTACGCCACCGAGAACACGACATTCAGAAACTTCTGGAGCTCCGTGATGGGCGCGTTCGATACGTACAGCAGGTCTTTGTTATCCATCATGAAGCTTTGCGCCACGAAGAACGAGTTCGGATCGCGCAGATTGATACGGTAGATAACGGGAACCTTGCCATCGACGGTCGTTCGGACGGGCTGAGTCGGCCACTGAAGCGTTTTTGCATCTTCCAAGCGGAAAATGAATACTCCCTGAGCATCGGATCGAGAGTCCTGAAGCCCTCCAGCACGCGCAAGCGCTTGGGCCAGCGTGATACCCTGAGCCTCAAAGTTGATCTCTTCGTTCTTGCCCGTAGCGCCCAGAGCAGTGAAGCTATACGGCTGATACAGCGCGGTGACGACATCTCCTGCCCGCAACGGCACATTCTGGCGCGGATCGCGAATAACCGTCTCGAGAGGCATCTGCACAACCGCATCGCCACGTGTTATTTGAATGGTGACTTTATCCACGGCCTGACGGACGCCGCCCGCACTTGCAAGCGCATCCAGAAGCCGTTCGCCGCGGGCAGAAAGCTGCATCCGATTGCTGCTCGCGACATCCCCGACGATCGTCACATATGATGTCGCGTTCCGCGACAACTTGACCAATACCTGCGGATCGTGAGCAATATTCTTGAGCCGTGCGGCGATATCCTGCTGCAACTGCGTGGTTGTGCGATTCACCGCCCGGACTGCCCCCACGAACGGCACGTTAATCATGCCGCTGCCGTCGATTGTTTGATCCGGTAAGACTGTCACGTGTGCATTGGTCGGTCCAGCGCTGCGCCCGTCCGACGGAGCGGTAGCGCCAAACAACGTGGCAGGCGGCGCCTCCCAGATCGATACTTCGATCGTGTCTCCCACACCCAGTTGTTGCTGAAACGCAGGCATGCCGCCGAGCGTCGACAGAAAATCCGATCTGATTCGCTCAGCATACAGCCGCCTTGCAATCTGGTCGCTCACGTCAACAACTTGAATGCCGGCTTCGCGCCCCTGGTCTTCAGGCGCACCCGCGCTCCGCTCGATCTGCGAGCGACTCGGGCCAGAGGTAGGGATAGCCGAACAGGCCGATAACATGAACGCACCCGTGGCGACCACGGATAGAAGAGCACGGGATGGTAAGCGAGACATTGTAGCGATGTAGTTGACTCAAACTGATCCCGAATTGTCGCATGTTGAAAGATAGAATAGAATGTTTCGCTTTAATGTGTTGCTTTCAGAGCCAACCGTTAATGCCACTCCGGGTACCCTTCCGCAACGAACCGGGGCTCACGTGACAATCCTGCTGATCGTTGATCGGTCCGCGAAAACATAATGACGCTGCGTTGCGGTGACACAAATTCTTCTTGACATCACACGCCTCATTACCCGGCTCTACGACGGGTTGTTGCCGACGGGCGTCGATCGAGTTGGGCTGGCGTATATCCGTCGTTATGGGCCGACAGCCCGCGCTGTGCTCAGTGAACGCGGATTTTCCGCGATAATGACGGAACGCGATTCACAGCGATCGTTTGCCTCCCTGCTGTCCTCTTCCTTTAACAAGCATACGATTCGTCAGATGGTGGCGCGCACTCTCGTCAACCAGCTTCGACCGACACGACTCGGGCGCTCCGTGCTCTTGCACACCAGCCACAACGGAATGGAGCATGCGCACTATTACCAGACGATGACAAGACGTGGGGCCCGGTCCGTGTTCATGGTGCACGACCTTATTCCGATCACACATGCTGAGTATTGCCGCCCAGGAGTTGACGAGGCTCATCGCCGCCGGATTCATACCGCCATTCGACATGCGGACGGGCTGATCGCGAACTCGCAATTCACATGCGATGCACTTGCCGAAGAGGCCAAGCGCATCGGTCTTTCGCTACCACCCATCGTAGTCGCTCATCTAGCGTCGGGAATCGATACCCTGGAATCAAGGGGCCAGCCGCCACTCGATGCACCTTATTTCGTCATGCTTGGCACAATCGAGCCACGCAAGAACCATTGGTTCATTCTACATGTCTGGCGCCGCATCACTGAGCTTATGGGCGAATCCGCCCCGAAGCTGGTCATTATCGGGAGAAGGGGCTGGGAATGCGAGAACGTCGTCGACATGCTTGAGCGTTGCGCTCCACTGCGAGGTACGGTCATCGAGGAATCGAACTGCAGTGATGAGCGATTGTCGAGTTGGCTCCAGCACGCGCGTGCAATGTTGTTTCCATCTTTCGTAGAAGGATATGGAATGCCGCTCGTCGAAGCACTTATGCTTCGCGTGCCGGTGCTGGCAAGCAATTTGTCGGTTTTTCACGAAATTGCCTCCGACATACCTGACTATCTTGACCCCTTGGATGGCCCAGCGTGGATCGCACACATTCAAGCCTACGCAAAACGTGATAGCGTCGAACGAGCAAGCCAGGCTGGACGCATCAAACAGTTCCGCGAACCGACTTGGGCCGAACATTTCGAGAAGGTCGATGACTTTATTGCCTCCCTTGACTAAATGAGCGCCTCGACCGACCGAAGCACTTCGTCACGTACGAAGTACGAAATCGATCCCGACACGATTTCACATGGCCGCCGCCTCGTCAGCTGGCTGCGGGGCCGCTCACCTTACATCTGGGTAGATCGAAGGGCCGGCGCCGCATCAGCACACATCGCCAAAATGATCGGTAAGACGGCGGAGTCGGTATTCCCCGGCCCCATCCTTGCACGCCGAACCCGTCAGGCTCCTCCGCTTTCCTGGTTTCGGATTCCCAATGATGAGAAGCAACGCGGAACATTTATTGCCGCATTAAATCACTCATTGTGCACCGTCAGTTGTGCGACATCTCAACCGCACACATTGACGCTAATGACGCGCGTGCTACAAAGCGATGCGTTACACGTTCGTCGACAATTCATCGATCTTCCTGCCGAATGGCATGCCCCGACCTCAACCAAACGCGTCCTCTTAATCGACGAAAGAGAACATTCCCACACGGATTTCTGTACACCATCACGCCGCCGTCGACAGCGGTTCCGGACGATGATGGATGCGGCACTTGCCGCACATCCCGATGCAGAATTTTGGCTGTTGCGTTCATCTGATCCCGGCTCAGGTCAATGGCTTTCAGCGCACACGTTGCTTCCTCCGGGAACACGACCACTAAATCCCGCACACGCATTCTGTGAGGTGCTCACGCAAGTCGACGCAGTGTACGTAGTTGGTGCATCAGAGGGCATGGGAGCGCTACTCGCACAAGTCTCCGTATATGTTTACGGATCGCCCTACTATGCCGGATGGGGGTTGACGAACGACGGTCTCCACATGCCGGAGCGTACTTCGCGCCCCTCGCTATCCGCGCTGTTTGAAGCAATTTTCATTCGTTTTGCAACGTATCTTAATCCACAGACCTACCAACTTGGCACACTCGAATCTGCACTCGATTCCATTGAGTTGCAACATTGCGTCGCAGCACGCTTTGCCGCACTCAATCACGTAGCGGGCGTACGATTCCAGTGGTGGAAGCGTCCATACGCAACGCCGTATCTTTCGTGCGGAGGTGGCAAACTGCGATGGGTTTCGGATCCCGGACGCGTGCAAGCAAACGAAATTGCAGCAGTCTGGGGAGGGCGCTCAACCGAAGGACTCCCGATTAATGTGAAGCACATCAGAATTGAAGATGGCTTCATCCACTCAGCGGGACTCGGCTCCGACATGTCACCACCATGCAGTCAAGTCATCGATTTCCTAGGTATGTATTTCGACGCAGGACGCCCTAATGACCTGACAGAGATACTAAATTCGTCGTCGTTCACCGACGACGAACTGGCACGTGCCGCACATCTGCGTAGCGAAATCGTGCGCACCGGCGTCACCAAATACAACCTCGGACGTCGAGCACCCGAATGGCGTGCGCCGACAGACAAGCCGATCGTACTCGTTGCAGGCCAAGTTTCCGACGATGCATCCATCCGTCTGGGTACCAGCGATATTGCCACTTCGGAGGCGTTACTTAAGGAAGTGCGTACACGGCGGCCAGACGCCTTCATCGTCTATAAGCCCCACCCGGATGTACTATCAGGTAACCGTGCGGGACTCGTCAACGCAGCACATCTCGTAGACATCGCAGACATGGATGCCGACCTCATTTCGCTGATCGACGCTTGTGATGAAGTGCATGTCCTGTCGTCTCTCGCTGGCTTCGATGCCCTGATGAGAAACAAACCGGTCCATACTTACGGACATCCGTTCTATGCAGGTTGGGGACTGACGCACGATGTACTTCCGCAGTCGTGGCGCACGCGACAGTTGACACTTGACATGCTTACAGCGGGTGTCTTGCTTCGATACGCCGTATATTGGGACTGGAAGTTAAATTTATTTACGACGCCCGAATCGATCGTCCGCCAGTTAGCGCCCAAAGCCGCACGCCCTTTGGATGAAATTCAAGGTAGCCGCACACGCCCTTTAATTAAGGCGACACGCTGGATTCGCAACGCGCTTTCCCACTCGGTGTGGCAGAATCGCCGCTTCTTTTGCGGAAGCACCGATACATAATCCAGCATGCGTTGTTAATTACAATTATTCTTAAAAGCTCATTCTTAACCAACCATACAAGCATTCCAGCGAATTTTCTTTCCGAGGACTTTAATGATCTACCCAGTCATTCTGTGTGGCGGCAGCGGCACCCGCCTTTGGCCAATGTCGCGCGGCGGCTATCCGAAGCAATACCTGAAGCTGACGGGCGATCAGACTCTCGTCCAGCAGACAGCGTCCCGCCTTCAACACATTCCCGGCGCTGCGGCCCCAATCGTCGTCACCAACAACGAACAACGCTTCCTGGTCGCGGAACAGCTCCGCCAGGTCAACATCACTCCGTCATCGATCGTGCTCGAGCCGGTAGGTCGCAACACCGCGCCCGCAATCGCGATCGCCGCGCTGCTCGCTCTGCACGAATCCCCCGACGCACTGCTGCTGGTACTGCCGTCGGATCACGTCATCCTCAACGAGCCCGCATTCATCGCCGCGGCCAATGAGGCGGCGACCATCGCAGCGGATCAGCACCTTGTCACGTTCGGCATCACGCCGACGGAAGCGAACACCGGCTTCGGCTACATCCGCCGTGGCCCGGCCATCGCAGACGGCAAGCAAGTCTGTAAGGTTGACGCGTTTGTCGAAAAACCGGACGCACCGACGGCCGAGCGCTTCCTCAATGATGGCAATTACTCCTGGAACAGCGGCATGTTCATGCTGAAGGCGTCCACGTACATGGAGGAGCTGCATCGCCATGCACCGGAAATCGCCCGCCACGCAGAACTCGCGTTCGAATCCGCCAAGAGGGACAAGGACTTTCTCCGTCTCGACGCCGAAGCGTTCGCAGCCTGCCCGAATGTCTCGATCGACTACGCGGTAATGGAGAAAACCGAACGCGCAGCCGTCGTTGCGGCGGCCGACCTCGGCTGGAACGATATCGGGTCGTGGAGTGCGCTTGCGGACATCGCTGACGCCGACGAGCAAGGCAACGCACTGATCGGCGACATCTTCACCGACTCCGTAAAAAACTCGTATATCCGCGCGGAACACCGAATGGTTGCCGCAATCGGCCTCGACAACATCGTGATCGTGGAAACCGCCGACGCCGTGCTGGTCGCACATCGCGACAAGACGCAGGACGTCAAGAAAATTGTCGAATGGCTAAATGCCTCAGGCCGCCACGAATCGGTCACGCACCGCCGTGTCATCCGCCCGTGGGGTTCGTACGAAGGCATTGACCAAGGCGACCGCTTCCAGGTCAAACGCATCGTCGTGAACCCCGGCGCGCAGTTGAGTCTGCAGATGCACCACCACCGCGCCGAACACTGGATCGTCGTCAAGGGCACGGCAATGGTCACGAACGGCGACAAGGAAATCATGCTGACCGAGAACCAGTCGACCTACATCCCGCTCGGCGCGACCCACCGGCTGACGAACCCCGGCAAAATCCCGCTCGAACTGATCGAAGTCCAGTCCGGCGCGTACCTCGGCGAGGACGACATCGTCCGCTTCGAAGACACCTACGGCCGCGCCGCGTCGTAATCACGGCAAAATCCGGATCGCGCGCCGCACACGGCCGCGATCCCAATATGCCTCCAAAACGGGCAGCACGCACCCGCGTCCTGCCCGTTTTCCATTACGTCAAGCAGTGTCAGACAGGTTGCCGCCCCTCCCGGCTCGGGTTATAAAAGCGCCACCCACCCGGTGCATGCGCCGCCCTTTCTACCCTTGACTTCGGAGAACGCATGATCGATCTCGCCACCGCCCAGCAATTCCTGATGACCCGCGGCCTCGACTTCGGCCTCAACCTCCTCGCCGCGATCGTCTTGTGGTTCGTCGGCCGCTGGGCGATCCGCATCGGCACCCGCCTGCTCGGCAAGGTCGTGCGCCGCAGCGGCAAGGTCGACCCGACACTCACCGACTACCTGACCTCCGTCGTCGGCGTGCTGCTGACGATCCTGCTGATCCTCGCGATCCTGCAGATCTTCGGCGTGCAGACCACCTCGTTCGCCGCGCTGCTCGCCGGCCTCGGCCTCGCGATCGGTACCGCCTGGGGCGGCCTGCTCGCGCATTTCGCCGCAGGCGTGTTCATGCAGGTGCTGCGTCCGTTCAAGATCGGCGACGTGATCAGCGCGGGCGGCGTCACGGGCACGGTCAAGGAGCTCGGCCTGTTCGGCACGACGATCGTCACGCCGGACAACATCGTGACGATCGTCGGCAACAACAAGATCTTCTCGGACAACATCGCCAACTACAGCGCAACGTCGTATCGTCGCGTCGACCTGACCGCGAAGATCGCGAACGGCGTCGATGCGGTCGACGCGATCAACCGCCTGAAAGCGTCGATCCAGCAGATCCCGAACGTGCTGACCAACCCGGCGCCGGACGTCGGCGTGCTGCAGTTCACGCCGGAAGGCCCGCTGCTCTTCGTGCGCCCGTCCACGCAACCGGAAAACTACTGGCAGGTGTACTGCGACACCAACCGCGTGATCCTCGAAACGTTCCGCGACGCGCAATACCCGACGCCCGAAACGCCGCTCTTGCATCGCAGCGCATGACGGCGGCACCGGACGAAAAAAAAGCGTGGCACCCGCCACGCCTTTTTATTGCCTGAAACCGAAGCCTCCGGGCTTACCGCCCGCCCGTCTTCTGCGCGTTATCCGACTGCTTCCCGCGCACCAGCTTCCACACCGCGCCGAGCGCGACCGGCACGATCGCCGCACCGATACCGACCAGCACGATCACGTTCAGGTACTGGCGGATGAACGGGATGTTGCCGAAGAAATACCCGAGCAGCACGAGCAGCAGCACCCACACCAGCGCGCCGATCACGTTGAAGAGCTGGAAGCGCGCGACGCTCATCGACGACGCGCCCGCGACGAACGGCGCGAACGTACGCACGACCGGGATGAAGCGCGCGAGCACGATCGTCTTGCCGCCGTGCTTGTCGTAGAACGAGTGGGTTTTCTGCAGCGCGGCGCGGTCAAGGAAGCGCTCGAGCACCGGGATATGCGTATTGAACACCTTCGGGCCGACCCAGCGGCCGATCAGGTAGTTCACGGTGTTGCCGGCGATCGCCGCGACGAGCAGCAGCACGATCAGCGCGCCGACGTTCATTTCGCCCGTCGCCGCGAACGCACCGCCGATGAACAGCAGCGAATCGCCCGGCAGGAACGGGAACACGACGAGCCCCGTCTCGCAGAACACGATCAGGAACAGCACGAGATAGACCCACGCGCCGTACTGCCGGATGAAATCGCCGAGGAAGGCGTCGATATGCAGGACAAGGTTGACGAAATGAAGCAGCGTATCCAAATGCGATTCCTCGAAGGCGATAGGGCCGGAACGGCCGAAACAGGCCAGACTTGGCGGAAGCGCCCGCCGGCCAAGGCGGCGCGCGAAACGGAGCCATGATACCGAAACTACCTTAAGGCTCCGTGAAAAAACGTAACGCTCCGCTGCCCCGGCACGCATCCGCCGCCTCGCTATAATTCGGCCATGTCCGAAATCACCGAAACGGCCGCGGGCGACACGCCCGCCCCTGCTCCGCGCCCGCTGCGCGCGATCCAGCCCCTGCCCGACCAGCTGATCAGCCAGATCGCCGCCGGCGAGGTCGTCGAACGTCCGGCGTCGGTCGTCAAGGAACTGCTCGAGAACGCGATGGACGCCGGCGCCACGACGCTGCGCATCGTGCTGGAGGAAGGCGGCGTCAAGCGCATCTCGATCACCGACGACGGCTGCGGGATTCCGCCCGACGAGCTGGCGCTCGCGCTGATGCGCCATGCGACCAGCAAGATCCGCTCGCTCGAGGAGCTCGAGGCGGTCGCCACGCTGGGTTTCCGCGGCGAAGCGCTCGCGTCGATCGCGTCGGTGGCCGAGATGTCGATCACGAGCCGGACGGCCGATGCCGCGCATGCGATGAAGATCGACGCGCAGACGGGCGTGCTGTCGCCCGCCGCCGGTGCGACCGGCACGACGATCGAGGTGCGCGAGCTGTACTTCAACACGCCCGCGCGGCGCAAGTTCCTGAAGAGCGAGCAGACCGAGTTCGGCCACTGCCTGGAAATGATCCGCCGCGCGGCGCTCGCGCGGCCGGACGTCGCGATCTCGGTGCTGCACAACGGCAAGGCCGTCGAGCACTGGAACGCGACCGAGCCCGCGCAGCGCGTCGCGAAGATCCTCGGCGACGGCTTCGCGACCGCGCACCTGCCGCTAGACGAGCAGGCCGGCCCGCTCGCCGTCTACGGCTGCGCCGGGCTGCCGACCGCAAGCCGCGGGCGCGCCGACCAGCAATACTTCTTCGTGAACGGCCGCTTCGTGCGCGACAAGCTGCTGACGCACGCGGTGCGCGCGGCCTATGAGGACGTGCTGCACGGCGACCGCTACCCGTCGTACGTGCTGTTTCTCGACCTGCCGCCGGAAGCCGTCGACGTGAACGTGCATCCATCGAAGATCGAAGTGCGGTTCCGCGATTCGCGCTCGATCCACCAGTACGTGTTCCATGCGGTCCAGCGCGCGCTCGCGCGCCATGCGGGCGCGTCGCCGGAAACCACGGCGGGCGGCCATGCCGCGCACATCGAACCGGCTCCGCGCGGGCCGTCGTCGTTCCTGGACACGCCGCTCGGGCAAAGCCAGGGCCACGCGACCGGCAGCATGGGTGGCACGGGCGGCAGCGGCTTCTCGTCGCCGTCGTCCTCGTCGGCAGGCAATACCTGGATGCGCCAGGCACGGATGACGCAGGGCACGCTGCCCGTCGCGCAGCCGCTCGCGCTCTACGACGCGATGTTCGGCCGCAAGGATAGCGGCGCCGGCACGCCGGACGGCACGACCACCATCGCGCGCGATTCGGCCGACACGCCGCTCGCCCCGCTGCCCGGCTTCACCGTATCGCCGATCGCCGCCACCGCGCACGACGAGCAGCCGCTCGGCTTCGCGCTCGGCCAGATCCACGGCATTTACGTGCTCGCGCAGAACGCGCACGGGCTCGTGATCGTCGACATGCATGCGGCACACGAACGGATCCTGTACGAACAGTTCAAGAACGCGCTCGCCGACCGCTCGGTCGCCGTGCAGGCGCTGCTGCTGCCGATCTCGATGACGGCCACGCCGGTCGAGATCGGCACGGTCGAGGAAGAGCGCGACACGCTCGAATCGCTCGGTTTCGACCTGGCGGTGCTGTCACCGACGACGCTCGCGATCCGCGCGGTGCCGGCGCTGCTGAAGGATGCCGACCTGCAGTCGCTCGCGCGCGCGGTGCTCGCCGACCTGCACGCGTTCGGCGGCTCGCGCGTGCTCACCGAGCGCCAGCACGAACTGCTCGGCACGCTCGCCTGCCACCACGCGGTGCGCGCGAACCGGCGCCTGACGCTCGACGAGATGAACGCGCTGCTGCGGCAGATGGAGGCGACCGAACGCGCGGACCAGTGCAATCATGGCCGGCCGACGTGGTATCAGCTCACGCTGAACGATCTCGACCGCCTGTTCATGCGCGGACAATGAGCGCTTCACCGCAGTCCTCTCCGACGACGATCGCCTGCCTGCTCGGCCCCACCGCATCGGGCAAGACGGCCGCGGCGCTGGCGCTCGCCGCGCGCCGCCCGATCGAAATCGTCAGCGTCGATTCGGCGCTCGTCTACCGCGACATGGATATCGGCACCGCGAAGCCTTCGCGCGAAGAGCGCGCGAGCGTGCCGCACCATCTGATCGACATCATCGATCCGGCCGACGCGTATTCGGCCGCGAGTTTCCGCGCCGACACGCTGCGCCTGATCGGCGAGATCATCGCGCGCGGCCGCACGCCGCTGCTCGCGGGCGGCACGATGCTGTACTACAAGGCACTGACGCAGGGGCTCAACGACCTGCCCGGCGCCGATCCGGACGTGCGTGCGACCCTCGATGCGGAAGCCGCGCGCGATGGCTGGCCCGCCCTGCACGCGCGACTCGCGCAGGTCGATCCCGACACGGCCGCGCGGCTCGCGCCGAACGATTCGCAACGGATCCAGCGGGCGCTCGAAGTGTTCATGCTGAGCGGGCAGCCGATGTCGGTACTGCTCGCCGCCCCGCGACGCAGTGACGATGCGGCCGCCGCTTACCGCTTCGTGCCGGTCGCGCTCGAACCGTCCGATCGCGCGGTACTGCACGCACGGATCGCGCAGCGTTTCGATGCGATGCTCGACGCGGGCTTCATCGACGAAGTCGAGCGGCTGCGCCGTCGCGAGGATCTCCATCCCGACCTGCCGTCGATGCGCTGCGTCGGCTACCGGCAGGCATGGGAATTCCTCGACGGCGACACCGATTACCGGACGATGCGCGACAAGGGCATCTTCGCGACGCGCCAGCTCTGCAAGCGCCAGATCACCTGGCTGCGCGCGATGCCGGAGCGGATCGTCGTCGACTGCATCGCACCGGACGCCACGGCCCGCGCGCTCGACGCGCTCGAACGCGTGCTCGACGGCGGCACGCCGGCCTGACCGTCAGCCGCGCCCGCGTGCTGCCAGGCGCGCGCGGGCGCCGTCGACGATCAGCGCGACGCCGCGCTCGAACGCTTCGTCGCCGCCGCGCGCGCGCAGCGCGGCCCAGCCCTTGGCGAGCAACGGATACTCGGCCGCGTCCGGCAGCGGCGCATCGGCCTCGCCTTCGGGTTCCGCCTGTTCCTCCAGCACCCATCCAACCACGAAGCGGCCCAGCGCATACATCACGTCGACCGCCTCGTCCGGCGCGAAACCCGCTTCACCGAGCAGCGCGACCTTGCGTTCGATCGAGCTGAAATGCAGCGCCCGCGGCCGCGTACCGGCGTGCAGGCGCGCGCCGTCGCGATAGGCCAGCAGCGCGCGTCGAAAACTGCGCGCGTTGTCGAGAAGCCACGCATCCCACGCCTCGCCCGGCCGCGGCAGCGACGCATCGTGCCGCTCGAGCATGATCGCCTCGGCCATCGCGTCGAGCAGTTCGGCCTTGTTCCGGAAATGCCAGTAAAGCGTCGGCGACTGCACGCCGAGCCGCTCGGCGAGCCGCCGCGTCGACAGCCCATCGATGCCGACTTCATCGAGCAGGTCGAGCGCCGCGCGCAGTACCGTGTCGCGCGTCAGCCGCGCCCCTGTGTCCTTCATCTCTATCACCGATAGGGAAAGTTGTGGAATAATCGCCACTCTATCATCGATAGAGTTACACCCTTGAATCCGTCCCTGATTGCCATTCTGGCCACGGTCCTGCTCGACGCGATCGGCGTCGGGATCGTGATGCCGATCCTCCCCGGGCTCCTGCGCTCGCTCGCCGATGCGGGCAGCACCGACACCCACTACGGGATCCTGCTCGCGCTGTACGCGTTCGCGCAGTTCCTGTGCGCCCCGCTGCTCGGCGCGCTGAGCGACCGCTTCGGCCGCCGGCCCGTCCTGCTCGTGTCGCTCGCGGGCGCCGCGCTCGACTACCTGCTGATGGCGCTCGCGCCGACGCTCGCCTGGCTCTACGTCGGGCGGCTGATCGCGGGCATCACCGGCGCGAACGTCGCGGTCGCGACTGCATACGTCACCGACGTCACGGCCGAACCCGACCGCGCGCGACGCTTCGGCCAGCTCGGCGCGATGATGGGCATCGGCTTCATCGCGGGCCCGTTGATCGGCGGCCTGCTCGGCGCGCTGCATGTGCGCGCGCCGTTCGTCGCGGCCGCCGTACTCAACGCGCTGAATCTCGTGCTCGTCTGGCGCGCGCTGCCGGAATCGCGGCCGCGTTCGGCCCGCGAAGGCCAAATGGCCGGCGCGCTCAACCCGTTCGCCAGCCTGCGCCGGCTGACCGGCTCACCGGCGCTCGTGCCGCTGATCG
>JABLTH010024389.1_pt1 | contig 49623 bp, 59 predicted proteins | sample 7875711 | NCBI WGS metagenome assembly JABLTH01 (sample SAMN14941262, study PRJNA633318) | bioreactor metagenome | isolation source: bioreactor | place: China | collected 2019-03-05 | reverse complement strand
GTCCTCGAGCGTGAGCGGCTCGAAGTACAGCCGGTCCGACGTGTCGTAGTCGGTCGAGACCGTCTCCGGGTTGCAGTTGACCATGATCGATTCGATGCCCTCGTCGCGCAGCGCGAACGAGGCGTGGCAGCAGCAGTAGTCGAACTCGATCCCCTGCCCGATCCGGTTGGGGCCCGAGCCGAGGATCATCACCTTGCGGCGGTCCGTCGGCTGCGCCTCGCACTCCTGTTCGTAGGTCGAGTAGAGGTACGGCGTCTCGGCCTCGAACTCCGCCGCACAGGTGTCGACGCGCTTGTAGACCGGCCGCAGGTGCGCGGCGCGGCGGCGCTCGCGCACGCTGTCCTCGTCGCTCCCGAGCAGCACCGCGACCTGGCGGTCGGAGAAGCCGAGGCGCTTGGCCTTGACCAGGAGGTCCGCGGGGAGGTTCGGCAGGTCGAAGGCGCGCAGACGCCCCTCGACGTCGACGATCTCGGCGAGCTGCGCGACGAACCACGGGTCGATCTTGGTGAGCTGCGCGACGCGGTCGACACTCCAGCCCGCGAGCAGCGCCTGGCGGACGTTCTCCAGCCGGCGCCAGTGCGGCACGGCGAGCGCCTGGTGCAGCTGGCGGTCGACGGACACGTGCCCGGGCTCGCCGCCGAAGCCGAAGCGGCCGTTCTCGAGGCTGCGCAGCGCCTTCTGCAGCGCCTCGGGGAACGTGCGCCCGATCGCCATCGCCTCGCCGACCGACTTCATCGCGGTGCCCAGCTCGGTCGACGCCTTGGGGAACTTCTCGAAGGCCCAGCGCGGGATCTTCACGACGACGTAGTCGATCGACGGCTCGAAGCTCGCCGGGGTCGCCTTGGTGATGTCGTTCGGGATCTCGTCGAGCGTGTAGCCGATCGCGAGCTTGGCGGCGATGCGCGCGATCGCGAACCCGGTGGCCTTCGACGCGAGCGCCGACGAGCGCGACACGCGCGGGTTCATCTCGATCACCAGCAGCCGGCCGGTCTTCGGGTCGACCGCGAACTGGATGTTGCTGCCGCCGGTCTCGACGCCGACCGCGCGGATGATCGCGAGCGCGGCGTCGCGCATGTTCTGGTATTCGCGGTCGGTGAGCGTCTGCGCCGGGGCGACCGTGATCGAGTCGCCGGTGTGGACACCCATCGCGTCGACGTTCTCGATCGAACACACGATGACGACGTTGTCGGCGCCGTCGCGCATGACCTCGAGCTCGTACTCCTTCCAGCCGACGATCGACTCCTCGACGAGCACCTGGCGGATCGGCGAGAGGTCGAGCCCGCGGGCGACGATGTCCTTGAACTCCTCCGCGTTCCAGGCGATGCCGCCGCCCGAGCCGCCGAGCGTGTAGCTCGGCCGGACGACCATCGGGAACCCGATGCGCTCGCGGATGCGCTCGGCCTCCTCCATCGTGGTCGCGAAGTCGCCGACGGGCATCTCGAGCCCGACGCCCTCGACCGCCGCCTTGAAGCGCTCGCGGTTCTCGCAGGTCTCGACCGCGTCGACGCTGACCCCGATCAGCGTGATCCCGTGACGCTCGAGCGCGCCGCGCCGGCCCATCTCGACCGCGAGGTTCAGCGCGGTCTGGCCGCCGACGGTCGGGAGCATGAAGCACGGGCCCTCGATCGCGAGGATCCGCTCGAGCCCCTCGGGGTCGAGCGGCTCGACGTAGGTCCGGTCGGCGAGCTCGGGATCGGTCATGATCGTCGCCGGGTTGGAGTTGACGAGGACGACCTCGATCCCCTCCTCGCGCAACGCCTTGCACGCCTGGGTGCCCGAGTAGTCGAACTCGCAGGCCTGGCCGATGACGATCGGGCCGGACCCCACGATCAGGACCTTCTTGATGTCGGTGCGGCGAGGCATCGGCGGGTGCTCCTCCGTGGAACCGCTGCGCGCTGGGGGGACGTTCGGCTGCGTGACACGGCCCGGGTCGGAGCCCGGAGTGCCGAGCGGGGAGTTTAGCGGAAAGGCGGCGAGTTCACAGGGGCGAACGGCGCCGGGGGCCGGCGTGAATATTCAACGGGCCTCGACGGGCCTCAGCGGGCGACGGAGTAGACCCCCAGCGCGACCGCCGCGAGCGCCAGGAGAACCACCACCGCGAAGACGTAATGCCGCACCGCGAACGGCCCGCGCGTCGTCCTCTGGATCCCGAGCCCGGCCATGCCGCCCGCGAACACGACCACGAACACGAGGCCGAAGGTGATCGACGGGAAGACCACGAAGTCCCAGCGGCCCGGCGGCGGCACGCCGTCCAGCGGGACCGCGCTCCGGAACACGGCACGGACCAGCGCCATGGCCGCGAACACGACCGCGAGGAGGAGGGCGCTGGCGACGGCTTCGAGGGGGCGCGGCCGCTTCATCGGGGCATTCTAGCGGCCGGGCCCGCCGCGGGCCGACGCGCGTGCGGTGTGGCGCGTGCGCGGCTTCCGGCGTATTGGGAATGATCCGCGGGTTTGGCTACCATGACGCCCGCCGAGGGCCACGACGTGGGACGTCTCCCGACCTTTGCGCGTCTCGATCGCTCGCTGCCCGCGGGTCTGCACCCCTATCTCGCCCTGTTGCCGCGCGCGGCCGAGAGCCCCGCGATCCGCCGCATCGAGTCGCCCGCGTTCCCCGCGGGGCGCCTGCTCGAGACGACGCGGGTCCTGATCCAGCCCGGCGAGGGCTACGCGTTCGTCGACGTCGAGTGGCCGGCGATCGTGCTGTTCGAGTCGTACTACCGTCGCGGCAGCGCGCTCGACCTGTACCTCGACCTCCTGCACGAGCTGACGCACATCCGCCAGTTGCAGGAGGGCGCGGACCTGTGGGACGAGCGCTTCGAGTACGTCGACCGCATCACCGAGATCGAGGGTTACGCCGTCGCGGTCGAAGAGGGCCGGCGCCTCGGCATGACCGACGAGCACGTCATCCGGCACCTCTCGAATCCCTGGATGACGGCCGAGGACGTGCGCCGTCTCGACGAGCACATCGTGAAGTTCCTGGCCGGGCGGCCGCTGCCGCCGCCCTGCGCTCCGTGAACAGGAGCGCGAGGAACTCCGCGTCCCGGAAGCTCGTCCCCTTCCCCTGCCGCACGACGACGAGGTCGAGCGAAGGGACCACGTAGACGCGCTGGTTGTACGACCCGACGAGCACGACCGTGTCGGGCGGGGCCGCGCGCGAGAAGCACGCGCGTTCCCAGCCGGGATAGGTGCCGCCCGCATTGAGGATCGCCTCGACGTCGACCTCCTCGGCATCGTCGCGCGCGGCCGGGCGGTTCAGCCAGCAGGTGAGTCCGTAGGCCGGGTTGACCGCCGAGCCGCGCCACATCGCGTCGAACGCCTCGGGCCGCGCGACGCGGCGGAGGTGCCAGCGCCCGCGCCGGTTCAGCATGCGCCCGAAGCGCAGCAGGTCGCGCGCGGTGAGCCGCGCGCCGCTCGCCATGTACGGCGTGCCGGACAGGTCGTTCTTCCAGAACGGCGGGCGGATGCCGAGCGGCCGCAGCACGTGCCGCGTGAGGTAGCCGAAGGGCGTCAGCTTCGAACCGTGCGCGGCGAGCTTGCGCGTCATCAGGAGCCCGAGCGCGTCCATGTTCGCGGGCCCGTAGCGGAACTCGGTCGCGCGCGGGGCGAGCGCGCCCACGCCGAGCACGGTCGCGCCGCGGTCGCGCGTCGACTCGGCGTCGAGCAGCGCGTAGGCCGGGTCGAGACCCGACTGCATGCCGAGCAGGTCGCCGACGAGGATCTCGCGGCGCAGGGGATCGTCCTTCCACTCGACGAGCGTGTCGCTGACCTTCTCGTCGAGGCGCAGGAGGCCGTCCTGCTGCATCCGCAGCGCGGCGAGGCCCCAGAAGCTCTTGGTCACGCTGAAGACGCGCTGCTCGACGTGCTTCGCCCCGCCGTTCGCGTAGCGCTCGAGGCGCGTGCGGCCGCGCTGCCACACGATCAGCGCGAGGCCGTCGTGCTCCGCGGAGTACGCGGCGGCCGCCGCGAGGCGCTCTTTCGGCAGGGGCGGCGGTCCGGCCGCGCTCGCGGGCGCGGCGCCGCACAGGAGCGCGGCCACGAGCGTGGCGGCACGCCGGACGTTCGACCGGAGCATGGGGGGATGATAGCTACGGCGCGGCCGCGGTGCAGGCGGCGATCGCCGTGTCGCGCGGCGCCGGGCCCCACGTCCCGGAGTCCCCGCGGCGCAAGGCGCGCACGACGTAGGCGAAGCCGTCGCCGGCCGGAGGCCGGTCGGGGTCGTCGAAGGACGGCACGTCCGACCCGCATGCGGCCGCGAGGAACGCGGCCGGCCCGTCGGCGCGCAGCGCGGCGAGGGTCGCGCGCGCGACGTCGTAGCCGCTCGCGTCGGACTGTGCGGTCCACGCGAGGCGCGTCGCCCCGTCGAAGCGCGCGCCGGCGACCTCCGGGGGCGGCACGACCTGCCGGTACACGCCGTCGTACCAGCTCGACAGGAACAGCCGCCCGCGGAGCAGCGGGTCCTCGCCGATCCACTCGTAAGAGTGCGGCACGGTCCAGTCGCGGGTGGCGTCGCGCCACGTCGTCCCCGCGTCGAAGCTCTCCCACAACCTGCCGGGCGTGCCGGGGCACGTGCCATCGGCCGTGCGCCCGCCCACGACGAGGTGCGCGGGCCGGTCGCCGAGGAACAGCACCGTGCGCGCGAGGGCGCAGCCGAGCGGCGGCGTCACGTCGTGCCACGCCGCGCCGCCGTCGCTCGAGACGTACACGTGCGAGCCGTAGTAGCGCTGATCGGGCGGACCGGGCGCGGCGTTGTCCGCGTCGAGCACGTACAGCGCGGCCAGCCGGTTCGCGTCGAACGGATCGAGCGCGGCGGCCCACGCCTGCTCGCGCTCCGGCGCGCCGGGATCGGCGAGCCGGGTCCAGCGCGTCCCGTCCCACGCCGAGACGCCGTCCATCGCCGGATCCGCGGAGGCGCACGCGGCCACGATCCGCTGCGGCACCTGCGCGTGCGCGAAGACGCGCGCGAGCGCGCCGTCGCAGCCGAGCGCGCCGAGCGGCGCGAACGTCGCCCCGTGATCGTGCGAGACGGAGACCGTCCCGCCGTATCCCGCCGCGTAGAGCGCCCCGTCCGCGCCCTGCGCCAGCGAGTAGGCGTACGCGGGCGCCGCGAGCACGTTCCACGTCGCCCCGCGGTCGGTCGAGCGGCGCAGCACGTCGCCGCCGAGCAGCACCGTGCCCGGCGCGTTGCGGTCGGCGAGCACGGGCAGGAAGGCGTTCTCGATCGCGCCGCCCGGGTGGTAGCCGTGGAACGCGAGGTCGGCAGGCTCGCGCGAGGTCCACGTGCGGCCGTAGTCGTCGCTCGACGCGACGACGGGCCCGAGCCCCGTGTTCCCGCAGGCCACGATCCAGCGCTCCGGCAGGCCCGCGTCGATCGTGAGCCCGTCGCAGCCGCCGCCCGCGAGCCCCGCGCCCGTGCGCGTCCAGCTGTCGACCACGGTGTCGTAGCGGAACAGGCCGAAGCCGAGGAACCCGGCGAGCAGTTCCGCGGGCGCACCGGGCACGAACGTGCCGCCGAACAGCGCGCGATTGGGCGCACTCGTCACCGACTGCCACGTGGCGCCGGCCGAGCCGCGGCTGCGCACGAGACCGTAGCCGCCGTCGTGGAAGCCGAACGCGTAGTACTCGTCCGCCGCCGGCGCGGCCGCGAGGTCGTAGTACGGCAGGCCCGTGCCGACCGGGGCGGAGGTCGCACTCCACGTGAGGCCGCGGTCGGTCGAGCGCCAGACCTCGTAGCGCACCTTGAGGCCCGCGAGCGTGAAGTCGGCCACGTTCGCGGCGAGGAGCACCAGCGACGGGTTCACGTTCGACACGACGACCGCGCTGCCGCCGACGTAGCGCACGCCGCCGGGGATCACGCGCGGCGCGAGCACCTCGGTCCACGTGACCCCGCCGTCGCCGGAGCGCCACACGTCCGCGCTGCGCGTCGCGAAGACCACGTTCGGGTCGGCGCGGTGGATCGTGACCGACGTGAAGGGGCCGTCCGACGGGAGCCCGCCACCCACGCGCGCCCACGTGAAGCCGCCGTCCGCCGTGCGGTAGATCCCGCCCGTCTTCGACAGCGGCGGGCCCTGCCCGCCCTGCCCGTCCGAGTCGATCTGCAACCCCTCGGCCGCGAACGCGACCAGGGGATTCGAAGGGTGGATCGCGACGCCGCCGACGTAGCCGGTGTCGAAGCCGGTCGCCTTCGTGAACGTGGCCCCGCCGTCGGTCGACACCGCGAGGCCGTGTCCGTACTTGCCGCCCGCGAGCACGCGGCCGTCGCTGCCGACCGCGAGCGCGGTCGCGTCGACCGCACCGCCGTAGGCGGCCAGCCGCCGCCACGTCGCGCCGCCGTCGCCGCTGCGGTAGAGGCCGACCGTGTCGTCGCAGCCGGCATAGGCCACGTTCGGGTCGCGCGGGTCGAAGACGACGCGGACCGGCCAGCCGTTGACGCCGTGCGGGCCGGCGCGGGTCCAGGGACGCACCGGGTCCTGTGCGGACGCGTGCCCGGCTGCGGCCAGGAGCACGGCCCCGACACACGCCACGACCAGCGACGGCCACCCCCGGTTGCTCATGGTCCGGAAATGTACGGCGCGCCGCGGACGGGCGGCGGATTCGCGCGAACCGTTCGCCCGTTTTGCGGCTTGCTTTTTCGCACGGGGCCCCGGAGTATCCGCGCGTGACCGCCGACCCCGTCGCCTTCGAAGCCCTCACGCTGGCCGCCGCCGCCGGTGTGGCCGTGGTGCACACCGTCGTCGGCCCCGACCACTACCTGCCCTTCGTGATGCTGGCGCGCGCCCGCAGGTGGAGCATGTCGCGCCTCCTCACGATCACGGCGGTGTGCGGCGTGGGCCACGTGCTGTCGTCGGTCCTTCTCGGAGTCGTCGGCCTGTCGCTCGGCTTCGCCGTCGGGCACCTCGAGACCGTCGAGACGCGGCGCGGGATGATCGCGGCGTGGGGCATGGTCGCCTTCGGCACCGCCTACGCGCTGTGGGGCGTGCGCAAGGCGCTCTCCGCGCGGCGCGGCTACGCGCTGCACGAGCACGGTCACGACGTGCACCTGCACCACCACGGTCAGCAGCAGCACCACCACCACCACGTGGACACCGGCCAGTCGACCACGTTCTGGACGCTGTTCGCGGTGTTCGTGCTCGGGCCCTGCGAACCGCTGATCCCGCTGTTCATGCTGCCCGCGAGCCGCGGCAGCTGGGGTCTCGCGGGCGCGACGGCGGTCGCCTTCGGCGTGGTGACGATCGTCGCGATGCTGGCCCTGACCGCGGCCGGTTTCGCCGGCGTCCGCGCGCTGCGCCTCGGCACGCTCGAGCGCTGGTCGCATTCGCTGGCCGGCGGGATCATCGCGAGTTCGGGGCTCGCGGTCATCTTCCTGGGGCTCTGAGGTCGGCGCGGTTCGATCGACCGTAACGCTTCGTCCCGGCGTAGCATCCTCGTTTGCGGGGCCGGTGTGTCCCGGCCCGCACGAGGACAGTCCATGAGTCTGCGGATCGCGATCATCGGCGGCGTGGCGGGCGGCGCCGGGGCGGCGGCGGCGGCGCGGCGCGAGAACGAAACCGCGCGGATCGACATGTTCGAGGCCGGCGCGTACGTCTCGTTCGCCAACTGCGGGCTGCCGTACTACGTCTCCGGCGAGATCGAGGACCGCGACGACCTGCTCGTCACCTCTCCGGAGCTGCTCGAGCAGCGCTTCGACGTGCGCGTGCACGTGCGGCACCTCGTGACCGCGATCGATCGCACCGCGCACACGCTGCGCGTGCGCGACCTCGCGACCGGACGCGAGTTAGACCACGCCTGGGACCGCCTCGTGATCGCGACCGGCGCGACCGCCGTCCGTCCGCCGACCCCGGGCCTCGACCACGCGCGCATCGCCGAGTGCCGCACGATCGACGACGTCGACCGGCTGCGCGCCGCGGTCGACGCGCACCCCGCGGGCCGCGCGCTCGTGATCGGCGGCGGCTTCATCGGGCTCGAGGTCGCCGAGGCGCTCCGGGCGAGCGGCCTCGCGGTCACCCTCGTCGAACTCGCCGGCCAGGTGCTGCCGCCCGTCGACCCGGAGATCGCCGCGCCCGCCCACCTCGCGCTCGAGCAGGCCGGCGTGCGCGTCGCGCTGCGCACGAAGGTCGACGCGTTCGAGCACGGCGACGCGGACTCGGTCGCGGTCCTCTCGAACGGCGAACGCGTGCCGTTCGACCTCGCCGTCCTGTCGATCGGCGTCACGCCGCGCACCGGGCTCGCGCGCGAGGCCGGTCTCGCGCTCGGCCCCGCCGGCGGGCTCGCCGTCGACGAGTACCAGCGCACGAGCGACCCCGCGATCTTCGCCGCGGGCGACGTGACCGAGCTCGTCTACTGGCCGACCGGCACGCGCACGCGCCTCGCGCTCGCCGGCCCCGCGAACAAGCAGGCCCGCGCCGCGGGGATCAACGCCGCCGCGCCCGCGCCGTACAAAACGACGACGGGCGCCGCGGGCAGCAGCATCGTGCGCGTGTTCGACGTCGCGGTCGGCATGACGGGGCTGTCCGAGAAGGCCGCGGTGCAGCGCGGCGTGCCGCACCGCGTGGTCTACACGCAGAACAACCACCACGCGGGCTACTTCCCCGGCGCGAAGCCGCTGTTCATGAAGCTCCTGTTCGCGCCGGACGACGGCCGCGTGCTCGGCGGGCAGGTGTTCGGGAGCGAAGGCGTCGACAAGCGCGTCGACGTGCTCGCGACCGCGATCCAGGCCGGCTTCACCGTCGACCAGCTCGCCGAGCTCGACCTCGCCTACGCGCCGCCCTTCGGCGCGGCGAAGGACCCCGTGATCATCGCGGGGATGGTCGCCTCGAACGTCGTGCACGGGCGCTCGCGCACGGTCACGCCGCAGGAACTCGCGGCCGAGCTGGCGGCGCCCGCGCCGCCCTTCGTCCTCGACGTGCGGACGCCGGGCGAGCACCGCGCCGCGCGGATCGAGGGCGCGCTCAACGTGCCGGTCGACGCGCTGCGCGGCCAGCTCGAGCGCATCCCCAAGGACCGGCCGATCGTCGTGCACTGCGGGGTCGGCTACCGCGCCTACGTGGCCGAGAAGATCCTGCGCCAGTGCGGCTTCGCCGACGTGCGCAACCTGACCGGCGGGATGGCGGCGTGGCGTTGGTTCACCGCGGCTGCGAAGTGGACGGAAACCGGTACCGCGTGACGTGTTTTTCCAGTTGTCAACAACCGTGACCGGGAGTAGAACGGGACCGTTCCGAAGGGGGGTCCCATGCGCGCACTCGTCCTCGCCGTGGTCCTCGTGTTCCTGGTCGCAGCGCTCGAGACTCGTGCCGACTGCGATGACTCGCAGCCCCGGCTGACCGGATTCGACATCGCGCCGCTCGTCGTCGACGTGAGTGCGCACGACGCGAAGGTCAGGTGCACGATGCCCGTCCAGAAGGCGGGCGCCCTCGGAGTCGACGTCGCGTACTGCTCCCTCTACTCGCCGTCGGGTCAGCTCGGCGCGGGCGCCGTCGGCGAGTGTTACGCGTACAAGCCCGTCACCGGCGATGCCTGGGACGGCGTATTCCAGTGCGACATCACGATCCCGGCAGGATCGGAACCCGGAGACTGGCTCGTCTGGGTCGTGGAGCTCTACGACGCGAACGGCGGGAGCGACATGCACGGGTACTGGGACCTGCCGGACATGGGCGCACCGACGATCGTCTCCGTTCTCGACACGTCTCCCGTCGTGACCGCGCCCGGCATCGTCGACTTCGATCTCTCCTCCACGTCGGTCGACGTGACGGAGGGGGACGTGCGGGTGACGTGCTCGGTCGCGTTCGAATCCCCGGCGCCACTCTGGTTCGGCACCTGCCAGGTCGGGATCTCCTGGTGCGATCTCGTGGAAACGGCGCACGGCCACGCAAGCTGCGACGTGCTCGTTCCACAAGGCGCCCCCGCGGGAGTGCAGTCGATCTACGTGTCGATTCAGAACACCCTGTGGGCCTACGCGAGCATGGACTCCGCGACGCTCGAAGAGCACGGCTGGCCGTCGTCGGTCGAGGTCGCGGACGCGGCCCCCGACGTCACGGTCCCGTTCCTCACGAGCCTGACGATCGAGCCCGCCGTGGTGGACCCGGCCGGCGATCCGACGCTGGCCGCCGCCACGTTCGCGGCGAGCGGCGTCGAGCGGTTCGGATTCGGCACGTGTGAATTCGATTCGGCCACGATGTTCTTCTGGAAAGAGGTCTCCGAGATCGGGCCCGGGCTGTATCGCTGCCAGATCCCCATCACGATCGGAACGACGGGCGGAACGTGGACCCTGGCACGCGTCGAGATCACGGATCACGCCGGGAACTCTTCGACCTGGTACAACACGGATCTCGTGGCGCTGGGCTTCCCGTCGACCTTCACGGTCGGCTGTTCCGCCATTCCCGAGCCCGCTCTCCGTTTCGCGGACGTTTCGACTCTCGCGTGGCACGCATTCGCGCCTGCCGACCGCTTCACGGTCTATCGTGGCTACATCGCCGGGCTGGCCTTCGGCGACCTGGGCACGTGCCAGTCGGACCGCGACCCTGCTCCAGCCGACACGAGCTTCGCGGACACCGATCTGCCGGCTCCGGGCCAGTCGTTCACGTACCTCGTCGGCGTGCGCATCGGCGCGGGCCCCGACACGCTGCTTGGATACGCGAGCGACGGTTCGGCGCGGGTTGCGCTCAACGCCTGCCCCTGAGCGCGCGCTGCCTTGCCGCGTGCCACTGCGCCCGCGATACTCGCGGCCGGGAGGCCGCCGCATGGACACGCTCGTCCTCATTCGCCACGGCGAGAGCACCTGGAACCGCGAGAACCGCTTCACCGGCTGGACGGACGTCGACCTCACCGACACGGGCCGTGAGGAGGCGCGCACGGCGGGGCGGCTGTTGCGCGAGGGCGGGTACGTGTTCGACGTCGCGTTCACGTCCGTGTTGCGCCGCGCGATCCGCACGCTGTGGACCGTGCTCGACGAGATGGACCTCATGTGGATCCCGGTGCAGCACTCGTGGCGGCTCAACGAGCGCCACTACGGCGCGCTGCAGGGCTTGAACAAGGCCGAGACCGCGGCGCGGTACGGGGACGAGCAGGTGCACGTGTGGCGGCGCAGCTACGACGTGCCGCCGCCCGCGCTCGCCCCGGACGACCCGCGCTTTCCGGGCGCCGATCCGCGCTACCGCGACCTCGCGCCGGACGAGCTGCCGCTGACCGAGTGCCTCGAGGACACCGTCGCGCGCTTCCTCCCCTACTGGCACGAGACGATCGTGCCCGCGATGCTCGGCGGAAAGCGCGTGATCGTCGCCGCGCACGGCAACAGCCTGCGCGCGCTCGTGAAGCACCTCGACGGGATCTCCGACGCGGACATCGTGGGGCTCAACATCCCGACCGGCGTGCCGCTCGTCTACACGCTCGACGGCGCGCTGCGGCCCGTGTCGCGCGAGTACCTCGGCGACGCGGAGGCGATCCGCAGGGCGACGGAGGCGGTCGCGAAGCAGGGCCGGGCGAAGTCCTGATCGGGCGCGGCCTGTGCGGGGGTGCGTGCGGGCGCGCGCGTGGCGACGTGCGAGGTGCGCCACGCGGTTCCTACAATGGCGCTGCCCGCTGACGACACGCCGACGACACGTTCGTGATCCGGGAGTCCGCCGTGGCGCTCCGCACCGTGCTTCGCAGCCTCGTCTACAGCCTGGTCCTCCTCGCCCTCGTCGTCACGGCCTTCGCCTGCAAGAACGACCAGGCCGTCGGCCTCGCGACCGGCGGAGGTGGTGGTGGCGGCACGCCCCGCACGTTCGTCGGCGTGGCGGCGTCCGCGGGCACCGAGAGCGGCGCGGTGTCCCTGACCGCGACGCCGTCGGCGCTCTCGGGCTCGTCGTCCGACACCGTGACCGGCACGTTCGCGCTGCGCGGCGCGTCGGCGGTCACGCTCGCCGGCACGCTCGACACGTCGGCCGGCGTGCTGAGCGCGTCGGGCAACGGCTACGCCGTGACCGCGACGCTGTCGTCCGGCGCGCTGCGCGGCACGTACACCGGTCCGACCGGGCAGACCGGCAGCTTCGTCGCGCTCGAGGGCACCGCCGCCAGCGTGACCGCGCTGTGCGGGACGTACAGCGGTACGTCGGCGGGGCTGGTCGACTTCGTCTCGGGCAGCGCGGGCGTGTCGGGCGTGGTGTCGAACACCGCGGGCTCGGCGACGACGTCGGGCACGCTGAGAGGTTCGAGCCTCTCGATGACGGCGACCGGTGGGACGGTCTTCACGGGGACGCTCACCGGTGGAAGCGCGAACGGCACGTGGGTGAACGGGGGCGACAGCGGCACGTGGCAGGCCGCGAGTTGTTCCGCTCCCTGAGCCGCGACTCCGGTCCGGGTGGCTCCGGTCCTGTCCGACGCTACACTATGGGAGGCCGACGGTCGGCCCCTCGCCCGAAGGACACCCATGAAACTGCGTCTCTTCGCCCTCTTCGCCGTCATCACCCTGTGCCGCACGGCCGCGCTCGCGGCGGCCCCGGCCTCCACCGTTCCCGCGGCGGCCCCGGCCCCCCACGCTGCCGCGGCGACGTCCACGGTCGACGATCGAGCGCGCTTCCTCGCCGGGCTCCCGCCCGCTCCCGGGTCGCCCCTCGCCACGCTCGCCGCGGGCGCCGGGTTCAAGGAGCACGCCGCGGACCTCGACGCGAAGTGGGCCGCGGTCCGCACCGAGCGGCTCGACCGGATGACGGCGTGGGCCGCGGCCGAGGTCGCGCCCCGTGTCCATGCCGAGGCGCCGATGTACTACATCTTCGGCGGCCCGGATTTCCTGACCGCGGCGACGATGTATCCCGACGCGCCGGTCTACGTGCTCGCCGGCCTCGAGCCGATCGGCAAGGTGCCCGCGCTCGAGAGCATGTCCGCGAAGGACCTCGACGCGGGGCTCAGGAACCTGCGCACGTCGATGCGCACGCTGCTCAAGCTGAGCTTCTTCGTCACCTCGGAGATGGGCTCGGACCTGACGCGCACGCACATCAACGGAGTCCTGCCGCTGTTCTACGTCTACATGGGCCGGCTCGGCATGAAGGTCGTGGACACCGAGTACGTCTACCTCGACCCCGCGGGCGAGGTGAAGACGGTCCCGGCGGGCACCACGCCCGACAACGGCGTGCCCGGCGTGCGCGTGCGCTTCCAGCGCGAGGGCAAGGCGAAGCCGCAGGAGCTGTACTACTTCCGGCAGGACATCATCGACGCGAAGCTGCCGGCCAAGCCGGGCCTGTTCCCGTTCATGGCGAAGCTCGGAAACGGGAACACGTTCCTCAAGGCCGCGTCGTTCATCCTCTTCGACCACAACTTCGCGAAGACCAAGGACTTCCTGCTCGAGCACAGCCTCACGATCCTGCAGGACGACTCGGGCCTGCCGTACGCCGCGTTCAAGAAGGACGCGTGGGACTTCAGCTTCTACGGCGAGTACACGCGCTCGCGCGTGAAGGAGTTCAAGGCCCACTACCAGACCGAGCTCAAGAAGGCGGTCGACGCGGCGAAGCCGCCGGCCCTGCCGTTCCGCACCGGCTACGCGCACGAAGGGGCGTCGTTCCTGATGTTCGCGGCGCCGCGCAAGGCCCAGGCCGCGCTCTAGCCGGCCGTCCGAAGGACACGTCATCGCGCCCCGGCGCGGTCGGCCCGGCGGCCGGCCGGCCGGGGCGGTTCCTTTTTCCGTCCCGCGTCCGCGACGCAGCAGCGGTGGCCACCGCGCGCTCAAAACGGGTCGTCCGTTGACCGTCCGGGGCTTGCTGCGATCGCGTCTCCGTGCGCGCATGTGCGTGCGGTATGCAACGTTCCTTACAAATAATGTTGGCTCACGCGGTTAGCGCGCCTCGTCCGCCGCCGGCCCGCACAATGAAAAAATCGTGAATTTACTTGCGACAACCCTTGTTCATTTACTGAACCATATTCGGATCGCGTAACAGTCGCCGGTCGGCCCGTTTCTTCCCAACTTGAGAAGATCGTAGGGTTTAGAAAGGAATGACAAACCTTGTCTTACTCACAATTTTCTCACGTAAGGAGTCGCCAATTCAGGTAATTTTGTGCAGCCAGCGGCACGCTCGGAGTTGTTTCCGGATCGTGTCGAAAGTCAGTTGGGACGTCTCTCTAAGGAGGTCGGCAATGCACGGGCAGCCGGACATCGAATCGATGCGTTCGGACGAGGGCGAAGAGGCTCTCGGTCGGCGCAGCTTCCTCAAGGTGTGCTCCATGGCGGCCGCCGCGGTGGGGCTCCCCACGACCGCGGCCGTCGAAATGGCACAGGCCGCGTCGAAGGGACTGAAGCCCTCGGTCATCTGGCTGCACTTCCAGGAGTGCACCGGCTGCACCGAGTCCCTGCTCCGCACGTCGCACCCGGACGTCGCGAAGCTGATCCTCGACCTGATCTCGCTCGACTACCACGAGACGCTGTTCGCCGCCGCCGGTTACCAGGCGCACGAAGCCCTCAAGGCGAACATGGAGAAGAACGCCGGCAAGTACGTCTGCATCATCGAAGGCGCGATCCCGACCAAGGAAAACGGCATCTACTGCATGGTCGGCGGCCGCACCGCCATCGACATCGCGAACGAAGTCGCCGAGAAGGCCGGCGCGATCATCGCGATCGGTTCCTGCGCTTCGTGGGGCGGCGTCCCCTCCGCCGATCCGAACCCGACCGGTTCGACCGGCGCGCCGATGGTGCTCAAGGGCAAGACCGTGGTGACGATCCCCGGTTGCCCCGCGAACCCGTACAACCTGCTCGGCACCGTGCTCCAGTACGCGACCTTCGGGACGCTGCCCGAACTCGACGACAAGGGCCGTCCGAAGTGGGCCTACGGCCGCACGATCCACGAGCACTGCCCGCGCCGCGCGCACTTCGACGCCGGCCGCTTCGCCAAGCAGTTCGGTGACGACACCCACAAGCAGGGCTACTGCCTCTACAAGCTCGGCTGCAAGGGCCCGGCCACGCACGCGAACTGCTCGGTCCTGCACTTCGCCGACGTCGTGGACGCCTGGCCGATCGGCATCGGCCACCCCTGCTTCGGCTGCACCGAGCAGAAGCTCGGCTTCCGCGTGCCGCTGCACGCGACCGTCGACATCGAACGCCCGACCCCGCCGGACACCTACCCGGCCGTCGGTGCGAAGCAGACCCTGATCAGCCCGATTGCCACAGGGATCGCCGGCCTCGCGGCCGGTGCCCTCCTCGGCGCCGGCGCCATGGCCGCGAAGAAACTCGACGGCGAAGGCGGCGGCAGCTCGGAGAAGTGACATGGACAGCTCGCGACGCAAGATGCTGAAGACGATCGCGGGCGGCGCCGCCGTCGGAGCCGTCGGCCTGACCGCATCGTCGGTCATCGTCGACGCCGCCGAATCGAAGCCGGAAGCGAGCCCCGAACGCCTCGGCATGCTGTACGACACCACGCTCTGCATCGGGTGCAAGGCGTGCGTCACGGCCTGCTACCAGGCGAACGACCTCGAGCCGGACCGCGGCCAGTCCGAGGGGCTGTGGCAGGCGCCGACCGATCTGAACGCCAACACGAAGAACATCATCAAGCTCTACAAGGAAGGCGACGGGTCCGTCCGCTCGTACGTCAAGCGCCAGTGCATGCAGTGCAACGAGCCGGCCTGCGCGGCGGCCTGCATGTTCCACGCGCTCCGCAAGGACGCCAAGACCGGCGTCGTCAGCTGGCACGGTGAAGGCTGCGTCGGCTGCCGTTACTGCCAGGTCGGCTGCCCGTACAACATCCCGAAGTTCGAGTGGGCCAAGTTCAACCCGAAGATCGTGAAGTGCGAGCTCTGCCAGCACCGCTTCAAGGACGGCAAGGGCCCGGCGTGCTGCGAGGTCTGCCCGCGCGGCGCGGTGATCTACGGGAAGACCGAGGACCTGCTGCTGCAGGAGAAGCAGCGCGTCAAGGACAACCCGGGCAAGTACTACCAGGACCGGGTGTACGGCGAGACCGAGTTCGGCGGGACGCAGGTGCTGTACCTGTCCCACCTGCCCTTCGAGAAGCTCGGCCTGCCGGACAACTACCACGAGTCGATCCCGCACGAGGTGCACAAGGTCCAGGGCAAGATCTACTACGGCTTCATCGCCCCGGTCCTCGCGTACGCCGCCTGCGTGTACGGCATCAACGTCAACAAGAAGAACGAGGAGGGCGGCCGGTGAGCTCCCATCACGAAACGTCCGAGCCGCTCGGCGGACCGCTCATGACCCGCCCGTTCCTGGTCCTGTGCGCGATCTTCGCGCTCGGTCTCGTGCTCACCCTGTGGCGCGAGGTCGTCGGGCTGGGACCCGCCTCCGGGATGAACGACGGGTTCACCTGGGGCCTGTGGAAGAACTTCAACATCATCGTGCTCACGTCGTTCGGCTCCGGCGGCTACGCCACCGGCCTGCTGTTCTACGTGTTCGGCCGGCGCAAGTTCCTGCCGGTCGCCCGCGTCGCGCTCCTGGTCAGCCTGCTCGCGTACACGACCGGCATCATCGCCCTCCTGGTCGACCTCGGGCGGCCGTGGAACTTCTGGCGCGTGATCTTCGTGTGGGACTGGAACCTGCACTCGATCCTGCTCGAGGTCGCGCTGTGCATGTCGACGTACCTCGCGTTCCTGTACATCGAGAACATGCACCCCGTGCTCGAGGTCGCCGCGAAGAGCACCAACCCCGGCTGGCGGAACATCGGCCACAAGTGGCTGCCCGTCCTCGAGAAGGTCAGCCCCTACGTGATCGCGGCCTGCATCGTGCTGCCCTCGATGCACCAGTCCTCGCTCGGCGGCCTGATGATGCTGGCCGGCCCGCGCGTGCACCCGCTCTGGCAGAGCTACCTCGTGCCGCTGTACTCGGTCCTCACCGCGCTGTTCGCGGGCTGGGCCGGCGTGGTGGTGTTCTACCTGCTGTCGGCGCTGGTCTGGAAGCGCTCCTACGAGATGCCGGCGATCTCGCTGCTGTCGCGCTACATGGCCTGGTTCGCGCTGGGCTGGTGCGGCATCCGCGTCGTCGACCTGCTCGTCTCCGGCAAGCTGGGCAACCTGTTCCACTTCGACCTGTACTCGGCCGTGTTCATCCTCGAAATGGCCCTGATCCTCGTCGGCGCCTTCATGACGCTCGGCGAAGCGGCCAGCAAGCGGCCCAAGACGGCCTTCACCGCCGCGTCCCTCGTGGGGCTCGGCGCGATGCTGTGGCGCTACAACATCACGACGATCGGCTTCATGCCGGGCGTCCAGTGGCGCTACTTCCCGTCGGTCGTCGAGATCCTCATCTGCGCCGCTTACATGGCGCTCGGCGTCATCGCGTACATCGTCATCGTCAAGCGTCTGCCCATCATGCCGATCGCGCCCGCGCGGGCCCGGCACTGACGCGGAAGGGGAAAAGAACATGAGCAAGCGAATCACGGTCGACCCGATCACCCGCATCGAGGGCCACCTCCGCATCGACGTCGAGGTGGACGGCGGCCGGGTCCGGAACGCGTGGTCCTCGGGCCAGATGTTCCGCGGCATCGAGACGATCCTCAAGGGTCGCGATCCGCGCGACGCGTGGCTCTTCGTGCAGCGGTTCTGCGGTGTGTGCACCACGGTGCACGCCATGGCGTCGGTGCGTTGCGTCGAGAACGCCCTGAACATGGAAATCCCGCTGAACGCCCAGTACATCCGCAACATCATCATCGCCGCGCACGCGATGCACGATCACATCGTGCACTTCTACCACCTGTCGGCGCTGGACTGGATCGACGTGGTGTCCGCCCTCAAGGCCGATCCGGTCAAGGCGAACGCCCTCGCCGAGTCGCTCTCCGAGTGGCCGGGCAACAGCAAGAAGAAACTGGCCGCCGTCCAGGAGCGCGTGAAGGGCTTCGTCGAGGCCGGTCAGCTCGGCATCTTCCAGAACGGCTACTGGGGCCACCCCGCGATGAAGGCGCCGCCCGAGGTCAACCTCCTCGCGGTGTCCCACTACCTCGAGGCCCTCGACGCCCAGCGCAACATCAACAAGGTCGTCGCGATCCTCGGCTCCAAGACCCCGAACATCCAGAACCTCGCCGTGGGCGGTGTGGCCAACGCCATCAACCTCGACAACGAGGCCACGCTCAACATGGAGAAGCTGTTCCGGGTGAAGACCGAGCTGGACAACGTCCAGAACTTCATCAAGCAGGTCTACTTCCCCGACGTATGCGCGGTCGCGGCGATCTACGCCGACTGGACCCAGTACGGCGCCGGCGTGAAGAACTACCTGTCCGCCCCGGACCTGCCGCTCGACACGAAGGGCACGCAGTTCGCCTTCCCCGGCGGCGTCATCATGAACGGCGACCTGGCCTCGGTGAAGGAGATCAAGACCTTCGGCGACCAGTTCCTCAAGGACGCCGTCACCGAGTCGGCCGCCCACGCCTGGTACGAGGGGCACGGCACGCACCACCCGTTCGAGGGCGAGTCGAACCCGAAGTACACCGAGTGGAAGGACGACGGCGCGTACTCGTGGGTCAAGGCCCCGCGCTTCAACGGCGCCCCGATGCAGGTCGGCCCGCTCGCGCAGGTCATGGTCGGCAACGCCCTCGGCCACGAGCCCACCAAGAAGTACACCGCCGCGGCCCTCTCGACGATCTCCTCGATCGCCAAGGCCCAGGTCGGCGTCGGCGCGCTGCACTCGACGATCGGCCGCCACGGCGCCCGCTGCATCCGCGCCGCCGTGATGTCCGACCTCGCGCAGGAGCAGTGGAGCCTCCTGGTCAACAACATCGGCAAGGGCGACACCTCGAGCTTCAACCCGCCGACGTTCCCGAGCGGCGAGCAGAAGGGCTACGGCTTCCACGAGGCGCCGCGCGGCCTGCTGTCGCACTGGATCGTCATCCGCGACGGCAAGATCCACAACTACCAGGCCGTCGTTCCCTCGACGTGGAACGCCGGTCCGCGCGACGAGAAGGGCCAGATCGGTCCGTACGAAGCCTCGCTGATCGGGAACCCGATCGCGAACCCCGAGCAGCCGCTCGAGGTGCTGCGGACCGTCCACTCCTTCGACCCGTGCCTGGCGTGCGCGATTCACACGTTCGATCCGGACGGTCGTGAAATCGGCTCGATCAAGGTAGGCTGAGCGGCATGGAGACCCCGGTCCGCGTCATCGGCCTCGGCAACGTCCTCATGGGGGACGACGGCCTCGGACCGTGGGTGATCCATCACCTCGAGTCGCACTACACGTTCCCCCCGCGGGTGTCGGTGCTCGACGCCGGCACCCCCGGGGGCGACCTCATCCCGTATCTCCACGGCGCCGAAGTCCTGATCCTCGTCGACACGGTGAAGGCGCAGGGCGCGCCGGGTGAACTCCGGACCTACCGCAAGGAGGACATCCTGAGACACCCGCCGCAGCCGCGCGTCTCACCGCACGACCCGGGCCTCAAGGAAGCACTCCTGACGCTCGACTTCAGCGGCGGCGGCACCGAGCACGTGTACCTCGTAGGCATCATTCCCGGCCCGATAGAGAAGACCGTCCAGCTGGCACCTGCGGTCCGCGCGGCGATCCCCGCGGCGGCCGCCGAGGTGGTCGCGGAACTGGAGCGCATCGGCTGCCCGCCTGCTCCACGACCGCACCCCTCGACGGACCCGCCGTGGTGGGACGTCGAAGATATCCCCTGAACAGGCTTCGGGCCGGGCGTTTAGCCCGGCCCGAAGTGCTTCAAGGAGGAGCGGAACGCACCGGCGCGCCGTGCCAGTCGGCCGCCGGCGCCGGAGTCAGCGCGTGACGAGGAATTCGTTGGCCAGTTCGCGCCACTTCACGTCGTCGAGCAGGTCCTGCGGCGGCACCATGAAGCGGCCGCCGTCCGCCGCGGCGAGGCCGAACTGGTGCTCGATGAAGGACGCGAAGCGGTGTTCCTCCCCGGCGAACCACGACCGCGCGGAGTTGCCAGTGGGCAGCTTCTGCCAGGCTTCGCCGACCGGCTTCATCGCGAACAGCCAGCCCTTCGTGTACGGCGCGGTCTCGAGCATCGCGGGCTCGCGCGAGATGACGTCGTTGGCGGCGGTGACCAGGCCGGAGGCCGGCGCGGGGAGCGTGATCTCGCGGCCGCCGCGGCAGCAGATCGTCACGGCCGGGTCGCCCTCCTTGAGGTAGGTGCCGGTCTTCGGCAGCACGACGCGGCTCACGCCGGAGACGATCCGCCGGCCGAGGTCGTCGACGCCGATCTTGAAGCCGCCGAAGGCGCGCCCGCCGATCCAGGTGTGGGTCGGTGCGTAGTGGTAGGCATCGGCGACGAGCACGCCGTCGAGCGGCGCCTCGCCGTAACGCTCGCGGCGGTACTCGCGCCACAGGAAGAAGAACCCGACGAGCGCGAGGATCGGGAACACGGCCGCGGCGATCAGGATGACGAGGGTGATGAAGCCGGCGATGAAGCTGCCACCGGTCAGGATCGAGTTCCACGCGTGAGAGAGAAGGCTGAACATGGTCGTGCTCCTTTACCGTCGCTCGGGGTCGGGATCGAAGTCCGAGGCCCTGAGTCCGGCGTCTGTCTGCACGAGCACCTCGCGGTACAGCGCGCAGTGATGGAAGTCCTCGAAGCACGGCCCCTGGGCCCACACCTGGTCTTCGGCGACCATCTTCCGCACGGGGCACGCGTCGCAATAGATCATCGCCACGTGGCGGAGATGGGGGCATGGGGTCGTGGTCGTCATGGCAAGCGGCGTAATTGCATGGGCCGTGCCATGCGCCGCACTTCGCAAGTTGCCGTGAATGCTGGACTTGCCGGGGGAGCCGGAACGCCCTTCGCGCGAGCGCCGTTGAATATGCGTACGGGGCGCCCCGACGGAAACCGCTAACTCCTTCTGTTCGTGGAGGCTGCGGGCCGAACGTGGCCGGCGTTGAAGAACTCAACGCGAGTTGCGGAATTCAACGGCCGCGGATCACAGGCCCGTGCGCAGGTTGTATTTCCTGATCTTGTTGTAGAGGGTCACGCGATCGATGTCGAGGATGCGCGCGGCCTGGGTCACGTTGCCGCCGGTCTGCTCGAGCACCAGCGCGACGTGGTGCTTCTCGACCTCCTCGAGCGACGCGGGGTGCGCGGGCCCGTGGCCGATCGCGGGCGCGATCGACAGCCCGAGGTCGCGCGCCTCGATCTCGCGCCCCTGCGCGACGACGAAGCCGCGCTCGAGCACGTTGCGCAGCTCGCGCACGTTGCCCGGCCACGAGTGCGCCATGAGGAGCGCCATCGCCTCGTGGGTGACGCCGAACACGTCCTTCTTCATCTCGACGCGCAGCTGCTCGACGAAGCGCTCGACGAGGAGCGGGATGTCCTCGCGGCGGTCGCGCAGCGGCGGGAGCACGACGCGGATGACGTTCAGCCGGTAGAACAGGTCGTCGCGGAACGAGCCCTCGGCCACGGCGCGGCCGAGGTCGCGGTTGGTCGCGGCGACGACGCGCACGTCGACCGGGAACGAGTCGGTCGCGCCGACGCGCGTCACGCGGCGTTCCTCGAGCACGCGCAGGAGGTCCAGCTGCAGCTTGGGGCCGATGTCGCCGATCTCGTCGAGGAACAGCGTGCCGCCGTTGGCCGCCTCGAACTTCCCCTCGCGGCGCGCGTTGGCACCGGTGAACGCGCCCTTCTCGTAGCCGAACAGCTCGGACTCGAGCAGCGTCTCGGTCAGCGCCGCGCACGACACGGCGACGAACGGGCGGCCGGCGCGCGGGCTCTCGGCGTGGATCGCGCGGGCGAGCACGTCCTTGCCGGTGCCGCTCTCGCCGAGGATCAGGACCGTCGACGGGCTGCGCGCGACCGTCTTCACGAGCTCGAACACGCCGTGCATCGACGCGCTCTTGCTGACGAGGTCGCGGAAGCGGTATTCGCGCTTGAGCACCTTGCGCAGGATCACGTTCTCGCGCACGAGGTTCTGCTGCGCGACGATCTTCTGGACCATCAGCGTCAGCTCTTCGGGATCGAAGGGCTTCACGAGGTAGTCGAAGGCCCCGAGCTTCATCGCGTTGACGGCCGTCTCGACGGTGGCGTAGGCGGTCATGATGATCACCGCGGCGTCCTTCTGGATCTCCTTGGCGCGCCGCAGCACCTCGAGGCCGTCCATGCCCGGCATCTTGAGGTCGACGAGCAGGATCGACCATTCCTCGTTCTCGAGGGCGGCGATCGCGGACGGTCCGTCCGGCACGGTGTCGATCGTGAAGCCGTCCTTGAGCAGCCACGCGCTCAGGGACTCGCGGATGATCTCCTCGTCGTCCACGACCAGGATGCGCGTGCTCTTCTTGCTCATGCGTGTCTCCCGCGATGCTACCCGGGCGGGTTACGGCGCCTGTCGGCGCCTAAACCCGCCCCTACTCGAAATGGTCGTCGGTGTCCCAGCGCAGCGTCTCCAGCCGCTCGGAACACGCGGCGCACAGGTGCGTCCGCTTGCGGTCCACCTGCGCGACGCCCGCCGCGCGCGCCATGAGGCAGCGCGGCTCGTCGCAGTGCAGGAGCCCGAAGGTGTGCCCGAGCTCGTGCAGCCCTTCCTTCACCACCCGCCCGTAGGCGATCCGGCGCGCCAGCGGCGGACCGTGGACCCCGCCCATCCGCGCGAGCGACACCACCGCCACCGTGCCCGACAGGATCGCCTCGCCGAACGTGTACTGCAGGATCGGCACGAACAGGTCCACGTCGGTCACGCCCAGGACGCGCTCGTACGCGGCCCCGCGGTGCTCCTCCAGCCAGTGCAAGAGCGGCCGCGTGGCGTGCTGCCGGCGCTGCGGGTCGAAGGCCAAATCGCCCGGCCGCGCGCCGTCGTCCACGAGCGCCGCCGACGTCCGCAGCTCGCGCACGACGTCGCGCCGCAGCGCCTCCAGCAGGACCCGGTCGCCCGGACCGGGTCCGATCCAGCGGATCCCCGCCGGCCTCACGCCGGCTCCGGCTCGCCATTCTTCACCGCGGACGGCAGGAGGATCGTCATCGTCGTCCCGCGGCCGACCTGGCTCTGCACTTCCATGCGCCCGCCGTGCTTCTCGGCGATGCCGTACACCACCGACAGACCGAGGCCGGTGCCGCGGTCCTTGGTCGTGAAGAACGGGTCGAAGATCTTGTGGATGTGCTCGGGCGGGATGCCGGTGCCCGAGTCGGCCACGTTGACCTCGACGTTGCCCGTCTGCGGGCGGCGGCGTGTCGAGAGCACCATCTCGCCGCCCTCCCCCATCGCGTCGCAGGCGTTCAGGATCACGTTCAGGAACGCCTGCCGCAGCTGGCCGAAGTCGGCGTGCACGACGAGGTCGCTGCCGAGCTCCTTGCGCAGCCGGATGCCCTGCTGCTCGATCTTGTGGCCGGCGAGCGAGAGCGCCTCCTCGAGCGGCGCGTTGACGTCGACCTCGCCGAGCGCGAGCGGCCGCTCGCGCGCGAAGTCGAGCAGGTGGCGCACGATCGTGCTGCAGCGCTCGGTCTCGCGCCGCACGAGCTTGATCTGCTTGACGCACGCGGTGCGCTGCCCGTCGTCCGGCGGCCCCTTCTCGAGCGTCTCCGCGATCAGCTTCGAGAACGTGAGGATCCCGGCCAGGGGGTTGTTGATCTCGTGCGCGATCGAGGCGGAGAGCTTGCCCAGCGAGGCGAGCTTCTCGGCCTGGACGATCCCGGCCTGGACCTTCTTCAGCTCCGCCGTGCGTTCCTCGACCTGCCGCTCGAGGCCGGTGAGGAGCGCCTGCCGCTCCTCGTGCATCCGGACCAGCGCCTGGCGCATTTCGTTGAACGACGTGGCGAGCTCGCCCAGCTCGTCCTTCGAGCGCGTCGGGATCGGCGTGCGCAGGTCGCCGCCGGCGACGCGCTGCGTGCCGCCGAGGAGGTCGTGCACGGGCCGCAGCACGAACACGTGGGTCACGCCGTACACGAGGAGGCCCACCACGAGCACCACGGCCGCCGCGAGGAGGCCGGTGTTGCGCGCCGACGCCGCGAGGAAGGCCTCGTCGTCGGCGAGCGACATCTCGATCTCCGCGACGCCGAGCACGCGCTGCGCGGGGGCGTGCGCGTGGCAGTCCGGCCGCGAGCACCCGGCCTGGTTCTCGAGCGGCACGATCAGGTCGAGCACGGTCTCGCCGTCCGGGGCGACGCCCTCGCGCACGCGCGAGGCCATCTGCGACCAGTCCCCGATCGCGTCGCCCACGTGGCACGGCGCGCACGACGCGTCGTCCTTGCGCACCTTGCGGGCGATCTCCTCGCGGTCGGTCGAGAACGTCGTCACGCCGGAGTGGTCGAAGATCCGCACGCGCCGCACGCCGGGCTGCCTCCCGATGCGCTCCATGACGCCGTACACCTCCTCCTTGCGGTCGAGCAGCATCTGCTTGTGCGTGCTGCTGCGGAGCGTCTCGGAGAACAGCGCGGCGTCGCGCAGCCGCGCGGCGACGGCCTGCGCCCGCTGCTGTCGGATCGTCACCATCGCGACCGCGGTCACCGCGATCAGCGTGACCGCCGTGACGGTGAACGGGAGGCGTACGCCGAGCCGGCGCGGCCATGCGAGGCGCCCCGGCGGCGCGGATCCCGTGCTCGGGCCGGCGCTCGAGCCGCCGCTTCCCGGCACCTGGGACTCGTGTGCGGACACGGGTGCAGCTCCAGTGGGTGGGCGCTTACAACCCGGCTCCGGAATGGTACTGCCGTTGGCCCGGCTTACACCATGCCGGTCCGGGTGTAGCATGACGCTTCCCACGGACCGTCCCGGGAGGACCCGATGAAGCGCGTTTTCCTCTGCCCGCACTGTGCCGGAACGCTCAGCCCGAACGTCAAGATCGTGCTGCGGGCGGAGGTCGACAAACACCGCGCCCTGATCCTCTTCAGTCCCCAGCCGGGCAACTACGACGCGATCTTCCCCGACGACTTCCCGCTCAAGAAGAAGAGCCAGGTCCGCTTCTCGTGCCCGATCTGCTCCAAGGACCTCACCTCGAACCGCGACCGGACGATGGCGGAGATCCAGTTCAAGTCCAGCACCGGGGCCGAGGGCACGGTCGTGTTCTCGCGCGTGTACGGCCACCACGCGACCTACTTCATCACCGACGAGGACGTGAAGCCGTACGGCGAGCACTACGAAGAGGACAACGTGAACTTCTGGGGCGCCGGACCGCGGCGCTGAGCGACACCACCCCGATATCGAGCGGGCGCATCGCGCGCCTGTGGCTGCCGCTGGCCGCCACGTGGCTGATCATGTCCATCGAGGGGCCGTACCTCGCGGCGATCATCGCGCGGCTGCCCGACCCCAAGGTGAACCTCGCCGCGTACGGCGTCGCGTTCGCGCTGGGCCTGCTGTTCGAATCGCCCGTGATCATGATGATGAGCGCCTCGACCGCGCTCGTCGCGCACCGCCGCGCGCTCGAGAAGCTCTCGCGCTTCACCTGGGCGCTCAACGGCGGCGTGACCGTCGCGATGGCGCTGTTCCTCGTGCCGCGCGTGTTCACGCCCGTGGCCGAGCACTGGATCGGGTTGTCGCCGCAGGTTGCGGACCTGACGCGGCGCGCCTGCCTCCTGATGCTGCCGTGGCCGGCCGCGATCGGGTACCGGCGCTTCTACCAGGGGATCATGATCCGCGCCGGCCTGACCCGGCGCGTGGCGTACGGCACCGCGATCCGGCTCGTCGCGATGACCAGCGCGGCGCTCCTGCTCGCCTTCCGCTACGGCGTCGACGGGGCGCTCGTCGGGGCCGCGTCGCTGTCGGCCGGCGTGACCGTCGAGGCCGTGGTCAGCCGCTTCATGGCCGCGGGCACCGTCCACCGCCTGCGCCGCGGCGAGTACGTCGGCGTGCGCGCGGCGGTCGACCCGTCGCTCAGCTACGGCCGCATCTGGGTGTTCTACTACCCGCTCGCGCTGACCGCGCTGATCCACCTCGGGGTCAACCCCGCGGTGACGTTCTTCCTCGGCCGCAGCCGCATGGCGCTCGAGTCGCTCGCCGTGGTGCCGGTCGTGCTGCCGTTCGTGTTCCTCTTCTCGAACCTCGGCTTCGCGCTGCAGGAGGTCGCGATCTCGCTGCTCGGGCCCGCGGGGGAGAACCGCGCGGCGCTCAAGCGCTTCGCCACGCTCCTCGCCGCGGGGAGCACCTGCGCGCTGGTCGTGGTCGCGGCGACGCCGCTCCTCCCGCTGTGGCTCGACCACGTCGCCGGCCTGCAGCCCGACCTGTCGGCCCTCGCGACGGTCGGCGTGCGGATCATGTTCGCGATGCCGGCGCTGTCGGTCGCGCTCTCGTTCCAGCGCGCGCGCCTGATCGCCGCACGCCGGACGCAGGCCGTGAGCTGGGCGACCGCGATCGAGGTCCTGGGGATCGTGACCGTGCTCTTCACCGGGGTCCGCCTCCTCGACGCGATCGGGGCCTACGCCGCGGCGACCGCGATCCTGGCGGGCCGGGCGGGCGAGGTGTCGTTCCTGTACGTGGTCCAGCGGAGCCTCGCCGCGGCGCCGCGGGTGGATGTACGCTCCGGCGCGTAGCGCCTATGTTGTGTTCATGGAGGAACGGTCGATGGCCAAGGATGCGCGGCTCGCCCTGCTGGGCGCGGGAAACATCGGCAAGGCGCTGGCCTTCGGGCTGGCCGGGGCGAAGAAGTTCGAGCCCGCGGAGATGATCCTCACGCGGCGCCGCCTGCACCACGTCGACGACCTCCTCGCGGAAGGCTTCGTCGTCCAGACCGACAACGTGGACGCCGTGCGGCGCGCGGCGCTGGTCGTGGTCGCGGTCGAGCCGAAGCAGCTCGACGGCCTCCTGCAGGAGATCGGCCCGCACCTCGACCCGGCGCGGCACGTCGTCTTCTCGGTCGTGTCCGGCGCGGGGATCGGCGACATCCTGAAGCAGCTCGGGAAGGACGTGCCCGTCGTGCGCGCGATGCCCAACACCGCGATGGCCGTCGGGCAGTCGATGACCTGCCTCGCGTCGCGCTCCAAGGACCCCAAGGTCCTCGAGACCGCGGTCTCGATCTTCGAGACCGTGGGCCGCACGATGATCATCGACGAGGAGCACATGGTGCCCGCGACCGCGCTCGTCGCCTGCGGCATCGCCTTCTTCCTGCGCTCGATCCGTGCCGCGGCGCAGGGCGGGATCGAGATCGGCTTCCACCCCGAGGACGCGATCACGATGGCGGCGCAGACCGCGCTCGGCGCGTCGGCGCTGCTCCTCAACCGGCACCGTCACCCGGAGCGCGAGATCGACGCGGTGACGACGCCGCGCGGCTGCACGATCGCCGGCCTCAACGAGATGGAGCACCAGGGCTTCAGCTCGGCGATGATCAAGGGGATCGTCACGTCGGCGGTAAAAGCCGCATCACTGTATTCCAGGACCTCCTGAGCCATGGGCCCCTACATGGGGCCCCGCTTGAACCCAGGAGCCCCCTACACCGTGGGCCCCTACATGGGGCCCCGCTTGAACCCAGGAGCCCCCTACACCATGGGCCCCCAATAACCCCCATGAAGCGATGAAGATCGGCTCTCCGAGCCGATCTTCGTCGCTTCATGGGGACATAAGACGTCTCGCCTTCAGACGACCCCCGACTACGGGCACGCCGCAACCGAGGCGGCTATCTCGGAATCCCGCACCCCCACCTGCCCCGCCGCGAGATCCTGCCAGGTCAACGCCCCGCCGGCCGTCTCCCCCCGCACGAGATACCACCACGCCCCTCCCGCGGCCGGCGCGTCGGGGACCGCGAGCTCGGCCGCGGCCAGCCCGTCCGCCAGGCACGCCGCCGTCGCCGTCGTGAAGTCGCCGGCACCGGACGCGAGCACCGCCGCGTCGCCGCGCACGACGTCGTAGCCCGACACGCCGGCAAGCGTGGACCACGTCAGCCGGTCGCGCGCGACCGACAGCGCGATGCGCGCGCTCGCGAGCCGGCCGGCGATCGCGACGTCGTCCACGTTCCAGCCGCTGCCGAGCGTCGACAGCGACTTCTGCACGGCGTAGCCCCAGCGGAAGCGCGCCGCGGGCGCGTCGTCGACGACCGCGGACACGTCGACCGTCACGTCGGTCCACTGCGCGTCGGTCACCTCCTTGGACGCGCTCCACACGCGGGTCCACGTGAGGCCGTCGCGCGAGGCTTCGATCGAGGTGTCGACGTACGGCGGGCCGGCCGTGTTGAGCCAGCGCGCGAAGTGCAGCGTCGCGCCGTGGACGCCGGTGAGGTCGATCGGCGCGGTCGTGAGCCAGTACGGGCCGCCCGCGTGGACGGAGAAGTTGCCGGCGAGGTTGACGCCGTACACCTTGCTGCCGGTGCAGCCCGCGGCGGGATCGGGGTGGAACACGTAGCCCCCGCCCTGCCCCGTGGGCTGGCCGAACTGCCACTCGCCGGTGCGCGTCCAGCCCGGGTCGCCGTCGCAGGCCCAGCGCCGCACGGTCGTGCTCGAGCCGACGTCGAGCGTCACGGGACGTGCGGCGTCGCCGTCGTGCGTCGAGACGTTCACGAACTGGACGCTGCCGGCGTGCGTGCCGAAGTCGAGGTTCGCGGCCTCGCCGCCGAGCGCGACCGTCACCGTCGCGGTGCCGCCCGGCGCGAGCGTGCCCGCGCCCGGGGTGACCGTGACCCACGCGCCGCTCGCCGTCGCCGCGAAGTCGAGCGGCGCCGCGTCGAGGTTCGTGAGCGTGTACTGCAGCGTCGCCGGCGTGAACGGCCCGGCGAGCGGACCCGCCGCGGCGAGCCCGGTCGCGGGCTCGATCGACAGGCCGGTCGGCGGTTTCACGGTGCCCACCACGCGCAGCGACGGGTCGCCGAAGATCACCCACGTGTCGAACATGTCGACCCCGCCGCTGCCGTACTTGTCCATCATCGACGAGCTGCCCGCGTAGTACAGCGCTCCGATCGCGTGGTACGGCCGCGACGTGTCGGTGAGCCGGAGGTCGAACTCGTCCTCCGCTTCCATCGGCGGTGCCCAGCTCTGCGAGACCGACGACGCGTACATCGCGACCGCGCCCGTCGGGCGCCCGTCCTTGGACGCGCGGAGCCACGCCTCGGCGAAGCACGCCGCGTAGTGGTGGAACTCGCCGTTGTTGCAGGCGACCGAGAAGATGAACGGCAGCCTGTCCTTGTTGACCAGCGCGTCCACGTTGCCGTTGCCGAAGCCCGTCGTGCCCCAGCTCGTCGCCGAGCCGTGGCCGCAGTAGTTGATCACGCCGCGGCCCGCGTTGACGGCGTCGCTCACCATCTGCGCCGTCGCGCACGGGTCGTACACCTGGTCGACCAGCGTGTAGCCGTCGCCCAGGAGCCAGCCGCGGATCTGCTCGATGTGGTCGTGGTCGGACTGGCCCTCGTCGCCGGAGCCCTGGCCCTGGTCCGAGGCGATGCCGACGCCGCGCTTGAACCAGTCGGTCGCCGGCGCACCGTTCTCCTCGTACTCGACCGAGCGCAGCACCTGCGTGTCGACGTCGGCCGCGCTGGCCGCGGAGAAGCGCCCGACGAGCACGTCGGGGTAGTCGTCGGCACCGGCGAGCTTGGCGTAGTACGCGTCCGACGCGCCGTTCTCGCCGCCGACCGCGCGGATCGAGGTCGCGACCTGCTCGGCGTCCCCGACCAGCAGCACGAAGGCCAGGTCGTGCGTGGCGTAGAAGTTCTGGACGTAGGCCTTGATCGCGCTCGCGGTGTTGCCGATCGTCGACACGCCCACGAGCGTGGTCGGGATGCCGATGCCCTGCTTGTGCGTCACGAACGGGGCGAGGTTGGGGATCCACGGGTCGTGCGCGATGACCAGCATCTCGCCCTGTTCGCCAGGGGCCGGGTAGCGCGACGGGTCGCGGTGCGCGGCGGCGTTGAGGAAGTGCGCGGCGTACAGCTCGTCGAACGCGCGCGCCGGGCGGCTCGTCCGCGCCGCGCGTTCCGGCGCGGCGTTGGCGAAGGACACGGTGACGCGCACGCGCTCGCAGACCGAGAGCGCCTGGCGGGCCGCGTCGTAGCGGAACGGGAACACGCGCACCGCGACGCCGCGGTGGTCGCGCATCACGTACGGCGTGCCGAGCGCCACCGCGGACTGCGGGGTGACCCCGCCCGTGCGGTACGCGTCGCCGAACGTGTACGCGACGCGCGCGGGATCGAGCGCGCGCGAGAGGTTCCCCTTCGACGGCGCGACCGCCACGCGCAGCTCGCGGCACTGCGCGGGCTCCGCGTCGGCCGACAGGTCCGCGCCGTCGGGCACGATCACGCTGCGCGCGACGTACGGCAGCGCGGGCGCGCCCGCCTCGAGCGTCGTCGCCTCCCCGGGCAGCGCGAGCTCGACGTACTCGCGCCCGTCGATGACGACCGGGTGCGCGTCGTAGCCGTGCACCGCGACGTCGAACACCACCGCGCGCCCGTCGTCGGAGACGAGCGTCACCTCCGCGGCGGCGAGTGCGAGGACGGGAAGAACGACGAACGACAGCACGACGAGCACGCGAGCGCGCAGGGACACGCGGCCTCCCTCTCGGATGGTGCGCCGAGCATACGAAAGAGACCGTGATTTACGTCCTGCGGCGCGCGTTTAGCTCGCGAGCACTCAGCGCAGTGCGGCGCTCTGCGGCGGCGCGGGGCTCGGCACGCGGTTCTTCACCGCGGGGATCGTCCTGAGGTAGGCGTAGATCGCCTTGAGATCCTCGTCGCCGACCGCGGCGTACGCGCTCCACGGCATCGGCGGGAGCACGGGCCGGCCGTTGGGCTCGCCCATGTGCTTTCCGTTGTGGAACATGGCGACGAACTGCGCCTCGCTCCACGCGCCGAGGCCGGTCTCCTCGTCGGGCGTGAGGTTGGCGGAGTAGCTGATGCCCCACGGGCCGGCCCACGCACTCATGTTCGTGGCCGCGATCCAGCCCCCCGTGAGCGGCGGCGGCGGCCCGAGCTGCAGCGTCGCGGGGTGCCCCGAGAGCATGCGCTCCATGTCCGGCTCGGGTCCGCGGGGTCCCGGCTTGAACGGCGTGTGGCAGGTGTTGCAGTCCATCGCGAGCACGAGCTGCCGGCCGCGCGCGACCTGCTGCTGGTACGTGGTGCCGGCCTGCGCGGCCGGCCGGTCGGCCTTCTCGGCGCGCGGAGCGCAGGCCGCCAGGAGCGCCAGGCTTCCTGCCAGGACGATCGTCTTCAGCGTGTCGAGGGTGTCCATCGGTTCCGTCTCCCCGGCGCCCACGGCGCCGCGTGACGCGTTTCCCGGGGCCCGCGGGGCGGCGTCGAGCGAGGCGTCATTGTGCCGGTCGCCGCGTGGACGGCAACAGAGAACCGCTCGCAGTCAGGCGGACGGACGTTCGTGCGCCGCGAGCGGTCGAGAGACGTTCGGGAGAGCGGACCTTCAGGACAGTGCGATCACGCGCCGCGCACGCTGCCGCGCGGCGTCGGCGAGCACGCGATCGAGCTCCGCCGCCACGAGCGGCTTGCCGATGTAGTCGTCCATCCCCGCCGCGAAGCACGCGGTGCGATCCCCCGCCCCGGCCTGCGCGGTCAGGGCCACGATGCGCGCGGTCACGCTGGGGAGCGTGCGGATGCGGCGGCTGGCCTCGATTCCGTCGAGCCCCGGCATGTCGACGTCCATGAGCACGAGGTCCCACGCGCCCGCCTGCGCCTTGGCGACGGCCTCGAACCCGTCGGCGGCGATCTCGACGACGTGCCCCTTGGCCTCGAGCGTGCGCTTCACGATGCGCTGGTTGACGCGGTTGTCCTCGGCCACCAGCACGCGCAGGCCGGTCGTGGGGGCCGCGACCGGCGCCTCGAGCGCCACGCTGCCCGGCTCGCACGCGCTGCACGGCTCCTCGGCACACGGAAGCCACACGCTGAACGCGAACCGCGCGCCGCTCCCGACGTCCTCCGCGGTGAGCTGCCCGCCCATCAGGCCGAGGATCCGCCGGCTGAGCGCGAGCCCCAGCCCGGTGCCGCCGTAACGCCGCGTGCGCGAGCCGTCGCCCTGCTCGAACGGCGCGAACAGCGCGTCCACGGGCCCCTGCCCGAGCCCCACGCCCGTGTCGTTCACGGCGACCGCGAGCTCGTGCGCGCAGCGCCCCGGGAGCCGCCGCGTCTCGACGTCGACGCGCACGCTGCCCGCCGGCGTGAACTTGATCGCGTTGTCGACGAGGTTGCCGAGCACCTGCGCGAGCCGCCGCCGGTCGCCGAACAGCGCCGCCGGCCCCGGCGCGACGCGCGCGACGAAGTGCAGCCCCTTGCTCGCCGCGACGTGGCGGTACGGCCCGACCGCCTCCTCGAGCCACGCGGGCACGTCGAACGCCGCCGACGCGAGGCCGAGCGTGCCCGACTCGAGCGCGGCCATGTCGAGCACCGCGTCCACCAGGCGCAGGAGCTGCCCGCCGCCCGAACGGATCGCCTCGACCGCGTCGCGCTGCTCCCCGGCGTCGTGCTCGCCGCGCTGCAGCGCCGTGGCGAGCAGGTCGGCCATCCCGAGCACCGCGTGCAGCGGCGTGCGCAGCTCGTGGCTCATCGCGGCGAGGAACGCGGTCTTCGCCGCGTTCGCGGCCACGAGCTCGCGGTTCGCCTCGGCCAGGCGCCGCTCGGCGTCGAGCCGCCGCTCGAACCCGGCGAAGTTCACCGCGACCGTACGCAGGACCGCGCGGTCGGCGGCCGTCCACTCCACCTCGCGCGCGTAGTCGTGGAAGTTGATGAAGCCCCACAGCGCCCCGTCGATCTGGATCGGGAGCGCGAGGATCGAGCGCGTGTTGGCGGAATCGAAGAAGCGGCGCGAGGGGCCGCGCATCGCGCTGACGATCCCCCCGGCCGAATGTCCGGCGTGGAGTGCGTCGTACCAGCCGGCGAAGGTCTCGTCCATGACGAGGTCCTGCAGGTCCGCCTTGAGCAGCCGCACGCCGCAGCCGTCGCGCAGCCACTCGTGGCGGTGCGAGGCGGTGACCACGCCGTCGCCGGTGCGCTGGATCTCGAAGATCGTGACGCGATCGACGCCGGCCCCGCGCCCGACGGCCTCGAGCGCGCGCGCGATCGCCGCGTCGGGGTCCGGCACGACCAGCAGCGCTTCCGTGGCCTCGGCGACGCCGGCGAGCAACGCGTCACGGCGGAGCAGTGGGTCCTGCTCCGCCACGCCGGCGCCGCCGACGCGCGGCTCGCCCGGTCTGGCCCCGTTCGGCATGCGTCTTGAATCTAGGTCGAGCGGCGAGTCGTGTCAGCCTGGGGATTAAGCCGGGACCGTGACCGGATGACTCGCGCGGGGGATGCGTTTGGACCGGCGTGTCCCGCGGGGCACACCGGTCCCCGGACTCACTTCTTCAGGACGGGTTCCGCGGGGCGGCAGGGCGTGATGTACCGCGCGTACGGGTGCGGCATCACGGCGTCCTTGCCAAACAGCCGCATGATGTCGTCGACCAGGTCGCCCGAACCCGGGTCCCGCTCGCGCCAGTCGGGCGACCCGTGCGGCACGACCCGCATGGCGATCACGATCAGTTCCGGGCCGATCCGCCGTCCGAAGACGATCGTGGCTCCCGCCGACGGAATCACCGACTGCATGACCGTGTCGGAGACACCTTCCCCGGGCTCGGCGCAGGCGGCGAAACGCAGACCCTCCGCGACCTTGTCGCCGGGCACGAAGCCGACCGTCTCCGCCTTGTACGACGCGCCGAGGAAGAGCAGGTCCTGCGCCGGCAGGCCGAGGGCCGAGGCGACGCTCGTCGTCATGCGCGAAAGCGAACTGTCCTTGCTCGACTCGATCGGAAGCACCACGGGTCCGGCCGGCACCGCCTTCGACGCCGTCACCCGGAAGACATAGGTCGCGATGCCACGCCCCAACCCGGCGAGATTTTCGGCGGCGAGGGCCGGTCCGGCGATGGCGGCAGCCAGGAGCATGACGAAGAGTCGCGCCATGGCTTGATCCCTCCGGCCACACAGGGCCTTGAACGAAGGGCCGCCCCGCAGGGCGGCCCGTAGGGGATCGAGTTCGGTTCTGCGCTACTTCGCGGCCGCTTCCCCGCCCTCGGCCTTCTTGCCGCCGAGCTTGCGGGCGAGCGCGCCGAGGCCGCCGGACTTGGTCTTCTTGTCCGTCGGCTCGGGGGGCGCGACTTCCTTCACCTTGCGCTCCACGAGCTCGATGATCGCCATGTCGGCGCCATCGCCCTTGCGGGGCGCGGTGTGCAGGATGCGGGTGTAGCCGCCCGGGCGGTTCATGAACCGCGGTGCGATCTCGTCGAACAGCGTCTTCACGAGGTCGCGGTCGGGGATGTCGCGGTACACCATGCGGCGCGAGTGCACGCTGTCCTTGCGGGCCTTCGAGATCAGGCGCTCGGCGAACGGCCGGAGTTCCTTGGCCTTGCCCAGCGTGGTCTCGAGCCGCTCGTGCAGGAACAGCGACGCGGCCATGTTGCGCAGCGTGGCGATGCGGTGCTCGGTCTTCCGGCCCAGCTTGCGGTGTGCGACGCGGTGCTTCATCGATGCCTCTCGATCGTCACGCCCGCTGGGCCGCGCCGCCGCGTCCGGCGATGCGCATTCCCAGCGACAGCTTCATGTCGGCCAGCAGTTCCTTGATCTCGTTGAGCGACTTCCGGCCGAAGTTCTTGGTCTTGAGCAGTTCCGACTCGGTGCGCTGGACCAGGTCGCGCACGGTTTCGATGCCGGCGTTCTTGAGGCAGTTGTACGAGCGGACGGACAGCTCCAGCTCGTCGATCGAGCGGTCGAGGTACTCGCGGATCTTCTCGTCCTCGACGTCGATCGGCTCGGCCGGCTCGACTTCCTGGTCGGCGAAGTTGATGTAGATCGAGAGGTGGTCCTTGAGCAGCCGCGCCGCGCCCGCGATCGCTTCCTGCGGGGCGATGGAACCGTCGGTCCAGATCTCGAGGGTCAGCTTGTCGTAGTCCGTCGAGCGGCCCACGCGGGCGGGGTCGACGGCGTAGTTCACCTTCACGACGGGCGAGTGCACCGAGTCGATCGGGATGTACCCGAGCGCGAGGTCCTCGTCCATGTTCTGGTCGGCGGGCACGTAGCCGCGGCCCGGCTTGATCCGCAGTTCCATGTCCAGCGAGCCCTCGTCGGACAGCGTCGCGATGACCGCGGTCGGGTCGAGGATCTCGACGTTCGAGCTGGCGTCGATGTCGCCGGCGGTGACGGTGCGGGGTCCGCGGGCCACGAGGCGCACGGTCTCCGTGCGCTGGCTGTGCAGCTTCACCGGCACGCGCTTCAGGTTCAGGATCACGTCGGTCACGTCTTCGGTGCAGCCCGGGATCGAGGAGAACTCGTGGAGCACGCCTTCGATCTTGACGGCCGTGATCGCCGCACCCTCGATCGAGGAGAGCAGGATCCGCCGCAGGGCGTTGCCGATCGTCGTGCCGAACCCGCGCTCGTACGGCTGCGCGGTGAACTTCCCGTACTGCGAGGTCAGCGTGGACGCTTCGACCTCGAGGAACTTCGGCTTCTGGAAGCCTTTTTCGATCATCTGTCCTCCGGGGGCCGGCGTCGGCCCGCGAGCGCCCGCGCACGCGAGGGACGGGACCCCCTCGTGCGCCGGACGCCGTGAGCGATCACTTCGAGTACAGCTCGACGATCAGGCTCTCCTGGATCGGCATCGAAATGTCCTCGCGCCGCGGCAGCGACGTCACCGAGCCGCGGAAGTTCGCGGCGTCGAGCGACAGCCAGGGCGGGATGCCCCGTCCCTGCGCGGTGTCGAGGTTCCCCTGGATCGTGGCGTTCTTGCGGCTGCCGGCGCGCAGTTCGACGACGTCGCCCTTGCGGACGGTGAACGACGCGATGTCGACCTTGCGGCCGCCGACGGTGAAGTGACCGTGGTTGACCAGCTGCCGGGCCTGCGACCGCGAGGCCGCGAAGCCGAGCCGGTACACGACGTTGTCGAGGCGGCGCTCGAGGAACGCGAGCAGGTTCTCGCCCGTCACGCCCTTGCGCGCGGCGGCGCGCTGGAAGTAGACGCGGAACTGGCGCTCGAGGACGCCGTAGATCCGCTTCACCTTCTGCTTCTCGCGCAGCTGGAGGCCGTAGCCCTGCAGCTTCACGCGGCGCTTGCCGTGCTGGCCGGGCGCGTAGTTGCGGCGCTTGACGGCGCACTTGTCCTTGAAGCAGCGCTCCCCCTTGAGGAACAGCTGCATGCCTTCACGACGGCAGAGCCGGCACACCGGCCCGATGTAGCGTCCCATTCCGGTGTCCTCCTACACGCGGCGCCGCTTGGGCGGGCGGCAACCGTTGTGCGGAATCGGCGTGACGTCCTTGATCGACCGAACCTCGAGGCCGGCGGCCGCGAGGGCGCGGATCGACGACTCGCGGCCGGCGCCCGGGCCCTGCACGCGCACGTCCACCGTGCGCAGCCCGTGCTCCTTCGCGAGCGTGACCGCCTGCTGGCTGGCCATCTGCGCGGCGAACGGCGTTCCCTTGCGGGAACCCTTGAAGCCTGCGCGGCCGGCGCTGGACCAGGACACCACGTTCCCCACCGGATCCGTGATCGTCACGATCGTGTTGTTGAACGTCGCCGCGATGTGGGCGACGCCGTGCGGGACGCTTTTCTTCTCCCGCTTCTTGGCGACCTTCTTGGTCTTCGGGGCTGCCTTGGCCACTCCTGCTCTCCTTGGAACGGGCTTCGTTCCGGTACTGACGCGGCCCACAGGTGGTACGGGCCGGGCCTGGCGTTGTCTCGAGCTACCCGCGTGCTTCGGCCTGCGCTTCGGCCGATTCACGCCGGCGGCGCTATTCGCGCCGCCCGGGCGGGGCAAGCCCCGCCCCTACGCCGCTACTTCTTCACCTTCTTCTTGACGGCGACGGCGACGCGCGGACCCTTCTTGGTGCGCGCGTTGGTGTGCGTGCGCTGGCCGCGGACGGGCAGGCCGAGGCGATGCCGGTTGCCGCGATAGCAGCCGATTTCGATCAGCCGCTTGATGTCCATCTGGATGTTCTTGCGCAGGTCGCCCTCGACCCGGCCTTCATCCGTGATGATCTGGCGGATCTTGCGCGCCTGGTCCTCGGTGAGGTCCTTGACGCGCACGGTCGCCGGGACGTCGGCCGCGCCCAGGATCTTCGTCGAGCGCGCGATGCCGATGCCGTAGATGTAGGTCAGCGCGACATCGATCCGCTTGTTGAGCGGAAGGTCCACGCCTGCGATACGAGCCATCGTTCAGTTCCCTTCCGGACCGGGGTGGACCCGGCCGCCGACAATCAGCCCTGGCGCTGCTTGTGCTTCGGGTTCTCGCAGATCACCCGGACCACACCCTCGCGCCGGACGACCTTGCACTTGTCGCAGATCCTGCGTACCGATGCCCTGACCTTCATAAACGCCTCACTTGTAACGGTAGATGATCCGGCCGCGGTTCAGGTCGTAAGGGGACAGCTCCACCAGGACGCGATCGCCGGGCAGGATGCGGATGAAGTTCTTCCGCATGCGGCCCGAGATGTGCGCCAGGACGACGTGACCGTTGTCGAGCTTCACGCGGAACATCGCGTTGGGCAGGGTCTCGTCGACCGTGGCCTCGACCTGGATTGCCTCCTCTTTCGACATCCTTCCCCTTTCGGTTGCTCAGGCGCCGAGCGGTTCGCCGAGGATCTTCGGACCGTCCTCGGTCGCCGCCGCCACCAACTCCCAGTGCGCCGCGCGCGTGCCGTCGCGCGTCACCGCGGTCCAGCCGTCGCGCAGCACCTTCACCGCCGGGCCGCCCGCGGTGATCATCGGCTCGATGGCGAACACCATCCCCGCCTCGATCCGCGCTCCCTGGCCCGGGCGGCCGTAGTTCGGGATCTGCGGCTCTTCGTGCATCCGCGTCCCGATCCCGTGCCCCACGAACTCGCGCACCACGCCGAACCCGGCGGCCGTCGCGTAGCGCTCGACGGCGTGGCCGATGTCCGAGACGTGGCGGCCCGGGCGCACCTGCGCGATCGCCTCGAAGAGGCTCTCGCGGGTCACCCGGGACAGGCGCTCGCTCTCCGGGTCGAGCGCCCCGACCCCGCAGGTCACGGCGCTGTCCCCGTAATACCCGTCCAGCCGCACGCCGAAGTCCAGGCTCACCAGGTCGCCCGCGCGCAGCTGCCGCGGGCCCGGGATGCCGTGAACCACTTCCTCGTTGACCGAGATGCACACGCTCGCGGGGTAACCCATGTACCCCTTGAACGCGCACTGCGCGCCGGCGTCCAGCGCGCGCTTCTCGGCCAGCCGGTCCAGCTCGGCGGTCGTGATGCCTTCCCGGGCCGCGTCCACCAGCTCCGCGAGAACTTCGCGGACGAGGCGGCAGGCGCGGTCCAGCTTCTCGATCTCCTCCGGAGACCGGCGCGCGATCATCTCCCGCGCTACCCCTTGCGCCCGAGCAGGACGGCAATGCGCCCGAAGACGTCGTCCTCGGTCCCCGTCCCGTCGATCCGCGCCAGCGTCCCGCGTCCCTCGTAAATGCCGGCCACCGGCATGGTCTCGTCCCTGTAAACCGCCAACCGTTTCCGGATGGTGTCCAGATTGTCGTCGGCCCGGACCTGGCCGCCGTCGCCCTTCACCGCCCGGCCGAGCAGACGCTCCTCGACCACCTGGTCGGGGACGTCCAGCAGGATGACCCGGTCGAGCGGCCCGGACCGCGCGAGGATCCGATCCAGCAATTCTACCTGTCGCGGCGTCCTTGGAAAGCCGTCGAGCAGGAACCCGTTGCGGGCGTCGGCCTGGCCGAGCCGGTCCGCCACCACGTCCGCGATCAGCTCGTCCGAGACGAGCTGACCGCCGTCCATCACGCCCTTGACACGCTGACCCAGTTCCGAGCCCGAGCGGACCGCCGCCCGGAGCATGTCACCGGTGCTGACGTGCGGGATGCCGAACGCGGCGACGATGCGCGCCGCCTGCGTTCCCTTTCCCGCACCCGGAGGACCGAACAGGGCCAGGCGCATCACGTTACATCCTCCTCCCCTTGATCCTGGTCTTCTTGAGGAACCCGTCGTAGTGCCGCATGACGAGCTGGCTCTCGATCTGCTGCACGGTATCCATCGCCACGCCGACCACGATCAGGAGCGAGGTGCCGCCGAAGTAGAACTTCACGGCGAGACCCTCGAGGAGCAGCGGGGGCAGGATGCCCTGGAAGAACTGCCCGAGCCGCGCGGGCTCGAGGTTGTGCAGCTGGAAGCCGTACATCAGGAAGTTCGGCAGGACCCAGATCGCGCCGAGGTAGATCGCGCCGGCGAAGGTCAGCCGCGTCAGGACGTTGTCGATGTACTGCGCGGTCTGCTTGCCGGGGCGCACGCCGGGGATGAACCCGCCGACCCGCTTCATGTTCTCGGCGGTGTCGATCGGGTTGAAGATGATCGCGGTGTAGAAGAAGCAGAAGCCGAGGATCAGGAGGAACACCGCGAAGTTGTACCAGGGCATGTGGTACGCGAGCTGGCGGTCGAGCACGCCCAGGAACGAGGCGGGCCAGTTCTGGTAGGCCATGCGGATCAGCGTGACCGGCAGCACCATCAGCGAGGTCGCGAAGATCACCGGGATCACGCCGCTGGTGTTGACGCGCAGCGGCAGGAAGGTCGCCTGGCCGCGCATCACGCGGCGGCCCTGCACGCGGCTCGCGTACTGGATCGGGATCCGGCGCTGCGCGCGCTCGACGAACACGACCGCGGCGATGACCGCGACCATGACGACGACGAGCACCGCCATCGGCAGCAGGCCGCGCTGGCCGTTGAGGATCTCGCGCACGGTGCCGGCGAGGGCGTGCGGGAAGCGGGCCACGATCCCGCCGAAGATGATCAGCGAGATGCCGTTGCCGATGCCGCGCTCGGTGATCTGCTCGCCGAGCCACATGATGAAGGCCGTGCCGGTCGTCAGCGTGAGCATCGTGGTGAAGAAGAACAGCGGGCCCGGGTTCGAGACCACGGGCTCCTGGCCGCCGATCTTCTGGACCCAGATGCAGATGCCGGCCGACTGGATCAACGAGAGGACGATCGTGCCGTACCGCGTCCACTGGTTGATCTTCTTCCGCCCGACGTCGCCTTCCTTCTGGAGGCGCTCGAGGTACGGCCAGACGACCGCCAGCAGCTGGAGAATGATCGACGCCGAGATGTACGGCATGATCCCCAGCGCGAAGATCGTCAGGTTCTGGAAGTTACCGCCGGTGAACAGGTCCACCAGCCCGAGCACGCTGCCCTGGTTGGCGCTGAACCAGCTGGCCAGCGCCTTGAGGTTGATGCCCGGGATCGGCACGAACGCGCCGACGCGGTACACCGCCAGCAGGCCGAAGGTGAAGAGCACCCGCTGGCGGAGGTCCTTGATGCGGAAGATGTTCTGGACGCTCTCGATCATTTCTGGGCGTCCGCGGCCTGCCCGATCAGCGCGAGCGTGCCGCCTGCAGCCTCCACCTTGGCCTTCGCGCCCGCGGTGGCGCCGTGCACGTGTATCGTCAGCGCCACGCCGAGGTCGCCGTTGCCGAGCAGCTTGATGCGGTTCGCGCGGCGCGCGCGCACGAGGCCCTGCTCCACGAGCAGCTCGGGGGTGACCGTCGTGCCGCCCGCGAACACCGCGAGCTGCTTGACGTTCACTTCCGCCCACTCCTCGCGGAAGATGTTGGTGAAGCCGCGCTTCGGGATGCGGCGCACGAGCGGCATCTGGCCGCCCTCGAACCCCCAGCGGCGCGAGTAGCCGGACCGCGACTTCTGTCCGTTCTCACCGCGGGCCGAGTGCACGCCGCTGCCGGAACCCGGACCGCGACCGACACGCTTGCGCTTCTTCTTGGCGCCGGGATTCGGGCCGATGTCGTGGAGCCTCATGGTCGTCGTCCTCGGGCAGGGATCGCTCCCCGCCCTGGTTTGTTACTTCTCGAGGATCCGCACGATGTGCGGGATCTTGGCCACCATGCCGCGGACCGCGGCGCAGTCGGGGAGTTCCCGGATCTGCTCGCGCTTCCCGAACCCGAGGGCACGGAGGATCTTCTTGTGCTTCTCCGGGGTGCAGATGCCGCTCCGGTACTGCTCGATGCGGATCGTGCTCACGCCTCACCTCCGGTCGGCGGCGCGGGGGCCGGGGCCGGCGGACGCGTGCCCTGGGCGGCGGCGGCCAGGTCGAGGTGTTCGACCGGCAGCCCGCGCAGGCGCGCCACGTCGCGGACGTCCTTGAGGTTCTTGAGCCCCTCGAAGGCCGCGCGCACGACGTTGTGCGGGTTCTGCGTCCCGAGGCACTTGGTGAGCACGTCCTGGACCCCGAGGGACTCGAGGATCGCGCGCACGGCGCCGCCCGCGATGACGCCCGTTCCGGCGCTGGCCGGCTTCAGCAGGACCTTCCCCGCGCCGTGGTGACCCACCACGACGTGCGGAATCGTCGTCCCGCGCAGCGGCACGCGGATCATGTTCCGCTTCGCCTTCTCGACGCCCTTCGCGATGGCGGCCGGAACTTCCTTCGCCTTGCCCGTGCCGTAACCGACGCGGCCCTTGCCGTCGCCGACCACCACGAGCGCGGAGAAGGAGAAGTTCTTGCCGCCCTTGACGACCTTGGTGACCCGGTTGATGAAGACGACCTGGTCCCTGAGGTCGGATCCTTCGCGATCCCTGTCTCGATCCCGATCGAACGCCACGCTACCTCCAGCCTCAGAACTTGAGCCCGCCCTCGCGGGCGGCCTCGGCCAGGGCCTTGATACGACCGTGGTAGCGGTAACCGCCACGATCGAACACCGCCTGATTCACACCCTTGGCCAGGAGTCGCGCCGCAAGCGCCTTGCCGACGATCTGCGCCGCGCTGATGTTGCCGGTCCCCTTCGCCTGGGCCTTGCACTCGGCATCGACGGTCGACGCGGACGCAAGCGTGTGGCCCGCGAGGTCGTCGATCGCCTGCACGTAGATGTGCTTCACGCTGCGAGAGACCGCGAGTCGCGGACGATCCGCGGAGCCGACCACGCGGCCACGAATGCGCCGGCGCACCTTGACGCGCGAGTCCTTGCGGTCCTTGTGGAAATACATCGCGTGCTCCTGTCGGCCGGGTGGCCAGACCGCCCCGAGGCGGCCTGCATGACCCGCCGTCGTTTACTTGCCGGCCGCCTTGCCGGGCTTGAGGACGATGTGCTCTTCGCGGTAGCGGACGCCCTTGCCCTTGTACGGGTCGGGCGGCCGGATGGAGCGCAGGTTCGCGCAGACCTGGCCGAGCAGCTGCTTGTCGATGCCGGTCAGGACGATCGTCGTGTTGCGGTCCTCGACCTTGGCCGCGATGCCCTGCGGGAGGTTGAACACCACGGGGTGCGAGAAGCCGAGCGCCAGCGTCAGCGCGCTGCCCTGCGCTTCCGCCTTGTACCCGGTGCCGACGATCTGCAGCGCGCGCTCGTATCCGGCGGACACGCCGTGGACCGCGTTGGCGAGCAGCGCACGCGTCAGGCCGTGGAGCGCCTTCTGCGGCTTGCTGTCGTCCTTGCGCGCGACCTTGGCGGTGTCGCCGTCGACGGCCACGGAGATGCCGTACGGGATCGGCACGGTGAGCTGCCCCTTCGGTCCCTTGACCGCGGCTTCGGTCGGACCGATGGACAGGCTGACGCCCTTGGGGAGCGGCAGCGGCTTGAGCCCAATGCGTGACATGGTCCCGCCTCCGTTACCAGACGTTGCAGATCCACTCGCCGCCGACTCCGAGGCGGCGGGCGGAACGCCCGTCGAGAATGCCCTGCGATGTGGACAGGATCGCCACGCCCATGCCGCCGAGCAGATCGGGGATCTCCTCGCGGCCGATGTAGACGCGGCGGCCCGGCTTGCTCACCCGCTCGAGCCCGCTCAGCACCTTCTCCCCGTGCGGCCCGTACTTGAGCTGCACGTGCAGGAGGCCCTGCTTGTCATCCGTCTCCTGGGAGAAGCCGGTGATGAAACCCTGCTCCTGCAGGATGCGGGCGATCTCGGCCTTCACGCGCGAACCCGGCATCGTCACCTTCTGGTGCCCGGCGAGCAGTGAGTTCCGGATCCGGGTCAGCATGTCCGCGATCGGATCGGTCATCGACATCTTTCGTTTCCGTCCTCAACGGACCGGTCGTCCCGGTCCGAACTGGCCCAACTTCCTCGAGGCCTACCAGCTCGCCTTGCGCACGCCCGGGACGTACCCGTTCAGGCTCAGGTCGCGGAAGCACAGACGGCAGAGCTGGAACTTCCGCATGTACGCGCGGGGGCGGCCGCAACGGCGGCAGCGGTTCCGGTGCCGGATCGCGAACTTCGGCTTCGGTGCATTCATCTTGGCGGTCGACGCCATGGTCCAGAACCTCCCGCGCCTAGCGCTGGAACGGCATGCCGAGGCGGGTCAGGAGCGCCTTGGCCTCGCGGTCGTTCGTCGCCGAGGTCACGATCGTCACGTTCATGCCGATCGCCTTCGTCACCTTGGCAAAGTTCACCTCGGGGAAGATCAGCTGGTCGCGCACGCCGAGCGTGTAGTTGCCGCGCCCGTCGAAGGCCTTGTTCGACACGCCGCGGAAGTCGCGGACGCGCGGCAGCGCCAGGTTCATCAGCCGGTCGAGGAACTCCCACATGCGCGCGGAACGGAGCGTGACGGCCGCACCGACCACCATCCCTTCGCGCAGCTTGAAGTTCGCGATCGACTTGCGGGCCTTCCGCACCGTCGGCTTCTGGCCGGCGATGTCGGTCAGCTCGGAGAGCGCTTCCTCGAGCATCTTCGGGTCGCGCGACGCGTCGCCGAGACCCATGTTGATCACGACCTTGTGGACCGTGGGAACGGCCATCGGGTTCGTCTGGCCGAGCTCCTGCATGAGGGCCGGCCGGACCTCCTGCTCGTACATCGTGCGCAGACGCGGCGTGTAGTCCATGACGTCCCTCACCGATCCATTTCGACGCCCGAGACACGCGCGATCCGGACCTTGATCCGGCGCCCGTCCGGCGCATCGAGGAACTTGTGGCCGATCCGCGTCGCCTTCTGCGTCTGCGGATCGATCGGCATCAGCTTCGCGACGTGCACGGGCGCTTCCCGCTGCACGATGCCGCCCTTGATGCCCTGGCGCGGATTCGCCTTGGCGTGCTTCTTGATGATGTTCACGCCCTCGACGATCGCGGCTTCCTTGTCGGGGAACATGCGCAGCACCTTCCCGCGCTTGCCCTTGTCCTTCCCCGAAATGACCTCGACCTGGTCGCCCTTGCGGATATGCATCACAGCACCTCGGCGGCCAGCGAGATGATCCGCGTGAAGTTCTTCTCGCGGAGCTCGCGCGCCACGGGTCCGAACACGCGGGTGCCGACCGGCTCGCCCATCTGGTTGATCAGCACCGCCGCGTTCTCGTCGAAGCGGATGTAGGTGCCGTCCTTGCGGCGGTAGTCACCGCGCGTGCGCACGATGACCGCCTTCACGACGGCGCCCTTCTTCACCGTGCCGTCGGGCAGCGCTTCCTGCACCGAGGCGGTGATCACGTCGCCGAGCGTCCCGTACTGGCCGACGCTGCCGCCGGCCAGGCCCTTGGTGCCCGGCTTGCCGGCGAGCACCTGGATCGCCCGGATCTTCTTGGCGCCGCTGTTGTCGGCGACCGTCAGGATGGACCGCATCTGGATCATGGCCGCCTCCTAGCCTTCTTTGCTTTCGCCGGCCGCGATCTCGTCCGGAGCGAGGGGAACGCCCTCGGCCCGGGTCACGACGCGGAGCACGCGCCAGCGCTTGCGCGCCGACAGGGGCCGGGTCTCGAGGATCTCGACGATGTCGCCGACGTTGCAGGCGTTCTGCTCGTCGTGCGCGAGGAAGTACTTCGAACGCCGGATGACGCGCTTGTAGACCGGGTGCGGGAACAGCCGCTCCACGAGCACCTTGACGGTCTTGTCGCCGGGGCGCGTCGCGATCACGCCGATCTTGCGCTGGCCCATACCACCACGCTCGGCCATCACGCCTCCTTCTTCTTGAGTTCGCGCTGGCGCAGGATCGTCAGCGTGCGCGCGAGGTCGCGGCGCGTGGCGCCCAGCTTGTGCGGCTTTTCCAGCTGTCCGATCGCCTTCTGAAGGCGCAGGTTGAACAGGGCGCGACGGAGCTCCCCGGCTTCGCGCTGGAGGTCCTCGTCGGACATGTCCCTGAGCTGCTTCGCTTTCATTGCGTCAACCTCACGTGGACCCCGGAGGGTCAGATCGTCGCGCGCCGCACGAACTTGGTCGGGATCGGCAGCTTGCTTCCCGCGAGCTTCATCGCGTGCGCCGCGACGTCCTCGGGGATGCCCTGCAGTTCGAACATCACCTTGCCCGGCTTCACCACGCAGACCCAGTGGTCCGGGGCACCCTTACCGGATCCCATGCGGGTCTCGGCGGCCTTCTTGGTGACCGGCTTGTCCGGGAACAGGCGGATGTAGAGCTTGCCGCCACGCTTCACGGCACGGCTCATCGCGACGCGCGCCGCTTCGATCTGGCGCTGCGTGATCCAGCCGGCTTCCAGCGCCTTGAGCCCGAACTCGCCGAAGGCGACACTCGAGCCCGCGACGGCCTTGCCGGTGCGGCGGCCGCGCTGCTGCTTGCGGAACTTGACCTTCGTCGGCTGAAGCATCGTTCTTGCCTCGTCTTGCCTGGTGAGGGCGGGTTACGGCGCCTGCGGCGCCTCAACCCGCCCCTACATTCGTTAGCGCTGGCGTCCGCGAGTCGCGACGACCTCGGTCTGCTCGCCCTTGTAGATCCAGCACTTGATGCCGATGACGCCGTAGGTGGTGCGCGCCTCGGCGGTGCCGTAGTCGATGTCGGCGCGCAGCGTGTGCAGCGGCAGGCGGCCGACGAGGTACCACTCCGCGCGCGCGATTTCGTGACCGCCGAGGCGGCCGGCGCAACGGATACGGATCCCCTTCGCGCCGAAGCGCTGGGCGGACTCGACCGCCTTGCGCATCGCGCGACGGAACGCGATTCGACGCTCGAGCTGGCTCGCGATGCCCTCGGCGACCAGCGTCGCGTCGAGCTCGGGCTTCTCGATCTCGAGGATGTTGATGAAGACGTCGCGGCCGGTCTTGGCCTTGAGGTCGTCACGCAGCTTGTCGACCTCGGTCCCCTTGCGGCCGATGATGATGCCCGGGCGCGCGGTGTAGAGGCTGACCTTGAGCTTGTGCTCGCCGGCCCGCTCCACCTCGACGTCGGCGATGCCGGCGTGGAAGAGCTTCGACTTCAGCTCCTTGCGCAGCGCGAGGTCCTCGTGGAGGAAGTCGGCGTAGCGCTTGGTGTCGAACCAGCGGCTCTTCCAGGTCCGGTTGTACCCGAGGCGGAAGCCGTAGGGGTTGGTCTTCTGTCCCATCGTGCCCTCTTATTTCCGAACGTCGAGCTGCAGCGTCACGTGGCTCCGGCGGCGCAGCCGCGGGAAGTAGCGGCCCATCGTGCCGGCCCGGCCACGGGACTCGGACGGACCCTCGTCGACCCACGCCTTCGACACGAACAGGCGGTCGACGTCGATCCGTTCTTCGCGGTTCTGCGCGTTGGCGATCGCCGAGTTCAGCACCTTCTCGACGGCCCGCGCGACGCGCTTGGTCGATCCCTTGAGGATGGCCAGCGCCGTGCCGACGTCCTCGCCGCGGATCATGTCCACGACCAGGCGCGCCTTCTGGGCGCTCGTCCGGCAGTAACGCAATGTCGCGTGCGACACCATGGTGTTGTCTCCTGCCGTGCCGGGCGAACCCGGCGCGGTCCTAGCGCTTGGCCTTCTTGTCCTTCGACGCGCCGGAGTGGCCCTTGAAGGTCCGCGTCAGCGCGAATTCCCCGAGCTTGTGCCCGACCATGTTCTCGGTGACGTACACCGGGATGAACTTCTTCCCGTTGTGCACCGCCATGGTGTGGCCGACCATCTCGGGGACGATCGTCGAACGGCGCGACCAGGTCTTGATGACCTTGCGCTCGTTCTTCTTGTTCATGTCCTCGACCTTCGCCGCGAGGTGCTTGTCGACGAACGGGCCCTTCCAGATCGAACGCGACATTATTTCTGCCCTCTACGGCGGACGATGAAGCGGTCCGTGCGCGGGTTGTGGCGGGTCTTGTGGCCCTTGGTCGGGATACCCCACGGCGTCACCGGGTGCCGGCCGCCGGAGGTCTTGCCCTCGCCGCCGCCGTGCGGGTGATCGACCGGGTTCATCGCGACGCCGCGGACGTGCGGGCGCTTGCCCATCCAGCGCGTGCGGCCCGCCTTGCCGATGCTGACGTTGGCGTGGTCGATGTTGCCGACCTGGCCGATCGTCGCGCGGCACTCGACGAGCACGAGGCGCATTTCACCCGAGGGCAGGCGCAGGTGCGCGTACTCGCCTTCCTTCGCCATGATCTGCGCGGCGGCGCCGGCGCTGCGCGCCATCTGGCCGCCCTTGCCCGGCCGCAGCTCGATGTTGTGCACCATCGTGCCGACCGGGATGTTGCGCAGCGGAAGGCAGTTGCCGACGACGATGTCCGCCGTGGCCTGGGCGATGATGTCCTGGCCGACCGTCAGGCCGACCGGCGCGAGGATGTAGCGCTTCTCGCCGTCGCGGTACGTGACCAGCGCGATGTTGGCCGAGCGGTTCGGGTCGTACTCGATCGTCGTGATCTTGCCCGGCACGCCGTCCTTGTCGCGCTTGAAGTCGATGACGCGGTAGCGGCGCTTGTGGCCGCCGCCGCGCTGCCACGCGGAGACGCGGCCCAGGTTGTTGCGGCCGCCGGTCTTCGGCTTGGGCTCGACGAGCGGCTTGTACGGCCGGTCGGTCGTGATCTCCGGGGAGACCAGGACCTCCATCTGCCGGCGGCCAGCCGAGGTCGGCTTGAATTTCTTGATCGGCATCGCGAGTTCCTCAGCCTTCCAGGAAGTCGATGGTCTTGCTGCCAACCTTCAGGGTGACGTACGCCTTCTTCCACGACGCGCGGTCGCCCTCGAAGCGCCCGTAACGGCGCTTCTTGCCGGCCACGTTCACGGTGCGCACGCTGGCGACCTGCACCCCGAAGACCTCTTCCACCGCGGCGCGGATCTGGATCTTGTTCGCGCGCGGATCGACGTCGAACACGAAGGTGTCGCCGCTGCCGCGCGCCGTGCTCTCTTCGCGCAGGCGCGTGGCCTTCTCGGTGAGCCGCGGGCGGCGCACGATGTCCCAGCTCGTCGGGGCTTTCATCGGCTCAGAACCTCGCCGAGCTGCTCCGCGGCAGCGCGGCTGATCACCACGGTCTCGTAGTTGAGGACGTGGTACGGATGGAGCTGCAGCGCGCGCACCGCCCCGATCTTCGGGTGGTTGCGGGCGGCGAGCTCGAGCGCCTGGTTCTCGCCGTCGAACACGACGAGCACCTTGCCGGCGAGCCCGAGATCCTTCTGCACGAGGCCCTGCAGGTTCTTCGTCTTCGGCGCTTCGAACGCGATGCCGTCGAGGACGAGCAGCTTGCCGGCGCGCACCTTGTCGGACAGCGCCGTCGCCAGCGCGACGCGGCGCGCGCGCTTGGGCAGCGAGTACGAGTAGTCGCGCGGCTGGGGCCCGAAGACCGTGCCGCCGTGGCGCCACAGCGGGGAACGCGTCGAACCGTGACGGGAGCGGCCGGTGCCCTTCTGCTTCCAGGGCTTCTTGCCGCCGCCGCTGACGTCGGCGCGGTTCTTCGTGGCGTGCGTGCCGCGGCGCGCGGACGCGAGGTACGACCGCACGGCCTCGTACACGAGGTGCCGGTTGAAGGCGCGGCCGAACACGCTGTCGGGCAGCGAGACGGTGCCGACGGCCTGCTTCTGGATGTTGTGAACCGCGATGTCGGCCATGCTCACGCTCCCTTCGTGCCGGCCTGGAACCGGATCACGACCATGCTGCCGCGCGAGCCGGGGATGGCACCGCGGATCACGAGGAGGTTGCGCGAGGCGTCGACCTGCACGACCTCGAGCCCCTTCACCGTGACGCGGTGATCGCCCTGGTGGCCGGCCATGCGCATGCCCTTCATGACGCGCGAGGGCCAGGCCGACGCGCCGATCGAACCGGGCGCGCGGTGGAACATCGAGCCGTGGGTCGCCGCGCCGCCGCGGAAGTTGTGACGGCGCATGACGCCCTGGAAGCCCTTGCCCTTGCTGGTGCCGATCACGTCCACCTTGTCGCCGGACTTGAACAGCTCGCAGGTGATCGTGTCGCCGGGCTTCGGGTCGGCCCCCGCCGAAAGCGGGAACTCGCGCAGGAGGCGCGTCGCGGGCACACCGGCCTTCTTGAAATGACCGGCCGTCGGCTTGTTCACGTGGCGCGGCGCACGGTCCTCGACCAGCCCGAGCTGCGCGGCCTCGTAGCCGTCGCGCTCGGCGGTCTTGCGCTGCACGACCACGCACGGGCCCGCCTGCAGCACGGTCGCCGGGACGACCCGGCCGTCCTCGCGGAACAGCGTGGTCATTCCGACCTTCTTGGCAATCAATCCACCGACCATCGTCGTTGTCCTCGTCAGCTCGAGAAGGCCTTGATCTCGACGTCCACGCCGGCCGGCAGGTCGAGCTTCATCAGCGCGTCCACCGTCTCCGGGGTCGGGTCGAGAATGTCCAGCAGGCGCTTGTGCGTCCGGATCTCGAACTGCTCACGCGACTTCTTGTCGACGTGCGGCGAGCGGTTCACCGTGAACGTGCTGCGCAGCGTGGGCAGCGGAATCGGGCCGGCAACGCGCGCACCGGTGCGCCGGGCCGTGTCGACGATTTCCGTCGCCGACTGGTCCAGGATCCGGTGGTCGTAGGCCCGGAGGCGGATGCGGATCTTCTCGCTGTTCATTCCGATTCCCTCGTGCGATGCGGGTCGAAGCGGGCGGGGCAAGCCCCGCCCCTACGTTGCCAACCGTTATTTCTGGATCTCGGTGACCGTGCCGGCGCCGACGGTGCGGCCGCCTTCACGGATCGCGAAGCGCAGGCCGCGGTCCATGGCGATCGGCTGGATCAGCTCCACCTCGACCTCGAGGCGGTCGCCCGGCATCACCATCTCGCGGTCCGCCGGCAGCGTCACCACGCCCGTCACG
>JABLTH010020194.1_pt1 | contig 49631 bp, 44 predicted proteins | sample 7875711 | NCBI WGS metagenome assembly JABLTH01 (sample SAMN14941262, study PRJNA633318) | bioreactor metagenome | isolation source: bioreactor | place: China | collected 2019-03-05 | reverse complement strand
TCAGCTTGGGTCATGAAATTCTGTCTGACCAGAATTTCACCTAATCTAATTTTCTCGGGACGAGCCATGGCGTTGTAATTATTTATCTTGAGATACTTTCTCGACTATCATATCACCGTCATACTATCCTTGCGTAAGCAAACAAGCAGCCAAACATGTTTCATATCGTGCTTTTCGAACCCGAAATCCCGCCCAATACAGGCAACATTATCCGTCTCTGTGCCAATGCAGGAGCAAGGCTACATCTGGTCAAACCACTGGGTTTTGAACTTTCAGATAAACAGTTAAAGCGGGCTGGACTGGACTACCATGAATATGCAGCGTTGACCGTGTATGAAAACTGGGCGGAATGCCAGCAAGCGCTGCATGGAAAACGCATGTTTGCCTTGACCACTAAAGGCAGCACGCGCCACAGCGATTTGCAGTTTAAAGACGAGGATGTATTTGTGTTTGGACCAGAGTCGCGTGGCTTGCCAGAAGAAATTCGCGCCCAATTTGCGGCAGAGCATCGTGTCAGATTGCCAATGTTGCCGCATAGCCGTAGCCTGAATTTATCCAACTCAGCCGCAATTTTGCTGTATGAAGCCTGGCGACAAGTCGGGTTTACCGGTGGTGTTTAAAATCCCCTTCTAAAATCTATAGACAAAAAAAGCCCCGATTAAGGGGTAAATCGGGGCAATAGGCCTCATCGTAAAGGCTTCCGCTCAGGGAGGAAAGAAGCGGAAAGATGATTCATCATCATCGTGCAAGTATGAGTGTGAGAGGTTTTAAAAAGTTCCAGAAAATTGTTGAGTACAACGATTTGCCGAATACAAGCGCATGCTTAGACTGCGCCTGAAACGCTGCATCATGCGATAATAACGGCATGTATTCTGAAAATAATCTGTTACAGGGCCTGAATGATAAACAACTGCAAGCGGTCACCCTGCCGCATGTCTCGGCACTGATTCTAGCCGGGGCGGGCAGTGGCAAAACCCGCGTGCTCACCACGCGGATTGCCTGGCTGATCCAAACCGGGCAAACCTCCCCCATGGGCCTCATGGCCGTGACATTTACCAACAAAGCAGCCAAGGAAATGCTGACCCGCCTCACGAGTATGTTGCCGATCAATACGCGTGGTATGTGGGCAGGCACTTTTCACGGCTTGTGTAACCGCATGTTGCGCGCGCATTACCGTGAAGCGGGCTTACCTAATACCTTTCAGATTTTAGATACCGCCGACCAGCTTTCTGCCATCAAGCGCGTCATGAAACTGATGAATGTGGATGATGAAAAATATCCACCCAAGCAGGTGATGGGCTATATCAATAGCTGCAAAGAGGAAGGCCTGCGAGCGGATAGCGTCGATGCTTACGACGGCCATAGCCAGAAATTGCGCGAAATTTATGCGGCCTATGATCAGCAATGTAACCGGGAAGGCGTGGCCGATTTTGCCGAGTTATTATTGCGTTGCTACGAGTTGCTAGAACGCGAACCGCACATCCGTGCGCATTATCAGCAACGCTTTCAATATATCCTGGTCGATGAGTTTCAGGACACCAACCGTCTGCAATACCTGTGGCTAAAACTGTTAGGCGGCGCACATAACAGTATTTTTGCCGTCGGGGATGACGACCAGAGCATTTACGCATTCCGTGGCGCACGCGTCGGCAATATGAATGACTTCCAGCGCGACTTCAACGTGCAGAATATCGTCAAGCTCGAAGAAAACTACCGTTCGCACAGCAACATCCTCGATGCCGCCAACGCCATCATTGCCAACAACCGCAACCGTTTGGGTAAAAACCTGTGGACCTCGGCGGGGAAAGGCGAGCGGATTCGCATTTATGAGGCTTACAACGATACCGACGAAGCGCAGTTTATTGTCGATGAAGTGAATATGCTGCAAAAAGAAGGCGTGCCCTTGGGCGAGATGGCCCTACTCTACCGCAGCAATGCGCAGTCCCGCATTCTCGAACATACCCTGTTTTCGGCCAACATCCCTTACCGCGTGTATGGGGGTCTGCGCTTTTTCGAGCGGGCTGAAATCAAACACGCTTTGGCCTACATGCGGCTGATTGCCAACGCCAACGACGACACGGCCTTGTTGCGTATTATTAACTTCCCGCCCCGCGGCATCGGTGCGCGTGGACTGGAGCAACTGCAAGAAGCTGCGCGCCAAAATGAATGCAGCTTATGGCAGGCCGCCACCAACAAAGTCGGTGAAGGCAAGCTAGGCAGCAAAGGCTTAGATGGCTTTGTCGCCTTGATCAGGCAAATTGTTGACCAAGGCTACGGCATCACGCTGGGTGAAATGGCAGAAATGGTCATCAACCTGAGTGGCCTGATGGCGCACTACCAAAACGACAAAGAAGGCGAAGACCGCATTGAAAACTTGCAAGAGCTGGTGACGGCTGCGGTCGCCTTTAGCAAGCAGGACTTGGGCAACCATCACAACATGGAGGAAGATGCCGACCTGCTGACCCAGTTTCTGAACCATGCCAGCCTAGAAGCAGGCGACCATCAAGCCGACGTTGGCCATGAGGCCCTGCAACTGATGACCGTGCATGCCGCCAAAGGTCTGGAGTTTCAGAGTGTGTTTATCAGCGGCGTTGAAGAAGGCCTGTTCCCACACGAGCAAGCTGCCTATGAAAATGGTGGCCTTGAGGAAGAGCGGCGGCTTATGTACGTCGCCGTCACGCGCGCGCGCCAGCGCTTGTATATGACATATGCGCAAAGCCGCATGCTGCATGGGCAAGTCCGCTACGGCATCCCGTCACGCTTTGTCGATGAAATCCCTGCCGACCTCACCAAACGCCTGAATAGTAAACCGGCTGCCAAACCTTATGCGGCAGGCGGTCAATACAACATGCCAGCTGCACAACCGGCAAGCACCCAGTCCAATTATCCGTTCAAGATTGGTCAAAGTGTGCGCCACAGCAAATTTGGCGAAGGGGTTGTGGTTAGCTATGAGGGGAACGCCAGCGATCTGGCGGTGAAAGTGAATTTTGGCAGCACCGGATTAAAAACACTGATGCTCGAATACGCCAAGCTGGAAAAGATCTAGCCAGACCAAACCATTGAAAACCTATGCAGAAAAATTGGGTGGCTCAAAAATGAGTCTTTATCTGATAGGTGGCATGTTTTGTCTGCCATTCGTCATTGCCTACCACGACGTCCCAATCCCGAACTTCTACAATGAGTGGATCGCCGGGCTGCTTGGATTACTGGCACTTTGGCCCTTGATCACCAAGCCGTTCTGGCAATCGCCCACGCTTCCCAGATCAAGCTTCATCTTTTTAGTACTCCTGCTACTCACTTACTTACAAGCCATGCTGACTGGGGCTACTGCCCCCCATTTGCCTTTGATTCAAGGGTACTTGATCTGGGGCTTTTTGCTTACAACGCTGGGGTATCAATTGCGCCAACAGCATGGCTGGGAAGCTGTTTCCATTGTGCTTGCTTGGTCACTACTCATCGGCAGTGCAATCAATGGGTTATTTGTTGTAATGCAACTTTTACAGCACAGCGGCATCGTCCTTCCTATCCCAAGGCTGGAAAGCTACGGCATGTTGGCACAACGCAATCACTTTGCAAATTTCATCAGCCTTGGCATCGTGTCATTAATGTATTTACATGCCAAACGCGCAATCCAGAATCGATGGACTGTCATTAGCCTGGCGATGGCTTTAGTAATGCTGTCTTTTTCTGGCTCGCGCAGTGCAATGCTTTATTTGGGCGCGATTGCATTGCTGTGCGGGTTGTTGCATTTAACCTTGCAGTATCAAAAACGCTCAATTCAAACCACCGAGCGTCTACTCAAGATCAGCCTCATGTTACTGCCCAGTTTTCTCATGCTTCAATTAGCAATGAATGCCTGGCTTCCTGAGACCTTTATCCAGACCCCTCTTACGCGTGCCATGGACGGGATCAGCAACCCTTCAGCCTCGTTACGCCTGCAGTTCTGGCAAACCAGCCTGGCTTTGTTTAGTCAGTCTCCCCTACTAGGCATGGGCGTTGGGCAAATGCGCTGGCAAACTTATCTTCTGGCCGCGACCCCCAGCATAAACCCATCCCATATGTTCTTTGAGCATGCCCACAACCTGTTTTTAAACCTGATGGCAGAAATGGGCCTACTTGGCTTACTCACGGCATTGGGCGGATTATTGTTATGGGCAAGGGCATTTTTCAGGCACCATGTCACGACAGTGGAAACCTGGTGGTTGCTTGGGTGCCTGGGCATCATTTTCATACACAGCATGGTTGAATATCCTTTGTGGTATAGCTACTTTCTTGGGATCTTCGCTTTTTTGCTCGGAATGGGGGAAGCCTCAACAGTTACCCTCGCCAATTTTTCTCAATCCGCCCGTAAGTTATTAAGGCTATCACTGGCAGGCGTATTAGTGTATGGCCTCTGGCAACTGGCCTTCATGCAGATCGGCTATCAAAAACTTGAAAAACAAATTCTGTTTGCCAGCCAGCCAGAAATGTCGCTTGCTCAAAAGCAAGACTTTGTGAATGAGATGCTTTGGGTCAATCAAAATACACTGCTTGCTCCTTATGCTGAGCTGGTGTTGGCCACCTATTTAGCCCCCAATCCAACTCAAGCAGAGCTTCAACGATCGATCGCAGAAAACGCGATTCGCTTCATTCCGCTGCGAAGACCATGTTTACATTTCATTCTATTGCTGGAGCTACTTGAAAAACATGATCAAGCCAGCGCGCACTTGAGACGTCTGCTCAGCGTTACAAATGGAAACCTGGAGCAGGACATACAACAGCTGCCGAATCAAGAAGCACGGATACTGAGGGAGATGGTGATCCAGCAAAAAAGCGCTGACGCCACTGCCACGGCGCCCTAACAACATTCAGATAGTCATAAATATTTCATCCAATCTTGACATTTCCTTGATCAAGAATCTTCACGCTTCGTCGATACTGCTAGCATGATTTATGCTGCCCCCAATACCGAAATTGAAGCCATCCTGGCACAGAGAAACCTGTTGCCCTTGTTTCAGCCCATTATTGATATCAAGCAAGCGCAGGTGTTTGCGCATGAGGCGCTGATTCGTGGACCACTGGAGTCCAAACTACATGCGCCGATTGCCCTGCTCAATGCCGCCAAGTTATGTGGGCGGGATATCGAGATGGAGTCTATCGCGCGCGATGTGATTTTTGAAGAATATCGCCGGGCGAACCATGCCATGCCACTGTTTGTAAACTTTAGCCCGGATGCCTTGCTGCACAGCGAAAGTGACTGGTCATTAAGCTTGGCGCAGCTGGAGAACTATCAGCTTGCAGCCAGCGATATTGTTATCGAAATCACCGAGAGTTCCACCATACGCGATTACGCCGAACTCAAAGAGGCGGTCACCAAACTCAAGGCACTCGGGTTTAAAATCGCGCTCGATGATCTGGGTGAAGGGACTTCAAGTTTGCGTTTGTGGTCTGAGCTGTCACCGCACTATGTCAAAATCGACAAGCATTTTATTGCCAACATCCACAACGATCCGATCAAGCTGGAATTTGTCCGCGGCATTCAGAAAATTGCGCTGGAGTCGAACACGCTGACGATAGCCGAAGGCATAGAAACCAAAGAAGAACTGGCGGTCATCAAAGACTTGAAAATAGACTATGCCCAGGGCTACCTGCTGGGCCGTCCGTTCCCCAAATTTCAGGCGACTTTGTCCGAAGAAGTGAGCACCCTGCTCAACAAAAACATTATTCGTTTATTTGCGGACCAGCAAACCATGGTCTCCAAACAAGCGACCGTGTCCGGGCTCACCAGCTATCAAGTGGCGGCGCTGCCTGAAATGACCAATGAAGAAGTCTACGACTGGTTTCATCATGACAACAATCTCAACTCTATCCCGGTCACCGACCATAAAGGCAAGCCGCTGGGACTGATCAGCCGTTATGACACCATAGACCGCTTTGCGCGGCGTTACCAAAAAGAATTACATGGCAAGAAATCCTGCACCACATTTATGGATACGCAATGCCTCATCATCCAAAAGGACATGCACATCCTGGCCTTGAGCGAGCTGATCCTGCAAGCCGATCCCAAGTATTTACTGAACGGCTTTATTATTGTCGACGGCGAGCGTTATGTGGGCATGGGCAGTGGTCATGCGCTGTTGCGCGAAGTGACCAACATGCAGATTCATGCCGCACGTTATGCCAACCCCCTCACCCTGCTCCCGGGCAATGTGCCAATTAATGCCCATATCGACAAGCTACTGGAACGGCGCATATCGTTTGTCGCCTGTTATTGTGACCTTGATCATTTCAAGCCATTTAACGATGCCTATGGTTATCGCCGCGGCGACGAGGTGATCCAGTTTGTCGGACGCATGCTGAGCAGCATGGTGAACCATGAGCATGATTTTGTCGGCCATATCGGCGGTGACGACTTTGTGATTGTGTTTCAGAGTGAAGACTGGGAACGGATATGCCGCGACATTCTGGACACGGTGGCGAAGGTCATGCCAGACTTTTATGACCTCAAGGATGTGCAGTCAGGTGGCATTCATATTGAAGACCGCTTGGGCAATGAACACTTTTTCCCGTTTGGCAGTTTGTCTATCGGCGCAGTCAGAGTTAGCGCCGAGTTTTTTGCCAGCCATCATGAAGTGGCTGGCGCCATGAGTCATGCCAAAAAGCAAGCCAAAAAGATTGTCGGTAACAGCCTGTTTACCGAGCGCCGCAAGCGATAACGTTGCAAGCAGCAAGCAATTAAACGCTGGCCTCGACTTGTGGTGCGGCCCTGAAGGCATCTTTGTAGCTGATATATTGAAAGGCAAACATCAGCGCATTGATGACCAGCAAGGCAATAAATACCAGCAGCGGCATCAGCAGCTGCGTGACCGTTGGAATCAGCACGCCTAAAATGCCAATCACCAGCCCCAGTCCCAGCATTACCACCAGCATGCCCAGCATCATGACTAGCCAGGCTACGCCCATGGGCACGGTATATTGCAGCATGCCGGCGATACTGGATTTGATCGCTTTCACCAGCGGATAACCATTGAGGGCAATCAGCATGGGGGAAAACCAGGTGGCAATAAACAAAGGCAAGAGCAATAACAACAACTTCACAATAAATGACAACGCATTTTCAAGAAACTTGGTCATATGTGAATCACTCATGCCGGCTTTGGTCGGCGCATGCGAAATGAGCGAAGCAAGTTCGCTGCTGAGCAGATAAGTCGCCAACACGGCATAAATCAGGCAGCTAGCGCCCAACAGCAACAAAGGTTTCAGATGCAGCTTGAGATGTTGCCAGGCGTCACCGGGCGACATTTCACCGTGCATATCCACCTGACGGTAGAGCATCACAATCCAGGCCATGCAGACGGGCCAGATCACCACACTCACCATGCCTAGAAACCCCAGCAATGGCAAGGATGGCAACACCATAAAAATGAAGATGTAGGCCAGCGAGCACAACATCCAGATATGTGGTTGCGTTTTAAATAAAGCCAGGCTTTCTTTGACCCAGCGAATCCCGCGCTGGCTGTTTGTTTCTGTCATGTGACTCCCTTTTATAGCGCGACTAAGTAAGCGCTTGACGATTCAGCAATACCCGCTCGAAATGAGCCGGGTCTTTGGCATGGGTCAATTCCCCCGCCACAGGATAGTAAAAATCATACAGGCGCGATAGCCAAAAGCGCAAGGCAGCGCGGCGCAACAAGGCCGGCCAGAAGGATTTTTCTTCTGCAGTGAACGGGCGAACCGCGTGATAGGCATTCATGAACACGGCCAGCTTGTCATCGACAAACGCACCGTTGGCGTCTACGCACCACTCATTCACCGCAATGGCCACATCGTAGGCCAGTACATCATGGCAGGCATAGTAAAAATCAATAAAGCCGCCCAACACATTGCCGTCAAACAACACGTTATCGCGGAACAAATCGCCGTGTATCACACCATGTGGCAGACCAGACAAATCCAGGCCATGCTGAAACTGCAATTCCTCTTGCAACAAATGCTGCTGTACGGGTGCAAGCTTGGGCATCACCTGCTGCGCTGTCATCACGCGCCAGCCCTGACCGCGCTGATTGTGTGATTGCTCATGAAACGCCATACCCGCCAGATGCATACGCGCAAGCGTCTGTGCCACGGCTTCAATCTGGGTCAGGTTAGGCTGACTGACATCACTGCCACGCAAGCAGCTCACCATCAGGGCAGGTTTGCCATGAATCCGGTGCAAGGCCACGCCGTCTTTATCGACAATCGGGCTTGGGCATTGAATGCCGTGCTGCGATAAATGCGTCATTAAGTGCACAAAATAAGGCAGCTCGTCAAAATCATTTTTCTCAAACACAGTCAGCACAAAGCGTGACTCGCTGGTTTCGACAAAATAATTGGTATTGGTAATGCCAGCCGCAATGCCGCGCAAAGTTTGCAGCTCGCCAACATTAAAAGGCGCCAACCATAGGCGCACTTCATCCAGACTCAGAGTGGTAAAAACAGACATGTGGGTGACAACCCTACCCTTACGGGCAGGTCAAAAACATTTAGAAGCGGAAAAGAATCCATTTGGGCACGGACACCGGGCGAGAAGGACCATCATGCACCCACTCACCATTACGGTCTTCCCGGTGCAGGTAGTAAGACTTGCCGCTCGGCGGCGTCACTTTCACCATATAGACCTCACCATTGAGGCTATATTCCTCAACCTCGTTATCACCATCCTTGCGCTTGGAGATGGTCGGCTGGTCTATGGGTTGTCCTTCAATGACTTTGGGCGGAGAGGGAATGTCATCCAGCAACTCGGCATCTTTGGGGGCCGCAGCACTAGCCAGCATGGAAAAACTCGCAAGGCACAGTGTGGCCAGCATAAAACGGGAAACATTACGCATGGAAGACTCCTTAGTCAGTGATCGCTATTCTAGCAAAAAGCCGTGCCGTGGCGGACATCCAGCGCTGAATAAACTTTAAATATCCTGGCTTTGCGCGCAGCGATTACAGGTACAACTGCATCTTGCGCTCCGCTGGCGTCAATTCGAAGCCAGTGGTTTCATAATGTTTGAAAATCGCGTCCACGATCTGTTGCGGCTCATCAATCACTTGCACCAGATGCATATCGGTCGGCGAAGCCATGCCTTCTGCCACCAGCGTATTGCGCAACCAGTCTATCAAGCCTGCCCAAAACTGGCTGCCGACCAAAATAATCGGAATCTTGCGGCTTTTGCCCGTTTGCACCAGCGTGATCGCTTCCATCAGTTCATCCAGCGTGCCAAAGCCGCCCGGCATGACGACAAATGCGCTGGCATATTTAACGAACATCACCTTGCGCATAAAAAAGTATTTAAAACTGATGCCGATATCCTGATAGGGATTACCGTGCTGCTCGAAAGGCAACTTGATATTCAGCCCGACACTGGCGCCACGGCCTGGAAAAGCACCTTTATTGGCCGCCTCCATAATGCCTGGCCCGCCGCCAGAAATCACACTAAAGCCGGAGTCTGATAATAGTCGGGCAATTTCTTCGGTGCGTTGATAATACGGATGGTCAGGCTTGGTACGAGCACTGCCAAAAATCGACACCGCGGGCGTAATCGCCTTGAGGTTTTCAGTGGCGCCGACAAACTCGGCCATGATTTCAAAGGCATGCCAGGATTCATGGCTGGCACTATCGCCATTGAGCAACTCAGGCTCGACCATGGTTGGCAGCTTGGGGGTGGTCATCATTCAGTCCTTCAACAATCAAAACCAAATTAGTGTACATGAAGTGGCTTTGAAATGCGTAAAATACGCCATTGATTTGACTCTTGAGAACACACGATGAAAACCCTGCTGCTGGTCGATGGCTCCAGTTATTTATACCGCGCGTTTCACGCCATGCCGGATTTACGCAACTCGGCCAACGAACCGGTCGGGGCGATTCAAGGCGTGCTGAATATGTTACGGCGCCTGCACAAGGACTATCCTTCTGACTATAGCGCCTGTGTGTTTGACGCCAAGGGCAAAACCTTCCGCGACGATCTCTATCCCGAATACAAGGCCAACCGCGCCAGCATGCCGGACGATTTGCGCGTGCAGATTGAACCGCTATACGAAACCATCCGCGCGATGGGCTGGCCGCTGATTATTGAAGAAGGCGTTGAAGCCGACGATGTGATTGGCGCACTGGCCAAGCAGGCCGAAAAAGAAGGTATCCGCACCATTATCTCGACTGGCGATAAAGACATCACGCAACTGGTAAATGAAAATATTACCGTGGTCAACACCATGCGTGATGCCTTCCGTAAAACCGATGATGTATTGGATATTGCCGGCGTAGAAAATAAATTTGGCATCCCGCCCAGCAAAATTATCGACTACCTGACATTGGTCGGTGACAGTGTAGACAATGTGCCTGGGGTCGAAAAAGTCGGCCCAAAAACGGCGGTCAAATGGCTGACAGAATATGGCTCTCTCGACAATATCATTGCCAATGCCGACAACATCAAAGGCGTGGTCGGCGAGAACTTGCGCAAAGCCCTACCCTGGTTACCCACGGCACGCGAATTGATCACCATCCGCTGTGATATCGGTATCCGTGAGCATTTTGATGAACTGATCCCCAAAGCCCCGGACAAGCCTGCACTACTCGCGCTGTTTGACCATTTTGAGTTCAGAAGCTGGAAGCGTGACTTAGACAAATTGCCAGACGGTGCCACAGCACCATTGATTGAAAATTCAGTCCTACCGACCGTCGAGGAGCTTAGCGGGCAAGCCGGTGGCGATTACTCGCCGGATACGCGACGGCTTTACCAGACCATTTTATCGGACAGTGAACTGGAACCGTGGCTCACCAAACTGGAACAAGCCGCCCTGCTTTGCTTTGACACTGAGACGACCTCACTGGACCCCATGCAAGCCAAAATTGTCGGCGTCTCGTTCAGCGTCACGCCGGGGGAAGCGGCTTACATCCCGCTCACCCATGATTACTTTGATGCGCCTCCACAACTGGCTTTGACGGCGACCCTGGCCAAACTCAAACCCATCCTTGAAAACCCGGACATTAAAAAAGTCGGCCAGAACCTTAAATACGATATGCATGTGCTGGCCAATCATGGCATCACGCTGCAAGGCATTGCGCACGACACCCTGTTGCAATCGTATGTGTTTGAGAGCCACAAAGGGCATGGCATGGATGAGCTCAGCGAGCGCCATCTGGGCATTGCCCCCATCAGCTACGAAAGCGTGGCGGGCAAAGGCGCAAAACAAGTGTCGTTCAGCCAGGTCACCGTCGAGGTGGCTGCCGAATATGCCGCGGAAGACGCCGACATCACGCTGCAACTGCATCAGGCCCTGTACCCGCAAGTGACAGTCTCGGACAAACTGCGCTTTATTTATGAGCAGGTGGAAATGCCCAGCATGCAAGTGTTGCAACGCATGGAGCGCAACGGCGTGTTGATCGACAGCCACATGCTCAACCGCCAGAGCAATGAAATTGGCCTGCGTTTGATGGAGATTGAAAAACAGGCGTATGAGCTGGCCGGACAACCGTTTAACCTGGGTTCGCCCAAGCAGTTGCAAGAAATCCTGTTTGGCAAACTGGGCATCAAACCCTTGAAAAAAACGCCTTCTGGCGCCCCCAGTACCGACGAAGATGTATTGCAGGAACTGGCGCTGGATTACCCGTTGCCCAAGGTAATCTTGGAGCACCGCAGCTTGGCCAAGCTGAAATCCACCTACACCGACAAGTTGCCGAAAATGATCAACGCGCAAACCGGGCGCGTGCATACCAACTACAACCAGGCAGTGGCAATTACCGGACGGCTGGCCAGCTCGGACCCCAACCTGCAAAATATTCCGGTGCGCACCGCCGAAGGCCGTCGCATCCGCGAAGCCTTTATCGCCCCGCCCGGTAGCCAGATCATCTCAGCGGACTATTCGCAGATTGAGCTGCGCATCATGGCGCATCTCTCACAAGATGCCGGAATGCTGACGGCCTTTGCCAATAACGAAGACATCCATCGCGCCACGGCCGCAGAAATTTTTGGCGTGGACAAAGCGGCCGTAGATAACGAGCAGCGACGCTATGCCAAAGTGATTAACTTTGGCCTCATCTATGGCATGAGCGCGTTTGGCCTGGCGCAAAACCTCAATATTGAGCGCGGCGCGGCGGCCAATTACATTGAACGCTATTTTGCGCGTTACCCCGGTGTCAAAGCCTATATGGAAAACACGCGCGCACTGGCCAAGCAGCAAGGCTATGTCGAAACCTATTTCGGCAGACGCTTATGGGTGCCTGAAATCAACAGCGCTAACGTACAAAGAAGAAACGGCGCCGAACGCGCCGCCATTAATGCCCCCATGCAAGGCACGGCGGCCGACCTGATCAAACTGGCAATGATCGCCGTCGACCAATGGCTGACCGAGCAAAAACTGCAGACCAAACTCATCATGCAGGTGCACGATGAACTGGTGCTGGAAGTGCCTGAACATGAACTGGCATTAGTCAAACAGACCTTGCCCGTGCTCATGCAAGAAGTGGCAACCTTATCAGTGCCGTTACTAGCCGAGGTCGGAGTGGGCAACAATTGGGAGAGCGCCCACTAGACAGTCGCCTGACTTACGGTCAATATGAGCCTATCTTTTTTAACTGTGGAGCTTGGGCATGAAATCATTAGCGATGGTAGGCATTATATTGATTGCAGTCGGCGCAGCTGGTCTGATTTTCAAAGGGTTTAGTTACGAGAGCAAAGAGACCGTGGCAAAAATCGGCTCTTTAGAGGCTAATGCAGAGATCACCAAAGAGGTGGAAGTCCCGCAAGCGCTTAGCCTGATTGTGATTGCGGCGGGGGCAGCCTTGTTGATCATCGGTCTGAAAAAATAAACCCTCAAGCCAGGGTAGGCGTGGCGCTATCTGGACGTTTGCAGCAAACGAGTCAGCTGAATCTGACAGGTTTTTCCTAGATGGGCTGACAGATGACAGGCGCAACTGTGCTTAGCATAGAGCTTCATCATAACAACAGGGGAGTACACACATGCTTTGGACAATTGTTGTAGGGATTATCGCGGGTTGGTTGGCAGGCTTGATCATGAAAGGCGATGGCTTTGGCCTGATTTGGGATTTGGTGCTTGGTATTGCTGGTGCAGTGGTCGGCGGCTGGCTGTTTGGCCTGCTGGGCTTGAGTGCCAGTGGTGGCATGATAGGCAGCATTATCGTCGCTACGATCGGTGCCGTCTTCCTGATTTTTATTTCCCGCCTGCTCAGGTCGGCATAAAGCAGCATTCACCGTTACTGCAGTACAGCCTAGCTGGAAAAGATGACTTTTCCAGCTTCGCCTTTTTTGGCCTGATACATCGCATTATCCGCCTTCTGCAGTAAGGCTTCGATGTCGTCGGCCGTTTTAGGCCAGTCATAAGCAATACCGATACTACAGCCTACCGCGATCTCCTGACCCGATTGCAACTTGATGGGCTGACTGATGCTCTCGACCAGCTTGCCTGCAACCATGCGGGCCAACTCTTCCGGCTGGGAGGCAAAGGTCAGCAAAATGACAAACTCATCCCCGCCAAAACGACACACCATATCTTCTTCGCGCAACACATCAGGTAATCGTTGTGCGATGGCCATCAACACTTCATCGCCCACAGGATGACCATGGGTATCGTTGACAGCTTTAAACCCATCGAGATCTACAAATAATAAAATAATGCCCCGTTGCGGCTGACTGCTTTGAAGCTGGCTGACAATGCCATGCATCATACTGAGCATGCCGCGCCGGTTGAACAAGCCGGTCAGCGGATCTTCGGTCAACAGTTTCTCTAGGGCGTTTTGCTGCTGGCGAAATACGGTTAAATCCATCAAAAAACTGATACAAAAATCCAGCTCATCTTCAATCACACGGGTCAGTGCAATCCGCAATGGAATTTCGCGTCCATCCGCATGTATCCCGTGACGCTCTGCGACCACTTTTCCAGCCTGATCATGTTGCCTGCGTTTGCGCGAGAGCGTGCTGAGCTGCTTCCAGTCGGGGATCATTTTGCCAAGCGAACGGCCCACGATTGCCTGCGACTGAACGCCAAACATCGCCTCAAAAGCGCGGTTCACCATCTGGATATGCCCCTTGGCATCCGTAATCACAATAGCGTCTATCGCGTGCTGAAAGATCACGCGCATTTGATGCTCCCTGAACTGTAACTCGCGGGCCAATTGCCGCTGCCGACTAATCATGGTTTGCGCCAGAATAGCGCCTAGCAAGGTCACCAAGCCCATGGTGACCAGCAAGGACAAATACAGCCGGTCTACGGTGGGCACAGGCTCATCAAACTGTATGGGGCCACTAAAGCTGGCCGCAGCCATGCCCAGATAGTGCATGCTGGTAATGGCAGCCGCCATGACCAGACCACTGAACAGATGGCGCCAGGGCCGCAGGCGCCGCAAACGGTTACAGCGTTGATGAAACCACAATGCCAGAATGGCTAGCATCACTGCTGAGAAGACGGACACCAGTACCAGCCATGGATTAAACGCCATGACAGCAGCCGTTTGCATGGCCAGCATACCGGTGTAATGCATGACCCCGATGCCCAGGCCGATCAAGGCGCCGCTAATGGTTAAATCGTAAGGAGATTTTCTTGCTTGCGCCACCCATTGCATGGATGCCCAGGAGGCAACAAATGCCGGCAACAAGGAGAGCAAGGTGATGACCAGCTCGTAACGCACCGTGGCACACAGCTCGAAAGCAAGCATGCCAATAAAATGCATGCCCCACACCGCGGCACCCATTGCCAGGCCACCGCCAAGCATGGTCAAGTGACGGTCGCGCTTAAGTTTGAATTGCTGGGAGACCTCGGCCAGATGGATGGCAATCACAGAGGCTGTGAGTGCGATCAGGTAGGACAAGGCGACCATCGAGGGTTCATAGCGAGATGAAAGGATGGTGTCTGCTGGACTCACAAAATCAAAGAGAAAACTGTTCAATGGATTTCTTTCGATAATGTACTGATCACTGACTGAAAAGCTGGCTAGGCCAGCACGCAATGGGTCAAAACCACATCAAAGCACTTGCACACTGACGCGCTCACCAGACCGCAAAAGTGCTGCCGCAATGGCTATGCTGTGAATTTTCAGCAATTGCTTGGTATTATGCTGCTGTTAAAACGCTCACTCAAAAGTAATTTACTCAATATAACATGCGCCAATTTGGGATTTATATCATCGGTGACGAGATCCTGTCCGGCAAGCGCCAGGATGCCCATCTCAGCAAGGTCATTGCGCTTCTGTCTGCCCGCGGCTTGCAACTGAGCTGGGCGCATTTTATCGGCGATATCCCCGAGCAAATCACGCAGTTGCTCAAGGCCAGCATGGCGCGCGGCGAGATTGTGTTTAGCTTTGGTGGCATCGGCGCCACCCCGGATGACTACACCCGCCAATGTGCAGCCGCGGCTGCCGGGGTACCGATTGAGCGACATGCAGGCGCCGTTGCCAATATTGAAGCGCAATATGGGGAAGCGGCTTACCCTAAACGCGTACTCATGGCTGATTTTCCGCAAGGTTGTGAGCTCATCCCCAACCCGATTAACCGCGTGGCCGGATTCAGCATTCACGAACATTACTTTGTGCCCGGCTTTCCAGAAATGGCGCACCCGATGGTGGAATGGGTGCTGGACACCTATTACAGTCACCTGTTTCATGGCCAGGACTATCTGGAGCAAGCCATTGTCGTCACTGAGGCAGGCGAAAGCGACTTGATTGACTTGATGAACAGCATGCTGAGCCGTTATCCCATGCTCAAGTTGTTCAGCTTGCCACGCACCAACCAGCGCCGTACCACGGAAGTCGGCCTCAAGGGGGAAAGTGCCTATGTGCTTAAGGCCATGCTGGAGCTGAAGGCTGGCGTGTCTGCCCTAGGTTACCCCTGGGTGGATGTTTAAGACCGGATGGACTGCCGCCCACACTGCGGAGCCTGCTGCATTGCCCCGTCTATCAACAGCCCGATTCCCGGCATGCCGCATGGCAAGCCCGCGGGCGTGCCATGCATACATCTAGATGAGGCCTATCGCTGCAAATTGTTTGGGCAGCCACAACGCCCAGCGTTTTGTGGCGGATTAAGCCCTAGCCTGGAGATGTGTGGCGAAGAACAGCAAGGACGCGAATATGCCATCCAGTGGCTGAGTGCCCTCGAACGTGCCACTCAGCCAGGCAACGCCTAATGGAAATCTGGCTTTACGACTGACGATACGCCCTGCGCATGAGCCAGAGCCCTGCCAGAATCATAGGCACGCAGAGCCATTGTCCCATACTCAATCCCAGCGATAGCAGGCCCAAGAAGCTATCTGGCTCGCGCGTAAACTCAACCAGAAAACGGAAGCTGCCGTAACAGAGCAAGAACATGGCGGACACTGCACCGATGGGTCGTTTTTTGCCCGCAAAACACCAGAGAATCACAAACAGCGCGATCCCCTCTAGTGCAAACTCGTACAACTGCGAAGGATGCCGTGCCACCTGATCCACGGCTGGGAACACCATGCCCCAGTCCGCATGGGTTGGCCGCCCCCATAACTCGCCATTGATAAAATTACCCAGTCTGCCTGCCCCCAGGCCAATCGGCACGAGCGGCGCCACAAAATCCATCAATTGCAACCAAATCACGCCGCGCTTGCGGGCAAACAAGGCCATGGCCACCATCACACCAATAAAGCCACCATGAAACGACATGCCCCCTTGCCACAGGGCAAAGATTTCCAGCGGATGTTGCAGGAAATAACTGGGCTGGTAAAACACCACATAGCCCAACCGCCCACCCAGCACGACACCGAGCGCGATGTAAAACAGCATGTCGTCCGGGTCACGCGCCTGCCAGGGCGAGTTGGGGTCCAGTTTACGCAACCGGTTGACCTGGTACTGCCCCAACCACAGGCCACCAAAAAAACCGATCAGGTACATCAAACCGTACCAGTGGATACCGAAACTGCCGATTTGTAATGCGATGGGGTTAAAGCCCGGATGGGTAAACATGCCGTATCACCGTGAAAAAAACTGCATTATAACTGCTGACCCGACCAGCGCAGGCAAACAGAGACTAAAAGCCACTCAATCACTGAATGCACCCAGCATTCAATCCGGATTGGAGGTGCTTGGCGACATGCGCCAGACGGCCAGCAAACTGATCAAGGCCATGCTGGAGAGATAAGCCCCTACCCAGGTCAAGCCGCCCTGATTGACCAGATATTGAGCAATGGCAGGTGCGAAGGAGGCACCCAGAATACCACCCAGCTGATAGCTAAGCCCTGCCCCGCTGTAACGCACAGCACCCGGGAACTGCTGTGGCAGAAAAGCGCCCATGGGGGCAAAAGTGACGCCCATTAAAAACAGCGCAGCAAACAGAAAAACCAGGATCAGCCCGCTATCCGCACTGCCTAGTAACGGCGCTAGGGCAAATCCCAGCAATACAGCCAGTCCTTGCCCGAGCATCAGCACGGGTCGCTGGCCAACCTTGTCTGACCACCAGGCAGCCAGTGGCGTCGCGGTGGCCATGCCTAGCACAGCGATGCACAACAGCCCCAGAAAAACCGGGCGAGCAATGTGCAAGGTTTGCGTGCCATAACTCAGGCAAAACACCGTCGCCGTATAAAACAGGTGATAACACACCCCCATGGCCAGCGCACCAAGCACAATGGCACGTCCATGCGTGACCAACAACGCCTTAAGCGGCCAGCGATGCAACTCTTTTGAAGACTGTGCCTGCGCAAATGCCGGCGTTTCAGCCAGCTTGAAGCGGACATATAGCCCGACCATGACCAGCGCCGCACTGACGATAAACGGCACGCGCCAGCCCCATTGCTCAAATTGTGTCTCCGTTAGCCCCAAAGTTAAGGCCAAAAAGGTCAAGGTTGCGAGTAAAAAGCCGATTGAAGGCCCCAGTTGCGGAAACATGCCAAACCAGCTGCGACGATGTACGGGCGCATATTCGGTTGCCAGTAAGGCTGCCCCTGCCCATTCGCCGCCCAAGCCGATGCCTTGACCAAACCGCAACAGACAAAGCAGCGCCGGCGCCCACAGCCCCCATTGATCGTAGCCTGGCAAGACGCCAATCAGAAACGTCGAGCAGCCCATGACCAGCAATGACGCGGCCAGGGTGGATTTGCGTCCGATACGGTCACCAAAATGACCAAACAGCAAAGCGCCCAGTGGCCGTGCAATAAACGCCAGACCAAAGGTCAGCAAGGCATTTAACGATTGCACCGCTGGCGCGCTGGCGGGGAAAAAGACCTGGCCGATCACCAGCGCTGCCGCCATGGCATAAATATAAAAATCATAAAATTCGATGGCTGTACCAATGAAACTGGCAAAGGCAATGTGCTTGAGTGAGGAGCTAGACATCGCAGCATCTTAGCTGGCAGACCGTAAATCTCCAAGCCTCGCCAGCATGCGGCCGGCCAAATAAAAACGCCGGGAGATAATTACTCCCGGCGCGCTGAATAAAGCCATGACTTACTTGGAAGCCTCGGCTTTTTTCTTCAGTGGCTCTGGATCCCAACCCGCGCCCAGAGCTTTAAACAGTGACACGGTGGCTGTCAGCGTGTTTTGTCGGCTCTGAACCAAGGCTTGTGTAGCCTCATTATGGTTACGTTGCGCATCCAGCACTTCAAGATAGCTGGAGTAACCCGCCTGATAACGATTTTGCGAAATACGCAAAATGTTGGCAGTGGTTTTTTGCTTGGACTCCGCCACCGCTTCTTGCTCACGGTATTGGCGCGCATTCACCAGCGCATCATTCACTTCGCTAAATGCAGTCCGCAAGGCGGCCTGGTAGTTAATCACGGCCTGCTTCTGCAAGGCAGAGGCCTGATCGACCCTGGCGTTCAAGCGTCCACCATTGAATATTGGCAAGCTTGCTGCAAAGCCCAGTGTCCAGATTTTGGCTGGCGCCGTAAACAGGTCACTCAGGATTTTACTCTCGCCACCATAAGCCCCAGTCAGTGATAAGGTCGGATACAGGGCTGCTTTTGCCAATTTCACATTCGCATGTGCAGCGATCAAATCCTGCTCAGTCTGGCGGATATCCGGACGTGATTCCAGCAAGGTGGATGGCAAGCCTGCGGGAGGCATCGGCGGTATCGGCATGGACATTAAACCGCCGACCGGGATTTTGACGCTTAAGTCTGCAGTCAACACTCCGAGCTGATGCTCGCTGATTGAACGTTGGCGCTGCAACTCCAGCGATTGCGCGCGTAAATTGGTCACCACCAGCTCAGCCTGATTAACATCCAGCGCGGTATTGACGCCTGCATCCAGCTGCCGCTGTGTCATGGCCAGGCTTTCTTGCGCCGTTTTGATGTTTTCGGCGTTGACTGCCAGCTGTCCATCCAGACTACGGATTATCAGGTATTGATTGGTCACGAGCCCTACCAATGACCAGCGTACTGCCTCACGGGCATACTCGGTCGACAGCAGATTGGCCCGTGCCGCGACATTGGCCGTTCTCAACTTGCCCCACACATCCAGCTCAATACTGCCGTTTAACGCCAGTTTATTGTCATTACGCGGGTTGACCCCGAAAACCGGGTTAGGCCCTGCCCCGGTAATTCTGGTACGGGTATTGTTGTTGTCCAGCGTGATGGTCGGCAGCACATTACCAGAGGTTTCACGCGCCACGGCATCGTATTGTTCAATGCGTGCCACGGCGAGCTGCACATCACTGTTGTTGACCAGTGCAGTATCAATCAGCCGGGTTAGCAGTGGATCATTAAACAAGGACCACCATTGCTGCATTTGTGCCGCAGGCACCGCCGTCAACGTCGACGCTTGGGGCTCAACATACCCCTGTGGCAGCGGACTGTCAGGGCGGCTATATAACGGGCCCAGTAACTGGCAACCTGCCAACGACAAGGCTGCCAGTGCGATGATGAGCGGGCGTTGTGCCCACACCAGTTGTTTTACTGTCGGTTTCATACCGCTTCCTCTTCTTCAACATGACCATGGTGACGCACTTTTTTCTCACTGGTCAGCCAGGTAAAGAACAATGGGATAAAGATGGTGGCAATAAAGGTTGCCAGCAACATGCCGCCGAAGACGCCCGTACCCATGGATTGGCGCGCTGCAGCACCTGCACCGGTCGCAAATACCAGTGGAATAATCCCCAGCACAAACGCCATGGACGTCATCACAATCGGTCTGAAGCGCAAGCGGGCGGCTTCAAGCGCAGCTTCAGCCAACGGCATGCCCTCTTCCATTTTTTGCGAGGCAAATTCCACAATCAGGATGGCGTTTTTAGCCGCCAGACCAATCAGCGTAATCAGGCCAATCTGGAAGTAGATGTCGTTGTTCATGCCTCGCGTCAACACCGCCAGCAAGGCGCCTGTCATTGCAAATGGAATCGCCATGATCACTGCCAGCGGCAAGGACCAGGTTTCAAACTGTGCCGCCAGGATCAGGAACACCATGATGGTGGCGAAGCCAAAGGCCACCAGCGCAGCAGAACCGGTCCGTTTTTCCTGGTAAGCCTGACCGGTCCAGGCAATCTGGTAACCATCCGGCAAGTTTTCCTTGGCGATTTTTTCCACCAGTTTGATCGCATCGCCAGAGCTCACGCCGGGCGCACCGCTACCGAACACTTTGGCAGACAGCAGGCCATTGTAGCGCTCCAGCTGTTCGGCACCGACGATGTTGCTGACTTTTGCCAATGCAGACATCGGCACCATATTGCCATTCGGATTATCATCCGTCGGCTGGCTACGTACATACACTTTGCCCAGGTCTTCAGGCTTCATGCGGTAACCCGCCTCGGCTTGCAACTGCACTCGGTAAGTCCGGCCATTACGGTTAAAGTCGTTAACATAGAGCGAACCCATGGTGCTCTGCAAGGTCGCGTAAATATCCGCAATTTTCACATTCTGTGACAAGGCTTTGGCTTCATCCACCTCAATGTACAACTGCGGTACGGTCGGCCGGAAGAAACTATTAATCTGTGTCAGTTGCGGATTGGCACGCATCGCATCCATAAAGTTGTTCATGACTTGCGCCAGCTTGATGGGATCCGTATCCCCATGACTCTGCACATAGACCTCAAAACCACCCGCAGAACCCAAGCCACGAATCGCTGGCGGGTTCACGGCAAAGCCCATGCCGTCCGGTTGACTCATGCCTATGCCGATCAACTTTCCAACCATCTGGTCGGCATTGGTCGTACGCTTTTCCCAATCCGTCATACGGACAAACATGGTCGCTGCATTGGTTTTGTTGGCACCGGTGAGCAATTCAAACCCATTCACCGCAAACTCATGCGCAGTGGCGGGATCTTTCGCTACCGCTGACCGGATGTTTTCCATGGTCTGGGAAGTCCGCTTCAAGGTGGCACCATCTGGCATCACCACAATGCTAATGACATAGCCCTGATCTTCTGGCGGCACAAATCCACCCGGCACGGTACGGAACAGGAAGATCATCACCACCAGCATGGCACCAAACACGACGGCACCAATCAATTTGTGACGAAGGGTCAAGCGGACGGTGCCCGTGTACAAGTTTGTCAACCGGCCAAAGCCCTGGTTAAACTTCCTGAAAAAAGCATTTTCGTGATGACCGCCACTCTTCAGAATCATGGCACATAAAGCAGGGGTCAGCGTTAACGCCACCACGCCTGAAATGACCACAGCAATGGCCACAGTGACCGCGAACTGACGATAGAGCTGCCCGGCAATGCCGCCCTGGAATGCCACAGGAACAAACACTGCGCACAGGACCAGTACAATCGCCACCACCGCCGCTTGCACTTGTGCGATAGACTTAATCGCCGCATGCAGCGGGTTCAAGCCTTCCTCTTTCATCAAACGCTCGGTATTCTCCAGCACCACGATCGCATCATCCACCACAATGCCGATGGCCAGAATCATGGCAAACAGAGTCAGCAGGTTGATCGAGAAGCCGAACACATACAAGCCAGCAAACGTACCAACAATCGAAATCGGCACTGCAATCATCGGAATCAGGGTTGCGCGCCAGCTTTGCAGGAACAGGAACACCACGATCACGACCAGTACCAGCGCCTCACCAAAGGTATGGAACACTTCTTTGATGGTGGCTTTCACAAAGTCACTGGTGTCATAAGGAATGTTGTATTCCATGCCTTGCGGGACTTTGGCTTTTAACTCTTCCACCTTGGCCTTGATGGCATTGGCGGTATCCAGTGCATTGGCACCGGTCTGTAAAAAGACCGGCATTGCCACACCAGCCTGGCCATCGAGTGCAGAGGTCACGTTATAGCTTTGGGCGCCCAACTCGATGCGTGCCACATCTTTGAGGTGCAAGACACCGTTCGGGCCTTGCGCACGCAAAATAATGTTGCCGAACTCTTCAGGGTCAATCAACCGTCCTTTAGCTGTCACGGTAAATGACAATTGCTGATCAGGCAAAGCGGGCTCAGCACCGATCTTGCCTGCGGCATACTGCGCGTTTTGTGCGCTGATGGCCGCAGAAACATCGCTGGTAGACACCCCCAGTTGCGCCATGCGGTCAGGACGCAACCAGACACGCATGGAGTAATCTTGCCCACCAAAAATGGTGACATCGCCCACGCCCTTGATGCGCTTGAATTCATCCAGCAAATTCAAGGTGGCGTAGTTACTCAGGAACAAACGATTATGGTCTTTGTTTTTCGAGGTGAGCATCACGACCAGCAGGATGTCATTCGAACGTTTTTGAACCACAACCCCGGTCCGGCGTACATCTTCGGGCAAACGCGGCAACGCAATGTTCACACGGTTACTGACGTTAAAGGTCGCCTGGTTGACATCGGTACCGACATCAAATGTAGCGGTAATGGTTAAGGTACCACTGCTGTCAGAGCTAGAGTTAAAGTAAAGCAGGTTTTCCACACCACTTAGCTGCTCCTCAATCGGGGCAGCCACGGTTTTTGACAGTGTTTCTGCGCTGGCACCAGGATAGCTGGCCGTAATCAGCACCGTAGGGGGTGCAATTTGCGGATATTGGGCAATCGGCAACTGGAATGCCGCTGCGAGACCTGCCAACACGATGATGATAGACAGCACGCTGGCAAAAATCGGGCGTGTGATAAAAAATCGGGTCATATCGTTTTCCCTGAGACGGGCCTGGTACATGCCCAGGCCCTTGGTAACATAATGGGCTTATTCAACAAAGACGGTGAATGCGTTAAGACTTGGCTGGTGCCGGTGCCGCTTGGGCTGGCGCAGCGTCTGGTGCATGTGGTGCCACCGGTGCACCAGGTCTCACCTTGATCAGGTTGTCGACAATGACCTGATCGCCGGCTTTCAAGCCATCCAGTACCGTCCAGCGGTTGTCAAACCAGCCGCCCGCGACAATCGGCCTGACCGCGGCCACCGTTTTGCCTTCTTTATCTTTTTCGGCCACAAAGACAAACTTGCCTTGCTGACCAGTCAGTACGGCCGTTTGCGGAATCAGGAAGACGCCATCACGCTTGCCAGTGGTCAGGCGCACACGGACAAACTGACCTGGCAACAAGGCACTGTCCGCATTCTGGAACTCGGCCCGCAGTTGCTGCGTCCCCAATGCCGGGTCAATCTGACTGGCAGAGAAGTTAATCTTGCCTGAATAACGATATTCAGTATTATCTGCCAGGATCAATCGTACATCCTGCACGCGGCCTGGGCGCAAATGCCCGCCCAACGCTGTGAGCTCGGACTCGGACAGGCTGAAGCGGACCCAAATCGGCGACAATTGTACGATGGTGCTCAACAAGGTAGTGTTGGCACTGACCAACGCCCCTTCTGACAACACAAAGCGACCGGCAATCCCACTCTCTGGCGCTTTGACATGCGTATAAGACAGATTCAGCTCTGCTTCACGCAGTTGCGCCTGATATTGCAACAAAGTCGCTGCGGCAACAGAGTTATCAGAGGCCGCATTATCATATTCACGCTGACTGATAGAGTGGCTCTCCAGCAAACCCTTAAGACGTTGCGCCTCACGTGCCGTTTGCTCAATGCGGGCTTTTTGCTGTGCAATCAGCGCCTTGGACTGATCTACCTGCAACTGGTACGGAACAGGATCAATCAAGAACATATCCTGCCCGGCCTTGACCGCATCGCCTTCTTGATACAGGCGTTTAAGCACAATGCCACCGACGCGGGGACGCACTTCAATTTGCTTGGCGCCCTCGGTTTGCGCAACCACCTCAGTCTGCACTGGGATGGTTTCAGCGGCGACGGTTTGCACGGTGACTGGCATCGCAGGCATGCCGCCTGCGGCTGGATTTTGCTGCTGTGAAGATTTTCCGCAAGCACTCAATCCCAGGCTTAAAGCAAGCACGAGCAAGGCATGACGAGGCTGGATAGTCTGTGAAATCAACATGTTATCCTCTGTTTAGTTTTAAAATAGACTTGATTACATACATCATTGGATGTATATTATATACAAACACGAATGTATGTAAATGGGTTTTGCAAAAAATTTGCCCATCTCGAGCCGTCACAAGTTGCCAGTGACCGCTGATAAAATACGACATTCAAATGAAACATTCATGAATTTATGAAAGAGCGATAAATACTTATGGTACGTAAAACCAAAGAAGATGCCGCCATCACGCGCCAACACATTATTGATGCTGCGCGACAGATGTTTCTGCAAAAAGGGGTTAGCCGCACCAGCCTGGAACAGATTGCCTCCCATGCCAATGTTATGCGCGGCGCCGTCTATTGGCATTTCCAGAACAAGGCAGATTTGTTTCATGCCATGCGCGAAGAAGTGTATTTGCCACTGATAGACCGCATGGATGACACCCTACTCGGGAACGCGGAAGAGTCCAATATTGACCCGCTGGGCCGCATTCGCAAACACCTCGAAAACACCGTACAGATTCTTAATGACGACACCACCACGCGCGCAACTTATGAAGTCATGATGACCAAGTGTGAATACGTGGATGAGTTTGCCGATGTACTGAAATCTATTTTAGGTAACTGTAGCGGACTCGTGCACAAAATGGAACAGGCCTACGCCAAAGCACAGGAAATCGGCCAGGTCGGCACCCAGCTTAGTCCGCAAGAACTCGCCTGGGACACCCACCTGTTTTTCTCAGGCCTAATGCACATGTGGGTCAAAGACACCGAAGGAACGTTATTCCGCGACCGCGCCATGCAACTAATCAACACACACATTAATCTGCGTAAAAAATAAGCAAAAATGCTACTTTAAACATTCCCTCGTCTGCGATTTGCAGTTAAAATAGTCAGTCTTTTCACTGACTTATCCAAGCATGCAAATCGGACCGCATCAACTTAAGAACAACCTGGTGGTTGCCCCTATGGCGGGCGTGACCGACCGTCCTTTCCGCATGTTGTGCAAAAAAATGGGGGCAGGGCTGGCCGTCTCCGAAATGGTCACCTCCAATTCCTTATTGTATGGCAGTGAAAAAACCAAGCGCCGCGCCAACCATGAAGGCGAAGTCAGCCCGATCTCGGTACAAATTGCCGGCGCAGAACCGGCCATGATGGCCGAGGCCGCCAAACATAACGTCGACAATGGTGCACAAATCATCGACATCAACATGGGTTGCCCGGCCAAAAAAATCTGTAACGTCATGGCTGGGTCTGCCCTGCTGCGAGACGAACCGCTGGTGTCCCAAATCCTCAAGGCTGTGGTGAATGCGGTGGATGTGCCAGTCACCCTGAAAATCCGTACCGGCTGGGATAGACAAAACAAAAATGCCATCCAGATTGCCAGAATGGCAGAAGACATCGGCATCCAGGCGCTGACGATTCATGGCCGCACGCGCAATGACCTTTACCATGGCGACGCCGAATATGACACGATTGCCGCCGTCAAGCAGCAAATCAAGATTCCGCTGATTGCCAATGGCGATATCACCACGCCAGAAAAAGCCAAATTTGTGCTTGATTACACCCAGGCCGACGCCGTCATGATCGGCCGTGCAGCCCAAGGCCGCCCCTGGATCTTCCGCGAAACCGAGCACTTTCTGAAGACTGGCGAGCACATGCTGCCGCCGACCGTAGATGAAATTCACCAGGTGATGCTGGAGCACTTGCATGACTTGTATGCTTTTTATGGTGACCTCACTGGCATGCGCGTCGCACGCAAGCATATTTCCTGGTATACCAAGGGCTTATCTGGCTCTGCTGCCTTCCGTCACAATATGAATACCTTGCAAACCATAGAATTACAATTACAAGCCATCAATGACTTCTTTACCGAGCTCCGTGCGAAAAACGACCGTCTGGTCTACGCCGAGGAGACTGAACTGGATCAAGAGCACCCAGGCACCCAGGAGCTCGCAGCCTAATGCAAACTGATAGTAAATTAAGTCTCGCCGTACGCGAGTCTCTGGACGACTATTTCATGCATCTGGATGGGCAACCGCCGCATGCGATTTACGAAATGGTGCTTGGCTGCGTGGAAAAGCCCATGCTGGACTACGTACTGAACAAAGTGGGCGGCAACCAGAGCAAAGCCGCCGACATGCTGGGCATTAACCGCAATACCCTAAGAAAAAAAATGGCCGCCTACGGCCTCGAATAAGCATGACCCCGGTCTGATGACATCCCAACATCAGACCTTTTCATTTTTTAAGCCTTTTCATTTTTTATTTTGCAACTCCATTCAAACTCATTATGACGATTAAACGCGCGCTTATCAGTGTTTCCGATAAAACCGGTGTGCTGGAACTGGCACAATCCCTGCACCAACTGGGTGTAGAAATCCTTTCCACGGGGGGCACTGCAAAACTGTTCCGTGACAACCACATTCCCGTCAAAGAAGTGAGCGACTTTACCGGTTTTCCAGAAATACTGGATGGCCGGGTCAAAACGCTGCACCCCAAGGTGCACGGTGGCCTGCTGGGACGCCGCGACCTGCCTGAACATGTGGCGGCCATGCAGCAATATGGCATTGAGAATATCGACTTGCTCGCCGTCAATCTCTATCCGTTTGAAGCGACGGTGGCCAAGCCCAACTGCACGCTTGAAGATGCGATTGAAAACATTGATATCGGCGGTCCGGCCATGGTGCGTTCCGCAGCCAAAAACTGGAACGATGTCGCCGTACTGACAGACGCTGCCCAGTACACTGAAGTGGTCAACGAGTTGAAAGCCAATCAGGGCGCCGTGTCCAAAGCAACACGTTTCAAATTGTCTGTGGCCGCATTTAACCGCATTGCTCAATACGATGCCGCCATCAGCAACTACTTGTCCGCCATTGACTTCACCGAAACCGAAGCGGCAGGCAAGCCAGTCCTGAGCCAGTTCCCAGGCCAGATGAACAGCAATTTTATCAAAGTACAAGACCTGCGTTATGGTGAAAACAGCCATCAGCAAGCCGCCTTCTACCGTGACCTCTACCCTGCCCCAGGCAGCCTGGCCACCGCGCAACAATTGCAGGGCAAAGAACTGAGCTACAACAACATCGCCGATGCAGATGCGGCCTGGGAAGCAGTAAAATCTTTCACCGGCCCGGCCTGCGTAATTGTCAAACACGCCAACCCTTGCGGTGTAGCCCTGGGCGTGAACGCACTGGAAGCCTACAGCAAAGCCTTCAAAACCGATCCGACCTCGGCTTTTGGTGGCATCATTGCCTTCAACTGCACGCTTGATGGCGCAGCTGCCGAAGCCGTTTCCAAACAATTTGTCGAAGTGCTGATTGCCCCCGATTTTACGCCAGAAGCCCTAGCCATTTTTACCGCCAAAGCCAATGTCCGCGTGTTGAAAATTGCCTTGCCCCAAGGTGGCAATACGGCTTGGGAACAAGGCCGCAATGCCGTCGACTCCAAACGTGTGGGTTCAGGCATTTTGCTGCAATCTGCCGACAACCATGAGATGCACATGGCAGACCTGAAAGTGGTCACCAAACTGCAACCAACGCCACAACAAATGCAAGACCTGCTGTTTGCCTGGAACGTGGCTAAATACGTCAAGTCCAATGCCATCGTATTCTGTGGCAATGGCATGACCTTAGGCGTGGGTGCAGGCCAGATGAGCCGTGTCGACAGTACCAAAATCGCCGCCATCAAGGCGCAAAATGCCGGCTTGAGCCTGCAAGGCTCAGTGGTCGCTTCTGACGCATTTTTCCCGTTCCGGGACGGCGTAGACGTACTGGCCGATGCAGGTGCGAGTTGCGTGATCCATCCCGGTGGTAGCATGCGCGATGAGGAAGTGATTGCGGCGGCTGATGAACGTGGCCTGGCCATGGTCGTGACCGGCATTCGCCACTTTAGACATTAATTCTTTTTGCCACAGAGAACACAAAGAACGTCTTCAAAGCATTCCGCCTTTGAGTGCTACTCTGTGTCTTCTGAGTTCTCTGTGTCTCAAACTTAATCAGGTAATAAAAGATGAAAATTTTAGTGATTGGTTCTGGCGGTCGTGAGCACTCACTGGCCTGGAAAGCCGCACAAAACAAAGCAGTGAGCCGCGTTTATGTTGCTCCCGGTAATGCAGGCACCGCGACAAATCCTGACATGATCAATGTGCCGATAACCAAAATCGATGAGTTGGTAAAATTTGCCGAAGATGAGCAGATTGCGCTGACCATTGTCGGCCCGGAAGCCCCGTTATCGCAAGGCGTGGTCGATGCATTCCGCGCCGCTGACCTGAAGATTTTTGGCCCGACTAAAGCAGCGGCACAATTGGAAAGCTCCAAGGATTTTGCCAAAGCATTTATGGTCCGCCACAACATCCCTACCGCCAAATACCAGACCTTCAGCGAGGTCGCACCAGCGCATGCCTACATTGATGCCAATGGCGCACCCATCGTCATTAAGGCGGACGGCCTGGCAGCGGGCAAAGGCGTGGTGGTTGCCATGACATTGGAAGAGGCCCACGCCGCAGTCGATGCGATGCTGGCTGACAATAAGCTCGGCGATGCCGGTGCACGCGTAGTCATTGAAGAGTTTTTGACTGGCGAAGAAGCCAGCTTTATGGTCATGGTCGATGGCAAAAACATCTTGCCACTCGCCACCAGCCAGGACCACAAACGCCTGCTTGATGCCGACCAAGGCCCCAACACCGGCGGCATGGGCGCTTACTCGCCTGCGCCAGTGGTGACGCCAGAGATCCACGCCAAAGCCATGCGCGAGATTATTGTGCCTACCGTTGAAGGCATGGCCAAAGATGGCATCCCGTATACCGGCTTTCTGTACGCCGGGTTGATGATTACACCGGCAGGCGATGTGAAAACACTGGAGTTCAATTGCCGCATGGGTGACCCCGAAACGCAGCCCATCATGATGCGCCTGAAATCAGACCTGGTCGAACTGGCTGAACACGCAGTCAATGGCACGCTGGACCAGGCACAAGCAGAATGGGACAGACGTTTTGCCTTGGGTGTGGTGATGGCAAGCGCCAATTACCCGGATACCCCCAGATTGGGCGATGAAATTCATGGCTTGCCGAAAGACGTACAGGATGGTCATGTGTTCCACGCTGGCACCACCCTCAAGGACGGCAAGGTAGTCACCAGTGGCGGTCGCGTCTTGTGTGTGACGGCCTTGGGCGAAACGGTCAAGTTTGCGCAACAGCAAGCTTATAAAGTACTGGAACAAATCCAGTTCGACGGTGCTCAGTACCGTAAAGATATCGGTTACCGCGCCATCAAAAACTAAGCTGTCATGACAAACCAGATCCAACCCCAGGCCGTCTTTGATTACCTGCAAGGCTTGCAGGCCCGTATTGTCGAAGCCATTGAACTCGTCGATGGCAAAACCTTTTTGCAGGATAGCTGGCAGCGCCCTGAAGGTGGGGGCGGGAACTCTTGCCTGCTCGAAGGCGGAAACGTGTTTGAGCGAGCTGGGGTTGGCTTTTCACATGTGCTCGGCAACAAGCTACCGCCTGCGGCCAGCGTCGCACATCCCGAAGCAGCGGGCCGCCCCTGGGAGGCCATGGGCGTCTCCCTGGTGTTTCACCCGCACAACCCCTATGTGCCGACCGTACACATGAATGTGCGTTTTTTTGTCGCCCGGGCGCAACAGGCGGGTGAAGAGGATATCTGGTGGTTTGGCGGCGGCATGGATCTGACGCCTTACTATGGCTTTGAAGACGATTGCATCCACTTTCACCGTGTTAATAAAGAAGCGCTGGCTGCCTTTGGTGCCGATTACTACCCAAAATTCAAAAAAGACTGTGATGCTTACTTTTTCCTCAAGCATCGCAAGGAGCCGCGCGGAATCGGCGGTGTCTTTTTTGATGACTTTAGTGAATTGGGCTTTGAAAAAAGCTTTGCCTTGCAACGTGCAGTGGGTGATGCCTTTATCAACGCCTACTTGCCTATTGTGCAACGGCGTAAAGAGACGCCTTATGGCGAACGCGAACGCGATTTCCAGGCTTATCGCAGAGGCCGTTATGTCGAGTTCAACCTGATTTTTGATCGCGGCACGATCTTTGGGTTACAGTCCAATGGCCGTACAGAGTCCATCTTGCTCTCTATGCCACCCATCGTTAAATGGCGCTATGACTGGAAACCTGAAGCCCGTAGCGCAGAGGCCAAACTGTATACTGACTTTTTGATTGAAAAGGACTGGGTTTAATATGCAAGTTTCAGTAGAAGCCAGACAACACGCGCAAGCCCTGCTGGATTTTATTGATCAAAGCCCCAGCCCTTGGCACGCGGTAGACACGGTCGCAAGCCGACTCAAGGCGCATGGCTTTAAAAACCTGCGTGAAAACGAACCTTGGCAATTCAAGGCAGGGGGTAAATATTTCGTAGTGCGTGATGGCGGCTCCATCATTGCCTTTGTACTTGGTCAACAAGCCCTTGCCGACAGCGGTCTGCGCATTGTCGGCGCGCATACCGACTCACCCGGCCTGCGCCTGAAACCGCATGCAGCTTACAGCACAGAAGGTCTGGCGCAACTAGGGGTAGAAGTCTATGGCGGCCCCATTCTGGCGACTTTTACCGACCGCGACTTGAGTCTGGCCGGTCGTGTGGTGCTCCGCACCCCTGAGGGCCTGCAAACGCGCCTGGTCAAATTGGAGCAGCCGATGGCGCGCCTGCCCAATCTGGCCATACACATGAACCGCGAAGTGAATGAAAAAGGCCTGGTACTCAACAAGCAAACCGGTCTGCCCCTGATTTTTGGTCACGCAGCCAACAGCTCCGAAGCCAAACAATTGCTGATTGATACACTCGCCGACAAACTGGCCGTGCCCGCAGACGTCATTGCTGGCTGGGACCTCACGTTTTATGACACCCAGCGCGGCAGTTTCTGGGGCATGGAACAAGAATTCATTGCCAACAGCCAACTGGACAACCTGGCTTCGTGCCATGCCGCGTTGGAAGCCCTGTTAGGCACCGAAACGCCGCAGGCGACCTCTATTTGTGCACTGTTTGACCACGAAGAGGTGGGCTCTGAAAGCGCCACGGGGGCGGGTGGCAGCTTTTTGCTGGATGTGATTGAGCGGATTTGTCATAGCACTCATCTCACGCCAGAAGACAAACTGCGCAGCTTTGCCAACAGTTTTTTTATCAGTGCCGATATGGCACATGCCTTTCACCCCAATCATGCCGGCAGCTATGAACCGTGTCACCATGTGCAAGTCAACCAGGGCCCGGTCATTAAAACCAATGCCAACCAGCGCTACAGCACCAATGCCGTCACGGCTGCGCGCTTTATCCACTTGTGTGAACAAGCGGAGGTCCCCTATCAACAATATGCGCACCGCACCGATTTAGGCTGCGGCAGCACCATAGGGCCCATCATGGCAGCGCAATTAGGCATCGCCACCGTCGATGTCGGTAACCCGATGTGGGCCATGCACAGCCTGCGCGAAAGTGCGGGTGTGCTCGATCATGGCTACATGATTGCCACACTCAGCCGGCATTACGCGAGCTAATCCATCAGCAGCATTGACGCTGGTACAACGATTGCTTTACCCTAGGCAGACATGGGGAGAAACAATCAATGCTAGAACAATTATTGCGCAAAAAACCTATCCAACCACATGCGCATACCGGCCTGAAAAAATGTTTAACCGCCTTTGACCTGGCCTTGCTAGGCATCGGTGGCGCCATCGGTACCGGCATTTTTGTCCTGACCGGTATCGCGGCCGCGACCCAATCCGGCCCTGCCGTCGTCCTTTCATTTATTATTGCGGCCATCGCTGCAGGATTTGCGGCGTTATCTTATGCCGAACTCTCGTCTTCAGTTGGCGGCTCTGGCAGCGCCTATGGTTACAGCTATGTCGCGTTTGGCGAGTTTGCTGCATGGATGATGGGATGGATGCTATTACTGGAGTATGGCGTTGGCGCTGCAGCGGTTGCCAATGGCTGGGCAGGTTACTTTGTAAACACCTTGAGCAACCTAGGTCTGCATTTGCCAGCGCACTTGACCAAGGCACCGGTGTTAGGCGGCACCATCAACCTGCCAGCCTTTGCCATTATCTGGGTGTTGACCCTGCTACTCATGGTCGGCGTCAAGGAAAGTGCGCGAGCCAATAATCTGATGGTGATTGTCAAACTGTCCACGATTGCGATTTTTCTCACCCTGTCCGTGGGTCATATTCACACCGAAAACTGGCTGCCATTTATGCCGTTTGGCTGGTTTGAAACGCTGGACAACGGCAAAAATATTGGCGTAATGGCTGGCGCCTCGCTGGTCTTTTTTGCCTATTTTGGCTTTGATGCTGTGTCAACCGCGGCCGAAGAATGCAAACTGCCACAACGCGACTTACCGATTGGGCTGATCGCTTCACTATCATTTTGTACCATTATTTATATCATCGTCTCTGGCACGCTGACCGGTGTGATTCCTTATCACGAGCTGAATACCTCGTCACCCGTGGCTTATGCATTGACCAAACTGGGTTATACCTGGTCATCCACACTGGTGGCGACTGGCGTGCTGGCTGGCTTGATTACTGTGCTGCTGGTGCTGCTCTACGGCCTGACACGTATTTTATTTGCCATGAGCCGCGACGGCCTGATTTCCCCGGTATTTTCAGCAGTGAATCCTGACCGCCAAACACCCAGTAAAATTATCTTGCTTTGCGGAACGGTGGTTTCCATCGTGGCCGGTTTTATCCCGCTCGGCGAATTGGCAGAAACGGTCAATATCGGGACGCTAGCCAGTTTCATTATGGTCTGCATTGGCGTGATCCGCTTGCGTCAGACCCATCCAGACTTACCGCGGCCGTTCAAAAATCCTTTTAATCCGCTGATCCCACTCGGAGGTGTCATCACCTGCGGTGCGCTGATGTCGTTTTTACCCGCCTCAACCTGGCATCGCTTTGGCTTGTGGGCGGTGGTGGGCGTGGTGTTCTATTTTGTTTACTCACTCAGACACAGCCGCTTGCGCTAATCATTTAGCCCGCGCGAGCAGCAATAAAAAAGCCGACGTTTGAGTCGGCTTTTTTGATTCACAGCAACGCTGGAATTACAGAGACAATACCCATTCAACAATGGTTTTGATGTCTTCGTCTTTCACTTGTGGGCTGTTTGCTGGCATTGGAATATTGCCCCAAACACCGCTACCACCCGCTTTAACTTTAGCGATCAATTTAGCTTCAGCACCTTTGTCGCCTTTGTATTTAGCAGCAACATCTTTGTAAGCTGGGCCCAATACTTTAGCATCCACACTGTGGCAAGCCAAACAGCCGCTTTTTTGTGCCAATGCTTTAGCAGCGGCAGCGTCAACAGCGTGAGCAGAACCAGCCATCAACATGGTCGCTGCTGCGATTGCGGATAATAAAACTTTCATGCGATCTCCTTGAATATCCTCTAAATAAATAGAACCCCGAAATGCAATTTTCGTGCATGTGGCATCTTACCTGACCAGCCAAAATCTACAATAGTAAAACCGCTAAAATACGAGGCCGTATTGATAATTTGAACCAGTTTGGCGTTTTGCCAACACCCTAAAAACGCACGTGAAACAAGATGGTTGACACGTGTCACAACAAGGTTACAGGGTCTCGATCGAATACTCGGCGCTCAGGACATGTTTGCGGCCTGGATTAATCACCACCATATTATCCAGCGCATTGGTTGTTTCCACACAAATGGTCTTGCGCCACTCTTCGCCCACGCCCATATCGCCCATGGTCGCGGCCTTATCGGCACCAGGATTCCAGACGACCGTGGTATCACTGCCGGATTTGGACACATGGATGATGCGGTTATAGCCACTGTCATGGATAGAACAATCAGAGCTGTGATCGACATAAACGCGGTCATATTCGTGGCCGTCAAAGCTCAATGGGTTGTGCTCGACGTTGCGCTCGTATTTGAGTAGCTTATCCAGATAAACCAAATCTTGCATGCCGGTGATTTTAATATTGGATAAATCACTCACATTAAAATAGGTGTGAAAGGCTTCACTAATCACAAATGGATGCTCAGCCAGATTGGTGGTCGCCAGATCAATCCGCAAGCGGCGGCCAATAGTAATGGTCAGCGTCAGCTCATAAGGATAGGACAACTGACGTTGTGCTTCTGGCGTTTGCTGCATTTCGAGAATGATGCGGGTGGCACCGGTTGGCGTCGCGTCAATATCCATGACTCGCCAGGGAATCACGCGCGCAAAGCCATGCGGACACAAAGTGCTGTCGGTAGGGTGCGCGCCAAACCACGGCCAGCAAATGGGGACGCCACCGCGGATAGAACGCCCTTTGACATAACGCGCATTGCTGGACAACCATAAAACCGGGTGTGAAAGGAACTTGGGTTGCCAGTGCATGACATGTGCGCCCTGCAAGGCAATCTTGCCGGTCGCCAGCGGATTATCAATTTCGAGATATTGCAGACCGTTTTCGTCTTGCCATTGATTGACATGCGCATGCAACTTCATGCGCTTGGTCATTTCCATGCTTTTGGCGAGGATGCTACATTCGTCGTTCATTATCTTCCCCTTTCGATCTGGGTCACATCACGCACGGCGCCTTTGGCGGCACTGGTGCTCATGGCGGCATAAGCGCGCAAGGCAGGCGATACCAGACGCTCACGGTTCAGCGGTTTCCATGCCTGGGCGCCTTTGGCCTCCATATTGGCTCGGCGGTGCGCCATTTCTTCATCAGTCACCGCCAGGTGTATGGTGCGATTCGGAATATCAATTTCTATGGTGTCGCCTTCCTGCACTAGGCCGATCGCACCGCCTTCAGCAGCTTCTGGCGAGGCATGCCCAATACTCAGGCCGGATGTACCACCTGAGAAACGGCCATCAGTCAGCAAGGCACAAGCTTTACCCAACCCTTTGGATTTGAGGTACGAGGTCGGATAAAGCATTTCTTGCATGCCCGGCCCGCCACGCGGCCCTTCATAGCGAATCACCACGACATCCCCGGCCACAATCTTGTCGTTGAGAATGGCTTCCACGGCAGAGTCCTGGCTTTCAAATACACGGGCGCGCCCGGTGAATTTAAGAATACTGTCATCCACGCCTGCTGTTTTCACAATACAGCCGTCTTGCGCAATATTGCCATAGAGCACGGCCAGCCCACCATCCAGCGAGTAGGCATGCGCCTTGTCGCGGATACAGCCGTTTTCGCGGTCATTATCCAGCTCTGGCCACAACATGCTCTGGCTGAACGCGATGGTGGTTGAAATGCCACCTGGCGCAGCACGATAAAACTTTTTCACGTCCTCATCCTGCGTGGTCATAATGTCCCATTTGGCCAGCGCTTCGCCCATGGTTGCAGTATGAACGGTTGGCACGCCCGTATGGATGACACCGGCACGATTCAGCTCGGCCAGGATGCCCATCACGCCACCGGCACGATGCACATCTTCCATGTGATATTTGCTGGTTGCTGGCGCCACTTTGGAAACGCACGGCACCTGACGTGAGATGCGGTCGATGTCTTTCATGGTGAAATCGACACCGGCTTCATGTGCAGCCGCCAGCAAATGCAAGACGGTATTGGTAGAGCCGCCCATGGCCACATCCAGACTCATGGCGTTCTCAAACGCTTGCATGGTCGCGATATTGCGTGGCAACACACTGTAATCATCCTGCTCGTAGTGGCGTTTTGCCAGCTCAACAATCAGTCGACCCGCTTGCAGGAACAACTGCTTGCGCGCAGCATGGGTGGCGAGCGTAGAACCATTGCCTGGCAAACTTAAGCCCAGGGCTTCAGTCAGACAGTTCATCGAGTTGGCGGTAAACATGCCCGAACAGGAACCGCAGGTTGGGCACGCAGAACGTTCTACCTCTGCCACCTCTTCATCACTGACATGACTATCTGCGGCTTCGACCATGGCATCGACCAAATCCAGCTTGCGTATCTGGCCTTGCCAGTTCACTTTACCGGCTTCCATCGGCCCACCAGAGACAAATACGACAGGGATATTCAAGCGTAATGCCGCCATCAACATGCCCGGCGTGATCTTGTCACAGTTGGAGATACACACCAGCGCATCCGCACAGTGCGCATTCACCATATACTCAACACTGTCAGCAATCAAATCACGGCTAGGCAGGCTGTAGAGCATGCCTCCATGCCCCATGGCGATACCGTCATCGACAGCAATCGTGTTAAATTCCTTGGCTACGCCACCCGCTTTTTCAATTTCACGGGCAACCAGTTGGCCTAGATCTTTTAAATGCACGTGGCCAGGAACAAACTGCGTAAACGAGTTAGCCACCGCGATAATCGGCTTGGAAAAATCTTCATCTTTCATACCAGTGGCACGCCACAAGGCGCGGGCACCAGCCATGTTACGACCTTGGGTAGTCGTGTGAGAACGGTATTTAGGCATGGGAAACACTAGGATTGACGTTAAAATCCTATTTTAACTGAATCCGTAGCCGCATGTGCGGCTGAAACAGCTTTGTTACATTCGCGGCACGCGATAAAAAATGCTAAGGGCGGTATTGCTTGTGTTGATAGCACGAGCAATGCCGGCTCACCGCCGGGCTGCGTAGCGCCTGATGCTTGGTATGTTGGCCACGCGTACGTTTACGCCAGGCAATAAATGCAGCCGAACTTAGTTGCTGCCGCATGAGGATAATCACGTCTGCCTGCCTGAGCCCAAACTGGCTGGCAATCGCCTCGAAAGGCGTACGATCCTCCCACGCCATTTCAATAATGCGCGAAATATCCCCTGGATCCATTTCGGCTAGCAACACCGTTTGACGCCTGTACATTTCTGATCCTGCCATTGTTTGAAAAATGCTGCCCGCCCTAGCGGAGGCGGCGCATCAGGCAAATGCGCATGATGCTCGGCATAATGTGCCAGATAGCGTTCATAGGCATCATCGCCAGAAAGCTGTCTGACGCGCTGCCATATTTGCTTGAGCAATCGCATGATGTTCCTCCTCTAGCCCAGTTTAGTCGCCACGTACGCCGTTTCATGACTTGCACTCACGGGCAAACCGGCCAGGCTACGTCTACTCATCCTGACCATATCCACTACCACCACCCACAGCATGGTCACAAAAAACAAGGTGAGCCAGGCATCTAACTGCTGGTTAAAAATCAGTTGCGGCGCAACAGCCGCCTTTTCTGGCGGCAATACCCCTGTAGACAGCTTCTGCGCCAAATCATTCGCGGCCGCAAAAAAACCGACCCGGATATCCTGACTAAAAATCTTCTCGTAAGCCGCACTGGTGGTCACTACCAGCAACCAGACCAAGGGCAACGCAGTGATCCAGGCCTTATTCGCGCGGCCAGACTTGATCAAGATCCCAGTGGCAACCGACAGGGCAATCGCGGCCAGCATCTGGTTGGCAATCCCAAACAGCGGCCATAAAATATTGACTCCGCCATTCGGGTCAATCACCCCGATATAGAGAAAATAACCCCAGCCAGCGACGATCAACGCGCTGGTTAACACCACTGACGGCGTATAGGAGGTTTCCCCTAACTTGGGATGCAAGTTACCCAACATATCTTGCAGCATAAAGCGACCCACGCGTGTGCCTGCATCGAGCGTGGTGAGAATGAAGATGGCCTCAAACATGATGGCGAAGTGATACCACAAGGCCAGCAAATGCTCCCCGAATACCGTGCCCAGAATACTGGCCATGCCCACCGCCAGGCTAGGTGCGCCCCCGGTGCGGGCAAACAAGGTCGTTTCCCCCATCGCACTTGCCAGATGCTGCATCTGTTCCACCGTGACTGAATAGCCCCAACTGCTGATGGTATTCACAGCATCCAGCGCCTCTTTACCGACCACGCCTGCCGGGCTGTTAATCGCAAAATAAACACCAGGCTCCAACACCGTTGCCGCGATCATGGCCATGATGGCAACAAAACTCTCTAGCAACATAGCGCCATAACCGATCATGCGGATATCGCCCTCACTGGAAATCAGCTTGGGCGTGGTACCGCTGGCAATCAAGGCATGAAAGCCAGAAATCGCGCCGCAGGCAATCGTAATAAACACAAACGGAAACAACTTGCCGCCAAAAATCGGCCCCGTGCCATCAATAAACGGCGTGATCGCGGGCATGTGTATCTCGGGTCGTAGCCATAAAATCGCCACAGCCAGCATCATGACCGTGCCCAGCTTCATATAAGTCGATAAATAATCGCGGGGGGCCAGCAACAACCACACCGGCAACACAGCCGCGGCAAAGCCATAGGCAATCACGCTAAACGCCAATGGCAAGCCTTCATGGTCAAACAGCGCCGCCAGGGTCGGATGATGATCAACCCAGCCACCCAACACCACTGAACCAAGCAGCAAAGCGACGCCCAACAACGACGCCTCAAGCACACGGCCCGGACGCAGATAACGCATATAGACACCGACGACCATAGCAATAGGAATGGTCGCGGCAACCGTCGACGTGCCCCAGGGGCTGTGTTTCATGGCGTTGACCACGACCAGACCCAGCACTGCGATCAAAATAATCATGATGACCAACGTTGCAATCATGGCGGCGGTTCCACCAATAGCGCCGATTTCATCTCGCGCCATTTGCCCCAGACTGCGGCCATCGCGGCGGGTAGATAAAAACAGCGTGACCATATCCTGCACTGCGCCGCCCAGCACAGCCCCGATCAGTATCCATAAGGTGCCTGGCAAAAATCCGAATTGTGCCGCCAGGGTAGGCCCAACCAAAGGACCTGGCCCGGCAATGGCCGCAAAGTGATGACCGAAGACCACCCAGCGATGCGTGGGCACATAATCGCGGCCATTATTCAACCGCTCGGCCGGCGTGGCCCGGGTGGCATCAATACTCAACACTTTGGCCGCAATCCAGGCCGCATAAAAACGATAGGCAATCAGGTAAACACACACTGCCGCCGTGATCAGCCACAGTGCATTCAATGTTTCTCCACGCCACCAGGCAATTTGTGCAAAAGCGGTAGCCCCCAAGAGTGCCAGCAATCCCCAAAACACCTGCCCCAACAACCCTTTTAACATGCCATTTCTTCCATTTTTTAATCTCTGCACTGTAACAAAAAGCGCTCATCTGCGCAAAACTCTACACAGGCCCACTCCTCCTAGCGAACTGGTGCAACCGCACTGTGGTGGTGCAGACTAGTTAGAACAGCGCCGCCATCAAAAAAGAAAGGTCCCGCCTGTTTCCTGATTAGAATCATATTGTTATCAAAGCTTATCCAGCTGGCATACAGTTTGCTAAAACTCTAGCAGTAATAATCTGATTAAACGATCAATGAGACCACCCAATTCTGTTATGGCTTCTGGCATGCCTCCCGTTCCACGCGACATTCTGAGTCTTGAAGACCAGAAGTTGGTGGATAGCGCGCGTGACATTCTCATGCATCAGCGCGATCTCAGCGAAGACCAGGCTTATTCACTCCTGGCTGAAATGGCTTTTAAGCGTAAAACCGGCATCGCCGATATTTCGCTACAGTTAGTTAACATCACCAAACGACTCACCACCTAAAGCCACCATTCGTGCACCGGAATCGTCCTTGACGGTTTCTGGCGATCCATCAGCCGCGTTAACATCTGCAGTCTTTCACATTTATTCCGGGCAACTGCTTGCACTAAAAAAGAGTTTCGGTATAATGCGCGCTTCGTTGCAAGGCACGGGTGCTTAGCTCAGTTGGTAGAGCGTCGCCCTTACAAGGCGAATGTCAGCGGTTCGACCCCGTTAGCACCCACCACTCCCAGCCTTCATCAGATCAGCTTCAAATCATCCCCTTTTCGCTAAAAGAAAAAGTCTCTTGCTTGGCGACGATAATGTGATCCAGCACTTTCACATCCACCAGCATCAACGCTTCTTTCAAACTGTGGGTTAATTGCTCATCGGCTCGACTCGGACTGGCGACCCCACCGGGATGATTATGGCTCAGGATCACCGCGGCCGCATTGAGCGCCAGCGCGCGTTTAACCACCTCACGCGGATAAACATTGGTTTGCATCAAGCTGCCTTCGAATAAGGTTTCATAAGCGATCAGCCGATTTTGCGCATCTAAAAACAAAATACCAAACACTTCGCGCTGCAAGGCCGACAGTTGTAACTGCAAATAATCCTTCACCTGGCGTGGCGAGCGAAAACTGTCATTTTGCTGCAAGGTTTCGCCCAAGGCTCGCTTGCTCATTTCCAGCACCGCCTGCAACTGGCAATATTTACTCACCCCCATGCCAGACACCCGTGACATCTGTTTAAGATCTGCTGAAAACACGCCATTCAGGCTATGAAAATGTTGCAACAACTCTCTCGCCAAATCCACAGCGGTTTTACCAGCCACCCCAACACGCAAGAAAATCGCCAATAATTCTGCGTCCGATAATGACACTGCGCCAGTACGCAGCAATTTTTCGCGTGGCCGCTCCTGTTCCGGCCAATCTGTAATTGCCATGTTGCCCCCTCCTTTATCGCCTAATGCAGCCAACCGATCTCACGTGCTGTCGGTCGGCCAATCACCACTTCATCCACACTTTTTGCCATGCGCGAGGTTTGCGCAGATTGAGGGATCTGGCCCGCCATCAGCTCGGCCATGGATTGCGGATACAGCGGCTGGGCATAGGGCTCTGCATATCCTTGCGGAAACTGGGGCTGATGGGTGTTGAGGTCGTATTTATCTGTGGCACTCAGGGTATGCAGCAGCTCATGCGCCACAATGACAGCATTCACAGAATGCTGGCTATTTTCGGCAAACAAATTGACACGGCCGATGCGGCCTTTGTGCAAGGCGGTGGAGTGACGTAAATGGCGCTGCCGGGCCGGATCGTGATAGAGCAAATACAACTTGATGTCTAGCGGGACACCAACCTCCGGCTGATGCCGCCAGCCAAACCAGCGAAATTGCAGACTCCACAAAATAATCTCATGCAACGGCGCACTCACTGCAGGTGGCGCAGGTGGCACCTGATGAATTTCCGGGCCAAGATAAAACGTGATTGGCCGCCTCAAGGGCAATTGATATTTGGCAGCCTCCCGCGAGAAAAAGGCCGCCAACTGTTCAAAATCCTCAGCTCGCAAACTGGCAATATACGCGTCTGAAGTTGCAGAGCCATCGGCATTGACCGGATATAAAGCCACCTTGAGCGGATGCCGCCATTGCAGGACTTCGTACTCTTGCCAAAGCTGCAATAAAGCCGCACTCACCACTACTACCCAAAAGAAAATTCGGACTGTCTTTATCATGCCTGCCACCCAAAGGATGGATAGATGTTAACATGTTTAAAGACAGTCGGCGGCGCATCAAAAATGCTTCGATGCGCGCTTTTGCAGTTAAAATACTTGCCATGAACGCGATCTACGCAAAACCTTTAAATATTCTACTGGGCGTCACTGGCGGCATCGCTGCTTACAAAACAGCAGAATTGGTGCGCTTGCTGGTTAAACAAGGCCACCGTGTACAAGTGGTGATGACTGAAGCAGCCACCCACTTTATCACCCCAACCACCTTGCAAGCCTTGTCCGGGCAACCTGTGTTTATAGATAGCTGGGATCAGCGTATCGCCAATGGCATGCCGCACATTGAGCTCAGCCGTCAGGCAGATGCCATCCTGGTTGCACCAGCCAGTGCCGATTTTATGGCCAAACTGGCGCATGGCTTTGCCAACGATCTGCTCTCCACCTTATGCCTTGCACGTGAGTGCCCACTTCTGGTTGCACCCGCCATGAACAGACAAATGTGGGAGAATGCGGCGACCCAGCGCAACGTGCAACAACTCATGCAAGATGGCGTCACCATCCTGGGGCCGGACAGCGGTGAGCAGGCATGCGGCGAAGTCGGGCAAGGCAGAATGCTGGAGCCGGATCAGCTGCTGGAGGCCCTCACCCGTTTTTTCACACCCAAGTTATTGGCTGGAAAAAACATCCTGATAACCGCAGGTGCGACCATGGAAATGCTGGATCCAGTGCGTGGTATCACCAACCTGAGCAGTGGCAAAATGGGCTTTGCTCTGGCGCAAGCCGCCACCCGCATGGGCGCAACGGTCACGCTAGTCTATGGTCACCATCAAGTCACGCCTCCCGAAGTCAGCCAAGCCTGCTTCGCGGGCAGCGCCGGTGAGATGTATCAAACCGTGATGCAGCATATAGCCAACCAAGATGTATTTATTGCCGTCGCCGCCGTGGCCGACTACCGGCCACAACAAATATCAGAGCAAAAAATCAAAAAGAGTGAGTCTACACTCACCTTAGCGCTGATCAAAAACAAAGACATTCTGGCAGATATCGCGTCCTTGCCTAATCCGCCTTATTGTGTCGGTTTTGCGGCAGAGTCAGAACAAATACTCGAACACGCCCGACAAAAACGGCTGGCGAAGCGGATTCCCATGATTGTGGCGAATCATGCCAATTCCGCCTTGGGCAGTGACCGCAACACAGTGACCATCATAGATGACCAAGCTGAAACGCCCCTGCAAGCCGATGAAAAAATTAATATCGCGTTCGAGATTCTCTGCCATCTGCATGCGAGACTTGATCCACATTAAATATCTTTAGGCCTCCTCAGTATTTTCATGAAAATACTGAGGAGGGAAAGCTTACGCACAGCTTACAATCGCGCGATTCGATTTTAAGTAGAAAGTTTGAACATGCGCGTATTCCGCCTCACGCCTTTATCGATGGCCATCGCCACAGCGTTCACCGCCCCAACCAGCGGATTGGCAGATGAAGAAAAAGCCGTCACCCTGTCTCCGATTGTGGTCACAGCCACCCGACAAGCACAAAACAGCTTTGACCTCCCGGTCGCGATTGACGTCGTAGAGCAAAAAAACATCAAAGATGGCCAACTGCAAATCAACCTCTCGGAAAGTCTGATTCGCGTACCAGGCATTACCGCGCAAAATCGCACGCAGCAGGCGCAAGATCCACAAATTTCCAGCCGGGGTTTTGGTGCACGTTCATCGTTTGGAGTGCGCGGCATTCGTATTTATGTCGACGGCATTCCGCTGACCATGCCAGATGGCCAAGGCCAACCCGGCGTAGTTGACCTGTCAGCAATTAAAAGTATAGAAGTCATGCGCGGGCCATTCTCTTCGCTTTACGGCAACTCGTCCGGTGGCGTAGTTCAAATGTTCACCCAAGATGCCCCTGCAACGCCAACACTAGGTGCAACCGCAATGTTTGGCAGCTATGACACCAAACGCAACATCCTCGAAGCTTCCGGCCAGCTTGAAGGGATGGAATACATGCTGAATGTTTCTAACTTTGAGTCTGATGGTTACAGAGCGAATAGCGCAAGCAACAAGCAAATGGCGACCGCAAAATTCAAATTCAACCTGAACGAAGACACCAAGGTCACGACACTGATTAACTGGTTCGATCAGGAAGCACAAGACCCTCTTGGATTAAATCGTGCTCGTGCATTCTCAAATGCAACGCGCAAGGACGTGGTCCCCGCGGCGTTATTCGCCAATACCAGCGTTAAAAGAGACCACACGCAAGTGGGATTCAACATTGAACATGCGCTTAACGCAAACAACAAGCTAACACTTACGCCCTACGTTGGATCAAGGAAAATGCTCAAATCCTTACAACTACGGCACTTGCAACCGTTTTGCGCGGATCGGGCTCAGCCACAAACTTTTGCAGCGCATCTGATCCACTTCGTGGTACATGCGCAAGATTGAGCGAAATCAACCGCGAGTTTTATGGGATGGATGCTCGCTGGGACAATTCTGGCTCAATTTCAACACTTCCTTACAATCTAAGCTTTGGTTTGACTTATGGAAAATCCTCTGATGATCGCCTAGACACCAACACCCTGAACAATGGGTTTATCGTTAACGTGCGTAATCGTGATGAGCAAAATATTACGAACAACTTTGATCAGTACATGCAAGGGCGAATCAGCCTCACAAATAGCGTTGACCTTCATGCAGGAGCTAGGCATACCAATGTTCAACTAAAAGTTAAAGACAACTTGACCAGCGTAAACGGTGATAACAGTGGCCACGTGGAATATCAAAAAACCACCCCTGTGATTGGAGCTATCTGGAAAGCGTCAGAAAGCTTAAATTTTTATGCCAACTTTGGCAAAGGATTCGAGACACCTACCTTTATTGAAGCTGCATACGACAATGTCTCTAGCGGCGCTGGCAAACCGAATCTTGCCCTAAAACCATCTGAAAGCAATAATTTCGAGTTAGGCTTAAAGTCATTTCTAAACGACTACACTCGGCTTAATTTGACGCTCTTTCACATCAGCACGAAAAATGAAATTGTTGTTAATCAAACCAATGCCGGCAGATCGTCATACACAAATGCAAACGATAGCAAAAGAGACGGCATTGAGTTGTCTCTTGATAGCAACTTCGCTAATGGCTTGACTACCTATTTATCTTATTCATATTTAGATGCCAAGTTTGATTCAAGCTATCAAAATGCTAGCGGAAATTTGATTAAGTCTGGCAACCGCATTCCAGGGACTTACAAATCACAAATTTATGGCGAACTTGCCTGGAGACATCCAGCACTGGGATTCTTCTCAGCCCTTGAAGGCCGCTACAATAGCCAAGTGTATGTCAACGATATTAACTCCGACAAAGCGCCTTCTTACACAATCTTCAATGTGCGTGCAGGTTTCGAGCAAACCCTCAGCAACTGGAGATTTAAAGAATATTTGCGCCTTGAAAACATCACCGACAAAAATTATATCGGGGCGGTACGCGTCAATGATGGCAATAGCTTATTTTTTGAGCCTGCCGCGGGCCGCAATTATTTGCTGGGCTTAAGTGCTCAGTACAAGTTTTAATCAACGAAGCGCCTCTTAAAAGCCAGCATCCGCTGGCTTTTTTATTGAATAGCCTTGCCGCGATTAGTGATTTTAGACGCCATTTCGTGTTTAATAGCGCAATCAGTTTCTGGAGCCAGCCGCATGTCAATTACCGTAGACCTTAAAATCCTTGATCCTCGTTTGCATCATATGATGCCAAGTTACGCGACACCTGGGTCTGCAGGGCTGGATTTAAGAGCGTGTATTGAACATACGCAAACCATACAAGCGGGGGAGACCATCATGATCCCAACCGGTATGGCGATTCATATCGATAACACTTATTACGCTGCCATGATTCTGCCGCGCTCTGGCTTGGGCCATAAACATGGCATCGTATTGGGCAACCTGGTCGGCCTGATTGACTCTGACTATCAGGGGCAACTGCTGGTTTCCTGCTGGAACCGCAGTAAAGAACCGTTTATTTTGAACCCAATGGAACGTATCGCGCAGATGGTGATTGTGCCGGTAGTGCAGGCAGATTTTCATATCGTGGATGAATTTACCAGCAGTGAACGCGGTGAAGGCGGCTTTGGCAGCACAGGCAAGCACTAATTATTTGAAAAGTTGCAATAATTGCTTGATTTGATCATAAATTTCAATCTATAATCTCGCTCTTTCTGAAAAGATAAAAGTATTTGGAGACAACCATGGCACGTGTATGTCAGGTAACCGGTAAAAAACCAATGGTGGGTAACAACGTTTCCCACGCACAAAACAAAACAAGACGTCGTTTCTTGCCTAACTTGCAAAACCGTAAGTTTTGGGTTGAGAGCGAAAACCGCTGGGTAAGCCTGCGCATTACTAACGCCGCTTTGCGTACCATCGACAAAAATGGTATCGATGCAGTATTGGCTGATTTGCGCGCTGCTGGCGAAAAAATCTAACTCGCAGCACTAGTGAGCAAAGGACAATATCATGTGTGAAAAAATCAAATTGGAATCCAGTGCTGGTACAGGTCATTTCTATACCACTACTAAAAACAAACGTACCATGCCAGAGAAAATGGAGATCAAAAAATTTGATCCAGTTGCTCGCAAGCATGTCATGTACAAAGAAACTAAATTGAAATAATTTCAGTTTCAAGTGTTTAATAAAAAAGCCTGCATATGCAGGCTTTTTTATTAGCTTTCATTTATCCGTTGATACATCGCCATTAACAGCGCTTGAAGAGGAAATAATACGGACCTCCTGCTGTGGGTATGGAATCCGAATATTATTGGCTTTAAAGCGCCGCCAAATCTCATAATAAATGTCACTTTGTAATTTGGCTGTACCTTCCTCAGGGTTTAGAACCCAAACCGCCAACACTAAATCAATGCCATTCTGACCAAATGACTTGATTGTCACATCTACCGCCGTATCATCCTGTATGGTGCGCTCATGTGTTCTGCCGATTTCTTTTAATAACTGTATCGCCAGATCAAGATCGCTTTCATAGGAGATCTGAATAGGAATAGGCACCTTGGCTGTATGTACTGCAGAGGTATGATTGATTACCACATCCGTAATCATCTTCTCGTTAGGAATGATGATTTCTGTCGAATCGGGCTTCTGCAGGATCATGTAGCGAGAGCGCAACTCTTGCACAACACCATGATGATCCCCAATGGTAATCAGGTCACCCATGTGCAGAGACTTATCCATCAAAATGATAAAGCCGCTCACGTAGTTACTGGCGATCTTTTGTAAGCCAAACCCCAACCCAACACCGAGCGCGCCGCCAAAGACGGACAACATGGTGACATCTATGCCCACCGCCGCCATGGACATCAGCAAGGCAATCACAATCGCCACCATGCGCACCAGCTTGACCATAATCACGCGCCAGTTGCCATTGATATTGGTAGCAGCCATCAAGCGCATCTCAATAATGCGGCTCAGCCACAATGCCACCAGCATGGTAATGACGATGGTCAGACTGCCTTGAAGCAGCAACAACAGGTTCAGCTTTTGCTTGCCGACAGTGAATTTCACGTCTTCGAGAATCTGCAATGCCGGATCGAGAAAACCGCTGATATGCAAAGCAACAATGACCCAGACACACCAGGCGATCACGCGCTCAAACGAATGTAGCCAGGCGCCAGGTGAAAAGACATAACGCAATACATAAACAAAACTGCGAATCACCACCATCGCCAGCAGCATGCGCACTGACAGCTTGATCAACCCCACATGCATCCAATGCTCCAGGCTGAGCCGGGTAATCAGCAACATTAAAAATGCAACCAGAGGAAAGAACAGCCGCTCAATTCCGCCCAGCAGTATTTTGTACACAATGTTTACGCGCCCTGCCGCAATTTGCTTGCGTAAGTGCAGATTTAACAGCCCGCTGACAGCGAGCACGGCACCAATGATGAATAATTGCCATAACGCCGACACCGAGCTCAGGTCGTGCGCAATTTCTTTCCAGAGAATATCAATATCGCTATCCATGTATTACCGCTTATAACAAGAAGATGGTGGCCAGGCCTAGAAAAATCATAAAGCCGCCGCTGTCGGTGATTGCCGTAATGAGGACACTGGAACCCACGGCGGGGTCACGATCCAGTTTATTCATCACCAAAGGAATGGTGACGCCAATAATGGCCGCCAACAACAAATTAAGCGTCATCGCTGACATCATGACCAGCCCCAAGGCCGCGCTATGATAGAGCCAAAAAGCGATCAGGCCGAGCACACTCCCCCAGATTAAGCCATTCAGCAAAGCCACGCCCATCTCTTTTTGCAACAGAGACTTCATGTGATAGCCAGAGATCTGCCCCAAAGCCAGACCGCGTACAATCATGGTGGTGGTTTGGTTGCCGGAATTGCCGCCTATGCCGGCAACAATCGGCATCAGTGCAGCCAACGCAACAATTCGCTCAATACTACCCTCAAACAAGCCAATGACTCGGGAAGCAACCAGCGCCGTCACCAAGTTAATTGCCAACCACGCCCAACGGTTTTGCACCGACTTCCAGATGGAGGCAAAGAAGTCTTCTTCTTCGCGCAAACCAGCCAAAGACAGCATATCCGCCTCGGCCTCTTCACGGATGATATCCATCACCGTATCCACGGTAATCCTGCCGACCAGCTTGCGATTATTATCTACCACCGGGGCAGTCACCAGGTCATAACGTTCAAACGCCATCGCCGCCTGATCCGCCATATCCTCAGGGTGAAACACCACAGCATCGGTAGACATGATATTGCCGACTTTGGTCTCCGGATCATTCAGAATAATACGCTTGAGTGGCAACACCCCTTGCAGGATGTCATCGCGATTAATGACAAACAACTTGTCGGTATGGTCGGGAAACTTAGGCAATCTGCGCAGATAGCGCAAGACTACTTCCAGCGTGATATCGTCCCGAATGGTCACAATATCAAAATCCATGATCGAACCGACCGTATCATCGGGATAAGACAGCGCTGATTGCAAACGCTCACGATGCTGTGTATCCAGGCTATACAGCAGATCCTGCAATACATCTTTAGGTAAATCAGGCGCAAGATCAGCCAACTCATCGGTATCAAGCTGCTCAGCGGCTGCCAGCAACTCTTCGCTATCCATGTCAGCAATCAGTGTCTGGCGCACCGCATCCGACACTTCGAGCAAAATCTCGCCATCACGTTCTGCTTTTACCAGATCCCAAACCATTAAACGATCGTCTAATGGCAGCGATTCCAGAATATAGGCAACGTCGGCCGGATGTAGCTGATCTAATTTGTGCTGCAGCACATTCAAATTCTGCTTGTGTACCAGCGTCTCAACCAGATCATGATTCGGCATATCCTGCCTATGCACGACATGTTCAACCAGCTTGTGTTTACCCAATAAATGGATCACTTGCTGCAAAGTCTCACTGAGGCTCTCTTTGCCTTCAATTACTTTTTCATCATGTTCGTGAATTTCTGTCATGCAGGATCCAATGTTGAGCAGCCGTTATTTTTTGCAGGTATTATTGTACAAAGCGTTGATGACACTACCTAGACTTTTATGCAAAAGCCATTGATATTATTTGGCACCGTTGGGTGCCATCTCTGTGAGGATGCAGAGCGTATTTTGCAGGCCTTAAAACTGCCTTACCAATACGTAGACATTATTGAAGATGAAAAATTGCTAGAACGCTATCAAATCAGCATTCCAGTATTGTTAGAAAACTCGTCAGATCAGGAGAATATACTGGCTTGGCCATTTAATGGCGAACAAGTCAGTCAATGGCTGTTATCGCATCGTACCAAATAAAAAAGCCAGCGATTGCTGGCTTTTTTATTGATGCGTCAGAACTTACTCTGCAGCTGGTGCTTCTGCAACTTCTGGACGGTCTACCAACTCAACAAACGCCATAGGCGCATTGTCACCGTTGCGGAAACCACATTTCAGAATACGCAGATAACCACCATTGCGTGCATTGTAACGTGGACCCAGTTCAGCGAACAGTTTACCAACGATGTCACGGTCACGCAGACGGCTAAACGCCAAACGACGGTTTGCCAGTGTAGGTGTTTTACCCAAAGTGATCAGAGGCTCAGCGTACTTACGCAGCTCTTTTGCTTTTGGCAAAGTTGTTTTGATCACTTCGTGACGCAGCAAAGAGGTCACCATGTTGCGGAACATGGCAGCACGG
>JABLTH010004597.1_pt1 | contig 49677 bp, 46 predicted proteins | sample 7875711 | NCBI WGS metagenome assembly JABLTH01 (sample SAMN14941262, study PRJNA633318) | bioreactor metagenome | isolation source: bioreactor | place: China | collected 2019-03-05 | reverse complement strand
GAGCATACTGCGCAACAACCGCAACCATTAACCATCTAATTCAAGACGATTAGGATAAAACATGATCGGTAAATACAACTACGGCACAGGCCGCCGCAAAAGTTCAGTGGCACGTGTGTTCATCAAGTCCGGTAGCGGCAATATCGTTGTAAACGACAAGCCAGCTGACGTGTACTTCTCACGCGAGACTTCTCGCATGATTTTGCGTCAACCTCTGGAATTGACCAACAACACTGCGAGCTTTGACATTCTGGTCAATGTGCATGGTGGTGGTGAATCCGGTCAAGCTGGTGCAGTTCGTCACGGCATTACCCGTGCATTGATTGACTACGATGCTGCGCTGAAGAGCGCATTGTCCCACGCTGGTTTCGTAACACGTGATGCACGTGAAGTTGAGCGTAAGAAAGTCGGTCTGCGTAAAGCACGTCGTCGGAAACAGTTCTCCAAACGTTAATTTTTCAACGTTTGTTACAAACCTGTTGTGCAAAAAGGTCGCATTGGCGGCCTTTTTCATTTATATTAATTAACTTTTTACGCAGTGTGCGTTTTAACTCCTCAACTGGGTAAGGCAGATGGAAAAGATTAAGGTAGGCATCGTTGGCGGCACAGGGTATACCGGTGTAGAGTTATTGCGCTTGCTGGCGCGTCATCCAAATGTGCAATTGCAGGTCATTACTTCACGGGGTGAAGCGGGCCTGCCTGTGGCAGAGATGTTTCCCAGTTTGCGTGGCGTCGTTGAACTTGCCTTTAGTGACCCAGCGACCGTTGATCTGACCCAATGTGATGTGGTGTTCTTCGCCACGCCCCATGGGGTGGCCATGGCGCAAGCGCCTGCGCTGGTAGCTGCTGGCGTGAAGGTGATTGATCTGGCAGCAGATTTCCGGTTGCAGGATGCCGCTGTCTTTGAAAAATGGTACAAACTCCCCCATAGCTGTACCGATATTTTGCAAGATGCCGTCTACGGCTTGCCAGAGCTATATGGCGAAGAGGTGCAGCAGGCGCAAGTGATTGGTAATCCAGGGTGTTACCCCACCACCGTGTTGCTGGGGTTGGCGCCCTTACTTGAGCAAGGCTGGATTGATTTCTCTGTGCCGATTATCGCGGATGCGAAGTCGGGTGTCTCCGGCGCCGGCAGAAAAGCAGAAGTGTCTACGCTGTTCTCTGAAGCGAGTGATAACCTCAGAGCCTATGGTGTGGCCGGGCACAGGCATCATCCCGAGATTCTGGCACAACTCAAAAAACTGTCTGGCAATGAAGCTGTCCAGCTCATCTTTGTGCCGCATTTGATCCCGATGATACGTGGCATGCTCAGTACGCTCCATGTCAAACTTAATAGGCAAGCGCAGCGGGCATCCATTCAGCAGGTGTATGAGCAACGCTACCAGGGGTCGACTTTTGTCGATGTGATGCCGGCCGGTGCGCTTCCCGAGACACGCTCGGTCCGTGGATCGAATGTTTTAAGGATGGCGGTGCACCCACAGGCGGATGATTATGTCACAATCATTGTCGTGCAGGACAACCTGGTTAAAGGCGCCTCTGGTCAAGCGGTGCAGAACATGAACCTGATGTTCAATCTGGCCCCTGAGGCTGGTTTGCAAGTGTTGCCATTGTTGCCATAATGATCAGGCCTATCCGCAGAAGGCTCAGGAATCACTTTGGCCTGACTGCCAAGCAGGTGGCCGTGCGCTCGCATCGTCCCTGGTACTTTCAGGGGATATTGGCGGTCTCCTATGTGGTGATTGGGTTTGCATTGGCCTACTGGGTGTTGCATGATGATGATAGTGAAAATATTCGGCATCGCCTGCGCCAGGTCACGACGGAAAATATAGAGTTGCAGAAGAAACTGATCGCTTCCCAGCGTGAGTTACAGGTGGAATTGGCAACGAGCAACAACCTGGCCAAAACACTGACTGCGCAGCAGGACGAAAATATCAAGCTCAAAGAGGAGCTGGTTTTTTACAAGAACATGACCAAGCATTGAGTCTATGCCATCAGCGCTGACGCAATCAGGATTGCCATTTAAGTAAATTCGGAACAGGAAGTCGCATGTTTTTCAAGAAAAGTGTTCAAATTGACAGTCATATTGATACCCTGATCGGGCATGAAACGCAGTTAAATGGCAATATGCAGTTTGCAGGTGGTTTAAGAGTAGATGGCTTGATTGTTGGTAATGTCATTGAAAAGCAAACGCATCCCAGTACGCTGATTATCAGTGAAAACGGGGCGGTGACTGGCAGTGTCGAGGCTTCCAAAATTGTACTGAACGGCATGATACGCGGGCCGGTGCGGTCTTCCGTCTTTATCGAGTTGCAAAGCAAGGCGCGTATTATCGGTGACCTGTATTACAAATCGCTCGAAATGCACACCGGTGCCGTGATTGAAGGAAAACTGATTTATCTGGGTGAGCAGTCGGAAGCAAGCCCCACAGAAACATCAACGACAGAAGCCACTTAAACGCAGCCACTTGAAATCCGGCGGAATACCGCCATATACTGAATACGAATTTTACAGGAGTCTATGATGACCACAGAAGCCACCCTTGAAATGCCTAGTCCTTTGGTATTTACCGATAATGCTGCCAGAAAGGTCAAAGAGCTGATTGATGAAGAAGGTACGCCAGAGCTGAAACTGCGTGTGTTTGTGAGCGGTGGTGGTTGTTCTGGCTTTCAGTATGGCTTCACCTTTGAAGAAGAAGTGAACGACGACGATACCCAAGTGGACAAGGACGGCGTGACCTTGTTGATTGACCCGATGAGCCTGCAGTATCTCATGGGCGCAGAAATCGACTATACCGATAGCCTGCAAGGCTCGCAATTTGTCATTCGTAACCCGAATGCGACCACGACTTGTGGATGCGGTAGCTCGTTCTCGGTTTAACTCACTGGTGCGCCTAAAAGCCGGGTTAACCCCGGCTTTTTCATTTTGCACGACGATGTAAACAATGGCTTGCTGCACGTACACCTTGTGCAAAGGCCTCTTCAAAAATTGAAATGCCAGCTGCATCGGTGTGTGCAATATGCAATCTATCGTGCTGTTGGTTTAGCCGCAGGCGATGATGATCTGTTAAAAAACCAGGTTTGGGGAATGTCATCGCATGGCCCCACCGCCAGATGTCCATGTGTGTGATGGCCTCTTCAAGCATGGGATGGGCCGTGTGTAGCTCTTGCATAATGCTATGCTGCAAACTTTGCCAGGATTTCGAGTACAGTTCTCTGCGTGCACGCACTGAATCAGCCTGAGCCAGTGCGTGGTAGTAGGTAATCACTGATTCGCTTGGTTGTTGTAGCGTTTGGTGGTTGGCAACCACATAACCCAATCCGGGGCGGTCATAAATGACATTATCCCAGGCGACGGGGAGATTACCCTGCAGGGTAGACGCATGAGAAAGGCTAATATTGGCGACCAACCACGGAGCATGCGAAATATTACGTGCGGATTGTGTCAGATCAGTGTGTTGGCGTAACACAAAAGGCAGAACATGGGCGGGTGAGGCATAAATGACATGGTCGGCTTGCCAGCGGGTAGTCTGTCGGCTGTTTAGATCTAGAGCGTCCACTGTGATGCTGTGTTTTTCTTGACTGATGGCATGTACCAGTTGCCGTGATTGGATTTGGGTCAAAGATTTGCTTGCCAGTTGCTCAGCCAACCAAGCGTTGCCTTGTGGCCAGGTCAGTACTTGATCCAATTCAGCGTTTGCGGCTTCGCCGCGGCGTGCAGCAAAATAATGGATACCGGCCCAAGCCGAAATCTGGCTGGCCGGCATGCCGTAATCATCTCTACAAGCGTAATTGACGTACCAGTGAAGCGCTTGCCCTTGCCAGCCTTGCTGGTAGAGGTAATCTGTCATGCTTAACCGGTCCAGCGCCAACCATTGCGGATCCTGTGATGATTCTATCAGAGGAATGCTGAAAGCCGGTTTGCCATCCTTTCCCCGTGCCAGACGAAATGTGTGCATCTGTTGTTCAAACGCTTCTATTTCGGCTAGTTCGTTTTTGCTCAAGCCATGGTGTGGACGCAGACCCTCTTGCCATTGGCCATGGATAAACAGCCGCTCTTGCGGTGCAAAACACAAATAACGCTCGTGATAAATCGGTTTGTGTGTGTGATGCCCGCTGACAATTGCCCCTGTTTCAGCCAAGAACTGCTTGAGCATATGGTTTTCATGGTTGGGGATGGGAAAATAGTGCGCTCCCCAGGGGTAGGCGCTGATGCGGTTATGCCCACTACGCGCATTGCCACCTGTATTCTCCTCCAGTTCTAGCAAGACAAAATCGTGCATGCCCTGACTCTGCAGGTACCAAGCGGCGCTCAACCCGCTGATCCCGCCACCAACGATGACTACCCGGTTACGACGTGTCTGGGAGTAGGGTGGAAACTCGCCTTTGGTCAGTGCATGTCCGGCCACATGGTCTGGGCCTAATAGCTGCCCGCCAAACGCTTGATTTTTCCTTGACTGGCATTGCATGAGCAATGGGCTGGCAGCCAGGCTGAGCAAGAATGTCCGTCTATCCATGGCTTAGGGGCCCTGATGATTCCATTAGCGCTCGTAGTAATGCACGAGGTGCTGGTTGTTCAAGCGGTTGATCTCGGCAGGAACGGCTTGCATATCAGGTGGAAAGTAAAATAAGCTGGGCAGCGTCTGGGCTTGAATAAACTTCAAGCCACTGATTTCAATCCGGGCGGGTGGCTGATAGGACTGGTGACTAGCAATCACATAACCCCACTCGCCAAATGACGGGACTAGCGTGTGGTAAGGCGTGGTATGCAATCCGGCACTCGCAATGGTGTTAACGATGCACCAGAACGACTGTCTGGCATAGAGGGGTGAGGTCGATTGAATCACTGCCAGCCCGTGTTGCGAAAGATGGGCGGCAATCAGCTGGTAAAAGCTGGTCGTGTAGAGTTTGCCCCGCGCAAAATTGGTCGGGTCAGGAAAGTCGACGACGATGAAATCATAAAAACCGGATTGCTGGTCCAACCAGACAAATGCATCTGCCGTAATGACCTTAACCTTGGGTGAGTCAAAAGCATGCGCGTTGAGTTGGCTTAATCGCAGGTTATGTTTAAAGGTGTCTGTCATTTCCCGGTCAAGATCGACCAGCGTCACCTGCTCGATGGAGGGGTATTTCAAAATCTCGCGCAAGGCGAGCCCATCTCCACCACCTAGTACCAGCACGTTGCGAGGATGCAAGACGGCACTTAAAGCCGGGTGTATGAGCGCTTCATGGTAACGGTATTCATCCCGGGAGGAAAATTGTAAATTACCGTTTAAAAACAACCGTGTGTCATCACGCCATTGCGTCAGCACCATGCGCTGATAGCGTGTCGATTTTGAAAATACAATGCGGTCTTCAAACAGCATTTCTTCGCTGTAGCGGGTCAGGTGCTCTGCAAAGATCAGGCCAGCGACCAGTGCTGTGCTGGACAGGGCTGCAACGATCAACAATTGACGACGTTGTCGCAATTGCAGGCCAAATAACTGGATGGCCCAGACAGCAACGGCGACATTGAGGAGTCCGAACACCAGACTAGTACGCATTAATCCCAGATGGGGAATCAGAAACAATGGAAAAGCCAGTGAGACTGCCAATGCCCCCAGATAATCGAATGTCAGCACTCTGGAAACCAGTTCTTTCAGGGTCAGTGATGCTTCCAGAATGCGCATGACCAGCGGGATCTCCAACCCTACCAGCAGGCCAATCACAAATACCAGTATGTATAAAATAGCATGAAAGGCGAGGCCACCGTTGTAGCCAATCTGGGCAAAGGCTAGAAACAAAATGACTGCGGAAAACCCACCTGTCAGTCCGACCAGCAACTCCAGCTCTATAAATCGTTTGACCAGATGTTGATGAATATATTTGGACGCCCATGAACCGGCGCCCATCGCAAAGAGATAGACGCCGATGACCGTGGAAAACTGCGTGACCGAGTCGCCAAGCAGATAACTGGAAACGGTGCCAGCGACTAATTCATATACCAGTCCGCATGACGCGATAATAAACACAGATGCAAACAGCGCTTGCCGTAGCACCTTGTCATGCACGCTCAGTTGATTGGTTGTTGAAGTGCCCGTATCAGCCATGAATGGCGGCGGCAATAATCATGGCGATGCCTATACACATGGCCGCTACAATGATTGCCAGTGCCAGATTATTTTTTTCTACCACTTCCCGCCACAGTTGGTAAGGCGTGATTTTGTCGATGATGACAAAACACAGCCAGAAAATCACTACACCTAGTAATGAAAAAATGACCGAATTTTGCAGATTAGTCAGTAACAGTGTATCCATAATGCTTCCTTTTGTTTACTTATGGTTGGCTTCATGCGAACCGCCGCGGGTGACATGCATGGCATCATCTCTTTGCCAAAAAGGTTCACCGTCATATTGCAGTTTGCAAAAGTAGGCGATTGCCATCATCGCAGTCAATTGATAAATTCTGAGCCACATGGGATGTATCCTGTCAGGTATTATTCATGGGGTGATCGCTTTCAGCCCAGCGTTGCTGCTCAAAATGGTGCCTGAAATGGTAAAAGAGCGCTGGGCCAATGAGCAAGAAAATCAGCACAAACCAGAAATTCTGCCAGAGCGGGACATTGGCAATCACACGCAGGTATTGGGTTTTTCTGGCATTGACGCTGCCATAGCTACGCTCACTTTCTGCTTCAACCTGTAATTGGTAACGTCCTGGTGGAACCGCGCTAAAAACCACGTCTGTATGGCTATCGTTCTCGCGCCAGTATTCGCCCCCATCGTAGCCAGAATAATCGCTGATTTCGCGACTACTGCTGTAAGTCAGCCCGTTTTGCAGATTGACCAGGCTGATACTGGAGAACAACCAGCTATTGTCCAGATTGCCATCAATATCAATCACCACATTGCCATGGTTTGAATGGATCTCAAATGGCTCACTTTCCAGGTTTGCGCTCTCTGGATTAAGCGTACGATAGTTTGACCAGTCGCTGCTGTCTACAGCGCTGACTTCCATGACCTTGCTAAATACGACTTCCTGACGGGATTCAAATACAAACCAGCATTGCAGTACGATGACTAGGACAACAAAGAGTAGCGTGTTTTTTAACCAGGCATCGACCGATGGTTCATACGGACAAGGTTGATTGGCAAACACGCCCTTTGGCGGCGTAAGCAGCAGTTTGCCCTCAAAGGCGTCATTGACTTGTTCTGGCTGCAGGTATTCCCCTTGGCTCCAGTTGATTTCTTTACCTTGCAACTCTTTAATGAGTAAATAAGGTGGCGCAATGTAATCTTCCAGAGAGGCGCTGTCTTCTACCTTTATCCGCCAGTAAAACTCACCCGCCACCCGGTCAATTTTTGCCTTGTAGTTGGCAAAGTGGCGGTAAGTCTTGCCTTCCAGCATGGCGATGGTGTCCCCTGTGTAGCCTTTACTGATAGACGGGGGTTTGAGGATGGGTTTAAGCAGGTTCCAATGGCCTTGACTACAGACCAGCCAGCGAAAACCATAGCCGGGATGGTGGAGTAGATACTCTTCCCAGTAGTGTAATAAGCCCGAGGCTCTGGTAGAGCGGCGCAGGTAGCCTATCACTGTAAACGTTGCGCGTTCAAAGCGGCCAATGCTCCCGAGTGGAATCGGTAATCGGTTTAATTGTTGCAGCTTGTTGGATTGTTTGAGCAGGATTGCCAGTTTGTCATTGCGGGAATCCAGGACCGTGGCGCAATGGGGGCAGGTGATGGTCTGTGCTTGTTGTAGCCGGAAGTTCAGGTTTCCGCCGCAGGCCGTGCATTGCAGCTGACGGCTGGAAATCTGAATCGCGCTTTGTTCAAGGTCCCGCAGGTTTTGCAGGTGAAGCGCGGTTAACTCAACTGCCTGTCCCAAATAAAGCGTGGGCTTCGCACCATCAAACTCAAGAGAGGCATAGGTTTGTGCAACAGCCAGTTCGACAAAGTGCAAGGTATGGCCTACTGGCACTGCAGCTGATAGCTCGCCCTGTCCGGCAATACATTTGGCAGTTTCAACACGAATCACGGACATGCGCTGGCCGTTGACCGGTACGCTTAAATCCGGAACGAAGCGCTCACGGGGAAGATCAGGAAGTCCCTCATTGACCTGAAAACTCAGGGAGTAATTGCCTGAAGCCTCAGAGAGCCAGCCGGTCTTGCCATGATCAAATAGCAAATGCCAGCTGTTCCAAAGGCCACTTTCATGTTGAAACTGCAGGCGGCCGATCACGGTAAAGCCATCGCCCAGATAGATGCCACTACTGCCAATTTGTAACAAGCTGCGATCTGGCAGCAGTTCGGCCATTTTGCCCAGATTTTCAAGATTAATATCGTTGCGTAGCAACGTGCTCTGGCAATACTCACAGACCATCAACAGCGTCGTGCTGGCACGAAAGTGGACTTTGGCGCCGCAAGCCGGGCACTGACTATACCGTATCACAGCAACAACGCTTTATTTAATTTGACCCAGCAGCTCAGCCTTTTTGGCGTCAAACTCAGCTTGAGTCAACACCCCCTTGCTGACCAAGGTATGCAGCTTCTCTAGTGTGGTAATAATCTCGTCCTGTGTGGCGGTTGGCGTGGCCGCGTTAGCCGGTTGTGCCATCGCCTGGGCCATATTTTGTGCCATCACCAGCCCTGCGCCCATGCCCGCGCCTACCCCTGCCATGCCACCTTCATTTTGCGCGGCTAACGGAATCGCATCAGCGACTTGGTATTGGGTATACCGATTCAAATCGCCCACCATATTCATACTGATACGTTTATCCAGCACAGCCTGAAGCTCTTCCGGAAGCGAGATGTTTTCCACTGCAAGATTGTCCAGAGTCAGACCGTAACGCGCAAATACAGGCGTCATTTGGGCATGCAAGGCTTGCGCTAGCTGGCCCTGGTTGGCGGCCATATCAATAAAAGGGAGTTTACTGCTGGCAAACAGTTGCGTGAGTTCAGCGATCATCACATTACGTAGTTGACCATCCAGCTCTTCGACGGTGTAGACCCCTTGTGTGCCGCACACCTCTTTATAAAACAAAGCCGTATCGCTCAGGCGGTAGCTGTAGATGCCAAAAGCCCGCAATCTGACCATGCCAAACTCTGGATCACGCAGGGTAATCGGATTGGGGGTGCCCCATTTGCGGTCAAGTTGCAAACGATGGCTAAAGAAAATCACATCTGACTTGAATGGGGACTCGAATAGCTTGTCCCAATGCTGCAAATTGGTCAGTAGCGGCAAGTTTTTGGTGTTGAGGGTATGCAAACCAGGACCAAAGCTGTCGGCAATTTGACCTTCGTTCACAAACAATACGCTTTGCGAGTCCCTTACGGTTAACTGGGCGCCGTACTGAATCTCCATATCCATCATGGGGTAACGATAAGCGAGTACACCATGACCCTCTTCCGTCCACTGGATGACATCAACAAATTGTTTTTTTACAAAGTCAAAAATACCCACTCTGGCTCCCTGTTTGTTTTTATTTGACTGGACATGGTTAACGCAAAATTACTATACAATGCGAATCGACCAATTATTGTAAATATACTTCAAAATAGTGATCGTTGTATTGCTTCAGTTCGTTTATGAAAAGATTCGCGCATAGTGGATTACACTTGATGGCCAATTTACATGAGGTGGATCCAGGGTTGACCTTGATGACCCGTGTAGACGACTGTCAGCACTTTTGCCGAAAAGTGGTCAGTGATGCAGGATTGACTATTGTAGGCGAGAGCTTCTATGGCTTTGGTCAGGGGCAGGGTGTGACTGGTGCGCTGGTCCTTGCGGAGTCCCACTTGACGATACACACGTGGCCAGAGTCGCGTTATGTGACTTTGGATGTGTTTGTCTGCAACTATCAAGAGGACAATTCAGACAAGGCGAGCCGCGTGTTTGAGGCAGTGATCGCTGCATTCTCTCCGGGGCATGTAGATCGGTTCGAGCTGCAACGAGCATAATCCTAAAATAAAAACGCCGGAGAAATCCGGCATTTTTATTGTGTGTTGCTATGTTAACGCTTATGCAAAGGAACGAATTCCCGACGTTCAGACCCCACATACAACTGGCGAGGGCGGCCAATTTTCTGTTCGGGGTCGGCATTCATCTCACACCATTGTGAAATCCAGCCTGCAGTGCGGGCCAGTGCAAAAATCGCCGTAAACATCGAATTGGGGATGCCCATGGCGCGCATGACGATGCCACTGTAGAAGTCCACGTTTGGATAGAGTTTGCGCGAAACGAAGTATTCGTCCTCAAGCGCAATTTTTTCCAGTTCCATCGCCAGTTTGAACATCGGGTCATCGTGCAGGCCCAGTTCATTGAGCACTTCATGGCAGGTTTTGCGCATGATAGACGCGCGCGGGTCCATGTTGCGATAAACGCGGTGACCAAAGCCCATCAGGCGGAAGCTGTCGGTTTTGTCTTTGGCGCGTTTGATAAATTCGCCGATGCGGCTGACGTCGCCGATTTCTTCCAGCATGTTAAGTGTGGCTTCGTTGGCGCCACCGTGTGAGGGGCCCCATAGCGAGGCGATGCCGGCTGCGATGCAGGCAAACGGGTTGGCGCCGCTGGAGCCGACCAGACGCACGGTAGAGGTAGAAGCATTTTGCTCGTGATCTGCGTGCAGAATCAGGATGCGTTCAAATGCACGGGCCAGAATCGGGTTGGGCACATAGTCTTCACAGGGCGTGGCGAACATCATGTGCATAAAGTTTTCGGCGTAGCCCAATTTGTTTTTGGGATACATGAATGGCTGGCCGATGTTGTACTTATAGCTCCAGGCGGCAATGGTGGGAACTTTGGCCAGCAGGCGCATGGCAGCCACTTTACGTGATTCTGGGTCGGACACATTGTTGTTGTCTGGATAGAAAGCTGCCATGGCGCCTACGACCGCGATCATGACCGCCATCGGGTGCGCATCGCGGCGGAACCCACGAAATACATTGCTCATCTGGTCGTGCAACATGGTGTGTTCGCTGATGGTGCTCACGAATTCTTCACGTTGATTGTTATCCGGCAGTTCGCCGTGCAGCAACAGGTGCGAGACCTCAAGGAAGTCACAGTTCTCGGCCAGTTGCTCAATCGGATAGCCACGGTAGTAAAGCAACCCTTTTTCACCATCAATAAAGGTAATGCCAGACGTACACGATGCGGTAGACATGAAGCCAGGATCAAACGTGAAATAACCATGTTTGCCCAGGCTGCGGATATCAATCACATCCGTGCCCAGTGAGCCTTTTAGTACCGGTAGCTCAATTGCGCTACTATCGTTGTCAAATGTAATGGTCGCCTTGGTAGCCATAACGTACTCAGTCTTTAATCAAGTTGGTTAAATTATACGCAATCGTTTTGTTTTATCACCGCTTGTGCGGTGACTGTCGCGGAAAAGTTAAAAAAACAATCAAAAGCCTGCACCAGATGTAATCAAGTCACTGGTGCGTTTGCACTGCTTTTGGGAATTATTGCTACGCGTCGTTGCCGGTGCTTAGTTGGGGTAAACGGCACCCAGAATGCGTGGCCCAGCCGCCCCTGTGACCGCGGCCAGATTGCCCGGCAAATGATCTACACAGCGTTGCGCCAGCCAGGCAAAGGCGACCGCTTCCACCCAGTCCACGCCAACGCCCAATTGATCCGTCAGCTGTATGGACTGGCCAGACAGCGCCTGCAGTCTATTCAGCAAGGCCAGATTATGCGCACCACCCCCACAGACGTAGACTTCCTGAGCACCTGGGCAGAATCGCGTCAGCGCATCGGTGATGCTCACTGCTGTTAACTCAAGCAAAGTACGCGCCACATTTTGTGCACTGTCGGGGTACTGATGCAGCAGTTGCATTAACCAGGTGTCGTTAAACAGGTCGCGTCCCGTACTTTTAGGTGCGGCCAGTGCAAAATAAGGATCTGCCAACATGGTATTGAGCAAGTCTGGATTAATTTTCCCGCCAGCTGCCCAGTGCCCGCCCGCATCATAGGGTTGGCCTGTGTGTTGCTGCGTCCAGGCATCCATGAGCAGGTTGCCGGGTCCCGAGTCAAAGCCTGTGACTTGTCCGTGTGCTGGTAGATCACTCAAGTTGGCAATGCCGCCAATATTAATGATGACGCGATGCCTGTCTGCACTCGTAAACACCGCCTGGTGAAAGGCCGGCACTAACGGTGCACCTTGGCCGCCAGCGGCAATATCGCGACTTCTGAAGTCGCCAATGACCGTGATCCCTGTTAATTCTGCCAAGCGGGCATGGTTGCCCAATTGTATGGTGTATGCCATGCCCTCTGCCAGTGTCGGACAGTGCCGGATGGTCTGGCCATGGCAACCGATGGCTGTCACGGCCTCGGCACGGATGTTGGCGAGCTTAAGCAGTTGCTTGACGGCTTGCGCGTAGAGTTCTGCGAGCTGGTTAGCAACCACTGCGGCCTCGTGTAACTCGTTATTGGCGGGCGTGTGCAAGGCCAGTAGACGCTGTTTAAGCGCGTCAGGGTAGGGCAGAAAATAGGTGGCCGTTTGTGTCAGTTGCTCGCCCCGTTGCGAGGTGAGCACGGCATCCACCCCGTCCAGGCTGGTACCGGACATCAGTCCAATAAACAAACGTGGCTGGGAGCGATCGGCAGAAACTTGCATGGGTGTCATTTTAACACTGCTCCAGCCGCGCTTACAGAAATGCATGGGATTACGTTAAAATAGCTGTTTTACTTATTTGAGACGGTGCCATCAGTGCGCATCGTTGTATTTGACGGATACCCGCATGACCGATACCAAACAACCCTCATCTGAAGTGCCAGCATTGAGCCCAGAAATTGCCAAGACGTTGGCCATTATCAAGCGTGGCGCAGATGAGTTACTGATCGAGCAGGAGCTGGTCGAGAAACTGAAAACAGGCAAGCCGTTACGTGTGAAAGCTGGCTTTGACCCTACCGCGCCCGACTTGCACCTGGGTCATACCGTCCTCATTAATAAATTGCGCCAGTTGCAGGATCTGGGCCATCAGATTTTATTCCTGATCGGTGACTTTACCGGCATGATTGGTGACCCGACTGGCAAAAGCGCCACCCGTCCACCCTTAACCGTGGAGCAGGTCAAGGCCAACGCCGATACCTATGCTGCACAAGTCTTTAAAATACTGGATCCTACCAAAACCGAGATTGTTTTCAACTCCAACTGGTTAAGTGAACTCGGTGCGGCGGGGATGATCAAGCTGGCTGCCAGCCATACCGTGGCACGCATGCTGGAGCGCGATGACTTCTCCAAACGCTTCAAGGGTAATCAACCCATTGCGATTCACGAGTTTCTGTACCCGTTACTGCAAGGATATGATTCGGTCGCCCTGCAAGCGGATCTTGAGCTCGGTGGTACCGACCAGAAGTTTAACCTGCTCATGGGGCGTGAGTTGCAAAAGCAGGCCGGCCAGTCGCAGCAATGTGTGCTGATGATGCCGCTGCTGGAAGGGCTGGATGGCGTCAATAAAATGTCTAAATCACTCGGTAACTACATTGGCATTAGCGAGGCGCCAGAGACTATTTTTGCCAAGATCATGTCGATTTCAGATGAACTGATGTGGCGCTATATTGATTTGCTGTCTTTTGCGACGCTGGAAACCATTGCCGAATGGAAGGCGCAAGTCGCCAGCGGTGAAAATCCCCGCAATATCAAGGTCGGCTTTGCCCAAGAAATTGTGGCGCGTTTCCATGGTCAAGCCGCGGCTGAAAAAGCCTTGCAGGACTTCCAGACCCGTGCCAAAGGCGGCATCCCGGATGACGTACCGGAAGTTGAAGTGACGATTGAAGGCGAGAGCATCGGCATTAGCCAATTATTAAAACAGGCTGGCCTGGTCGAAAGCACCAGTGAAGCCATGCGTGCAGTGCAGCAAGGCGGCGTCAAGCTCGACAGCGTCAAGGTGGATGATAAGAATCTGCCTTTGACTAAAGGTGTGACAGTGATCGCACAGGTGGGTAAACGTAAATTTGCCAAGATCACAATCAGGTGATTTGAGCTGAGAAACAAAAAAGGCCGCATCTGCGGCCTTTTTTGTTTAGAGCGTTTTGCGCAAGTTCGCGGGCGGAATATTCAGGGACTCGCGATATTTGGCTATGGTACGGCGGGCAACGACGATACCTTGTTGTGCCAGTGTGTCGGTGATCTGGTTGTCCGACAAAGGCTTTTTCGGGTTTTCTTCGGCCACCATTTGCTTGATCAAGGCGCGGATAGCGGTGGCAGAGCAGGAGCCGCCTGCATCTGTGGCCACCGAGCTGCCAAAGAAGTATTTGAGTTCATAGACGCCACGCGGTGTGAGCATATACTTATGTGTGGTGACGCGGGAAACTGTGCTTTCATGCAAGTCGAGTTCTTCGGCGATTTCACGCAGCACCAGTGGCCGCATGGCAATTTCACCATGTTCAAAGAAGTTGCGCTGGCGATCTACAATGGCTTGTGAAACGCGCAAAATGGTCGAGAAGCGCTGCTGTATATTTTTAATCATCCACTTGGCTTCCTGCATCTGGCTTTGCAGGTATTGGCCTGAACTCTCGCGGTTGCGCTTGAGGATGTCCGCATACATCTGGTTGATGCGCAGTTTGGGGATCACGCCATCATTTAAGGAGGCGACCCAAATACCCTTGATTTTTTTAACCACCACATCGTGCTGGATAAAGTGATCGTGACTAAAGCTGGAAAACTCGCTGCCGGGTCTGGGGTTTTGCTGGCGGATCAGGTGCTGCGCCGCCTTGAGTACCGCTTCATCGCAACCAAGCACCTTGCGCAGTTTGACAAAGTCTTTGTTGGCTAGCAGCGCCAGGTGGTCTTTGGCAATGGCAATAGCAGTTTGCAGGTGTGGCGTTTCTTGCGGCAAACGCGTCAGTTGCAAGAGCAGGCACTCGCGTAAATCGCGCGCACCTACGCCTACAGGGTCCAGATTCTGGATCAGCTTGAGGGCGGTTTCCAGTTCCAGCAGCTCGACCTCAAGTTCGAGCGGCAAGTGCTCCACAATCTCCTGCAGATCTTGCTCCAGATAGCCATCATCTGTGATGCTATCCAGTAGCAGTTTGACCAGGCTCATGTCTCGTTGCGACAAATGTGCCAGTTGTATCTGGTCAATCAGATGCTCGCGCAAACTGATGCTGGTGGTTTCCTGTCTGGAAAAGTCACTGTCTTCGTCTTCCTGATGATTGCGTCCGGCTTCGTCCCAGTTGCTGGTGCTGCCAAACTCTTCATAATCATCTTCAAACTCTGGCGGCGTGAATTCCTCGTTTAAATTGGGCAGGTCGCTCTCGCTCCCGCCCAGCTCATCGTGCAAGTCTTCACGCAGACTTTCTGCCGGTGCGGTGATCTCTTGCTGCGTTGCCATGTCAAACGAGCTGGCATCTGTCGGCTCAGCTTCTGCAGTGGGGGGAGGCGGTGTGTTATCTTCAAACTCGCCTTCTTCACCGTCTGACATTTCCAGTAACGGGTTTTCCTGCAGGATGGTTTCCAGTTCCTGGTTCAGTTCCAGCGTGGAAAGTTGCAGCAAACGGATCGATTGCTGCAGCTGCGGCGTCAGCGCCAGATTTTGCGAAATACGTAATTGCAGGTTCTGTTTCATGACGGATTACAGCCTAAAATTCTTGCCCAGATACACTTCACGCACACCTTCATTCTGAATGATTTCATCGGGCGTGCCTGCTGCAAACACAGCGCCTTCATTGACAATATAAGCGCGGTCACAGATATCCAGCGTTTCGCGCACATTGTGGTCGGTGATTAAAATACCAATATTCTGACTGCTCAGGTAGCGGATGATTTTCTGGATTTCGATCACCGCAATCGGATCAATCCCGGCGAACGGTTCATCCAGCAAAATAAATTTAGGGTCAGTGGCCAGGCAGCGCGCAATTTCAACGCGTCGACGTTCGCCGCCAGACAAGCTGACGGCCTGACTGTTGCGGATGTGCTGGATATGCAATTGATCCAGCAAGGACTCAAGCCTCGCCTCACGCTGCTCTTCAGTATAGGGACGGGTTTCAAGAATGGCGAGGATGTTGTCGGTTACGCTGAGCTTGCGGAAAATGGATGCTTCTTGGGGCAGATAAGCCAGGCCCATGCGCGCGCGCTCATGCATGGGCGCGCGGCTCACGTCGGCGCCATTCAGCGTAATGTTGCCTTCATCCAGCGCAACCAACCCGACAATCATGTAAAAGCTGGTGGTTTTGCCTGCCCCGTTGGGACCCAGCAAGCCGATCACTTCGCCACTGCGTAACTCAAGCGTCGTGTTTTTGACGACGGTACGGCCCTGATAGGTTTTTTTCAGGCGGTTGACCTGCAAATGGTTCTGATCTGCTGCCATGGTTCCCATCTTTATGCTTACTCTTTGCCTTGCTCACCAGTGTTTTCGGCAGGGGCAGGTTCGACCTTGAGTTGCAAGGAGCGATTCATCCGTAACCCCTGTTGAGAGGTTGGCTTGTTGTCAATGACAGGCGGCGTGGTTTTATTTTTAGGCTGTATGGTGGCCTTGACGCGGCTGCCAGCCGTCCCGTTCGGGTTGGCTTTGGTGCCGCCAATCACCTCGGCATACTCGGCGTTGGCGTCGTAGCTGATGTAGTCCCCGGTCACGATGTCTTCACCACGTTTAACCCAGGCATTGGTATACAGTTGCACTTTATCCATGCGGGCGTTGTATTCGATACGTTGACCACTGCCTTGCATCCACTCGTCTTTACCGGTACGTTTTTGTTTGAACGTGGTTGGGTTGCCGGTACAGGTGCTATGTTGAAAGCCGTCCTGATCCTCGCGTACGATCATTTTGTCCGCCTTGATTTGCAAAGTGCCCTGATTAAGAATCACGTTGCCCGTGTAGATACTGATTTTTTTAGCATCGTTCACGGTCACGGTATCCGCCTCAAGCTCTATCGGTTGATCTCGGTCGGATTCTTCGGCCAGCACACTCAGCGGCATGGACAATAGCGCCCATACGCTCATGCAGATCGCTAAAAATAAGGGCTTGTGCGTGTTCAACTCATTTCTCCATAATCAACGGTCATTGGCGTTCTGTGTTTGACGCCTGGGCCGGGCTTGCCAAATTGCTGGCGACGGGTGGACGCTCATAATGCACATGCACCCGGTTAAACAATTGCATGGTATCAGCCCGGTTATCAAAACGCATGCCCGTGCCTGTAATCACTGTCGCCGGTTTTTGGCGGATGATCACCGGCTGGTCTGTGTGTGCCACCTCGGTATCCGGCTCCAGCCAAAGCCGCTCGGTTTGCATTTGTGTTTCTGGCTTGGTGGCGGAGGCTTGGCGGATCACCTTGACCTGTTTGCTAAACTCCACCAGTTTACCATTGGCGGAAACACGTCCTTGCTGACCATAAATTTGCGTGTAAGGCTTGTTCAGGCCAAACTGGGTAAAGCGTGGCCGCTGCAATTCTGTATAGTCATTGGCAGGAAAGTGGCGCATTTTTGCGGCTGCCAGCACATATTTGGTATTACCGGACGCATCCGTGCGGGTACTCACAAAGTTGTACAACATGTAGTCCGGCGCTTGGCGATTAAGTATGTTCATTTTGAGTGCTTGCTCTTGTACATTCTGGTTAATCCAGAAGGTCAGCAGCGCCAGCAACAGCATTAACGCAATCGGCAACAAAATGGGGTGTTTAAGCATGCCTGAATTCTAATGCCTGTTTAAGCTAAACGACTTTGGCTTTCAATAAGTCATGCATATTGAATGCCCCTACCAACTGCCCTTGGGCATCTACTGCCAAAAAGCCATTTATTTTGTGCTGCTCCATCATGTTAACTGCTTCAACCGCCATCTGATTCGTCTCCAGCAAATACGGCTGTTTGTTCATCACGGTATCAATGGATGCCTGTGGATTGTTCTTGCCCTGCATAAACAAGCGGCGCAAATCGCCATCGGTAAAAATGCCTATTGGGCGTTGCGCGTGGTCCACAATAGCCGTGAAGCCCATGCCCTTGAGTGAAATTTGCGTGATGGCTTCCTGAATGGAGGCGTGTTGATCAATTTGGGGCACGGCCGCGCCGGTACGCATGACATCCTTGATGCGCACCAGTAGCCGTCTGCCCAAGCTGCCACCGGGATGCGAACGGGCGAAGTCTTCGGCAGTGAACTCTCGCAAATCGAGCACGCAGAGTGCTAAGGCATCGCCAAGGGCCAAGGCCGCTGTCGTGCTGGCTGTGGGAGCCAAGCCGAGTGGGCAAGCCTCATGGCTCACGGCAGCACTCAAATGCACTTCCGACTCACGTGACAAGGTGGAGTCTTCGCTGCCCGTGATGCTCAACACCCGAGCACCGATGCGGCGGATCGCCGGCAAAATATTAATAATTTCATCACTCTCGCCAGAGTTTGACAGCGCGATCACCACATCTTCTGCTGTAATCATGCCCAAGTCGCCGTGGCTGGCCTCGGCCGGGTGCATGAAAAACGCCGGTGTGCCGGTACTGGCCAAGGTGGCCGCAATTTTGCCGCCGATATGGCCGGATTTGCCCATGCCCGTGACCACCACCCGGCCCTTGCAGGCCAGAATCATATGCACGGCGGCCTCAAAAGCCGAGCCAATGCGGTCTGCCAGATGCCTGATCTCATCGGCTTCGTGCAACAACACCCCTCGTGCGCGCGACACGATATCGGGTGTTTTAACAAGATGGATGCCGGAATTTGCTGTCATCATGGCGGGTAAGTATAACAAGCGAGTTGCCTGACAATAAAGTAAAACACCCTTTTTTTACGGTTTTTTTATTCTCAGGCACATTTTTTGCATAAAACAAAGTTTTGTGGCACGATGCATCATCCTGAAACAATTGCGTTTCATAATAGACCTTGACCCTTCAGCGCTGGCTGATGGCGATCAAACCCCTGTTTGACCGGCTTGGTATAAATGCGTTAGAGCTTTGCATGTTTGATTCCCTGATACATCTTTTATTACTGCTGACCAGCTCGGTCTTCGCCGTGGGCTTGTTCCGCATCCTCGGCTTGCCTGCCATGCTGGCCTATTTTGTCATCGGCATCGTGCTGGGCCCGCACGCCCTGGGCTTGCTGGAGGACGAAGAGTCCGGTCGCCAGGTGGCCGAGTTTGGTATCGTGTTTTTGATGTTTAGCATCGGTCTCGAGTTTAGTCTGCCTAAGCTGTATGCCATGCGAAAAACGCTGTTCGGGCTAGGGGGCGGACAGGTCGTGCTGACCTTGCTGGCCAGTCTGGTGCTGGGCAAAGTGGCCGGGCTCAGCCTGACTTCTGCTTTTATCATTGGTGCGGCCATCACCATGTCCTCGACCGCGATTGTGTCCAAAATTCTGATGGAGCGTGTAGACCTGAACTCCAGACATGGTCGTCTCAGTATCGGCGTGCTGCTTTTCCAGGATCTGGCCGTGATTCCGATTCTGGTGTTGATCCAGACGCTAGGCTCGCATAGCGACAATTGGCTGGATGTGTTGGGGCTGACGCTGTTCAAGTCGTCTGTACTGCTGTTTTTACTGTTCAAGTTCGGGAAAAACATCCTTAACTTCTGGTTTGAGCTGGTGGCCAAACAGCGCTCACGCGAGTTGTTTGTGCTCAATGTGCTGATGGTGACCCTGCTGATGGCGGCAGCCACCAACTATGTCGGCTTGTCCTTTGCGCTGGGGGCCTTTGTGGCCGGGATGCTGATTTCTGAGACCAAATACCGTTATCAGGTCGAATCAGATATTGCGCCTTTCCGCGATATCTTGCTGGGTCTGTTTTTTATCAGCGTCGGCATGTTGCTCGACGTTTCCGTATTGATCAATCATATTGTATTGATTGTTTTCCTGTTAGCCCTGTTCCTGGTGTTCAAGATTGGCCTGATTGCCTTTTTAACCAAGTTGTATGGCTTTGAGATGGGCGTGGGTGTCCGTACCGGCATTATTCTTGGCCAGGCGGGGGAGTTCAGTTTTGTGGTGCTGGCCCTGGGCTTGCAAACGCATTTGATCGACGGCGAGTCCCTACAGCTGGTGCTGTCCGTGGCCGTGCTTTCCATGCTGGTGGCGCCATTCATTATTCAATATAACGGCAGGATTGCGCGCAAACTGGTCAAGAGTTATACGCGAAATAGCTACAAGGTGGTGGAGACTATTCAGGAGCACAGCCTCGATTTGCGCGACCATGTCATCATCTGCGGCTATGGCCGCAGTGGTCAGTATCTGGGCCGCTTTTTGCGCGAAGAAAATATCCCCTATGTGGCCCTGGATATGGATGCCAGCCGCGTTCAGGAAGCCGCCGCCGCCGGTGAAAATGTGATTTACGGCGATGCAGGCCGCCGCTCTGTGCTTGAGGCGGCCGGGCTGGCCAGGGCCAAAGCGGTGATTGTCAGCTATGCCGAAACGCGTGGCACCATGAAGGTGCTGCATGTGATCCAGGAGAAATATCCAACCCTGCCCGTGATTGTGCGCACCCATGATGACAGTGAAATGGATTTGCTGCGAGATGCCGGGGCGGCAGAAGTGGTGCCGGAAATTCTGGAGGGTAGCCTCATGCTTGCCTCGCATGCACTGGTCACGCTGGGGATTCCGCTTAACCGCGTGGTCAAACGTATCCGTCTGTTCCGCGAAGAGCGGTACAAAATGTTCAAAGGTTACTTCCGTGGCGTGAGCGATGCGGATACGACCACCGCCGCCCTGCCACAACTGCATTCGGTCGAGATGTATAAAAACTTTTATGCGCATGGTTTGCGCTTGGACCATATCCCGTTTGAGGATTTTGCGGTCGAGGTCAAACAGCTCCGGCGCACCAATATGCCAGAACCGATTGCACCCAGACCGGATATTATTCTCAACGAAGGCGATATTCTGGTCCTGCTCGGCAGCAATGCCGCCCTCATCGCGATGGAAGTCTATTTGATTTCTGGCCGTAAACCGTAAGACAATAGAGGCCTGAGGCCCTGACTGTTGCAGCTCGGGGCCTCAGGCTTTTTCATTTTAAATACCGGGTCTTATGGCAAACACTTCAGTGGTCGTGGTCGGCGGTGGCATCGTAGGCTGCCTCACTGCCATGCAGTTAAAGAAACAAGGGCACACCGTCACGCTGGTTGAGCGCAATATCGTCGCTGCGCAAACGTCAGGGGAGTCTTCGTGGGCTGGGGCAGGCATCGCTTTTCCGCTGTTGCCCTGGTTTTATCAGGAAATTGTCAACGAGCTGGCGCTGGCAGGTGCGCGCGCCTATCCAGCCGTCAGTGCAGAGCTCTTTGCCGAAACCGGTATAGACCCCGAATGCACGCGTAGCGGCATGCTGATCCAGCCACCGTTTGACCAGCAAGCAGCCCTGGACTGGTGCCAGCGCTATGGACTGCAAGCAGAGTTGCAAGGAGATAACCTGCTGATTCCAGAAGTGGTGCAAATCCGTAACCCGCGCCTGCTACAATCGCTCAAAGCCTGGTTGATCAAGCATGGCGTCACTCTGCGCGAACAAACACAACTCATGCCCTTGCAAGAGGGCGCCTCCGCCATCCACACCTGGCAAACCACAACAGGCGAAACCTTGTCTGCCGACCATTTTGTCGTCACCTCCGGCGCCTGGAGTTTTGAGCTACTCAAACAAACCGCGCTGAGTCTGGAGATCAAACCCATGCGCGGGCAAATGCTGTTGTATCAGATGTCCCCTGGCCTGCTACCGCATATTCTTTACCGTGAAGGTTTTTACATGCTGCAACGCCGCGATGGGCACTTGCTAGCCGGCAGTAGTCTGGAAGATGTCGGTTTAGATACCGGGGTGACTGAAAGCATGCGTCAGGAAATGCTGCAAAAAGCCGAGGCGATTCTGCCAGCCTTGCGAGGGCAATCAGTGATCAAACACTGGAGTGGCTTGCGCCCCGGCACGCCGCACAATATCCCGACCATAGGCCGTCATCCAAACATTGAAAATCTGTATTTGAATACCGGTCATTTTCGCTATGGTGTCACCATGGCACCAGAATGCGCGAGGCGGATTGCGGCATTGTTGGCTTAAGTAAAGAAGGTAATTCTTTAACTTTTTGGTAACAATGGCTTTGCTTCGGCATACTAAGCAACTTTCCTTTTCGCCTTTAGGCGAGTTACTTTTCTTTGCTTGCACAAAGATAAAGTAACCAAAAGAAAGTGCACCCCAGCTTCCGCTTGTTTCCTGCGCTACTCGGATTGGCGGGCGGCCATCGAAACTTGCCCTGGCGGCTTGCACAAAACGCAAGCCACTGCGGAGCTCGGACAGCCGATGGCCGAGTACTCCCGCCAACCCTGCGTTGCTCGGCGCGTCAGATGGGGGCCCCGAAAACCATGCGACTGCAAGCGTCCATGAATTAAAAAAGAATTACTTTTTGAACGGTCCAAATCTCAACAGTGTGACTTTGACGGGATAAATCCCATCGCGCTGAGTAGCGGAAACAAAGTAAGAAAAAAGGGAGCGACTGTTTGAGCTTCGCGGCAGCTTGCGGGGTGTGCAAGATGCTAGGGCGAGATTCGTGACCGCTTACATGTTGATCACTAAGACTGCAAAGCAGTCTGTTACGGTGTAGGCTAACTCGCGTAGCGATGTTAAGCATAGCAACCGTAGCTAACAACGCACGTTAGCCGAAGGCCGTAATGGCTGGGTGCCCTCTTCTTTGGCTTCGGCCGCCACTGCGTGGCTTAACCTAAAGGTTAGCCTTCGCCGCAACACTGCGTTAGTTGTGGTGACTTTCTGTGGGGAAAGCAACAGAAAGTAACTTGACGAGAGGCGAAAGGAAATGTTTAGTGTGGTAACTTATGTTGCTTAGTCCGCCAGCCAATCCCCACTTTTTCCACCATGCTTCTCGAGCACGCGAACACCTTGTATTGTCATGCCTCTATCAATGGCTTTACACATATCGTAAATCGTTAACAGGCCAACCTGTACAGCAGTCAAGGCTTCCATTTCCACCCCGGTTTGCCCGGTGGTCTCACATTGCACTCGGCAAGTAATACTGTGTTGCGTTTCATTCGCCATAAAACTGACATCTACTCGGCTTAGGCTAAGCGGGTGGCAGAGGGGGATCAGGTCGCTGGTTTTTTTGCTGGCCTGGATCGCGGCAATCCGGGCGATGCCAAGGACGTCACCTTTTTTGGCGGTGCCTTGCAGGATGGTTTGCAGCGTGGCTGCCTGCATTTGAATCTGGCCTTCAGCGATGGCGATGCGTTTGGTGTGTGCTTTGTCACCGATATCGACCATATGGGCATGGCCTTGGGCGTTAAAGTGGGTGAGTCCGTTGTTGGCAGTTGACATAAGTGGTCTTGAGCTCAGTTTGAGTGAAATCAGTGCGAGTGAAAAAGGATGAACTCGGGCAGTGAAGTCGTTATCATAACAAGTTTGGGTCTTTAGCACAGGGCACATGCGTTTTAAACCACTCCACATGGTATTTCAATCTGGCAATCTGCGTATACATTGTGCGCGGCTGTTGCGCGGGTTGTGTTTGTGCGCACTGTTCATCGTGCCAGAGGCGTCCTTGTTGGCGAATAACGCGACTGGTATTTTTTCTGGCAAGCCTTATGAGCCCGGCGATCTGGATGTCACCCTGCCTGCCGATTCATCTAACCAGCTGCCTGAGTTGGGTGACGCTTCGCAAACCGTATTGTCATTACGCGATGAAGAAAAAATTGCGCACCAGATTTTAAAGCAAGTCGCTACCGATGAAGATGTGTTCGATGATGCCGAGGTGACGGATTACCTGCAGGCACTGGGGACGCGGCTGGGGGCGAGTAGCCCGGACCGCGCTCAAAAGTTTTATTTTTTTGTGGTACAGGACAAGTCGATTAACGCTTTTGCCATGCCGGGCGGCGTCATTGGCGTCCATACCGGTTTATTCATTGCGGCCAACAGTGAGTCTGAATTGGCCAGTGTGCTGGGACACGAAATCGGCCATGTCACGCAGCATCACCTGGCGCGTATGCTGGCCTCTCAAAAGTACGATATGTTCAAGAATATCGCTGCGACGGCCCTGGCCTTGCTGGTGGCACGCTCTAACCCGCAAGTGGGCATGGGCGCGATGACTGCGGCCTCTGCTGCCGGGATACAAAAGCAGCTGGACTACACGCGTGAGCACGAGCGCGAAGCAGATCGGGTCGGCTTGACCATTTTGCAGGATGCAGGCTTTGACGTGCGCGCCATGCCGGCCTTTTTTACCACCATGCAGCGGGCGACGCGCTTTTCGGATGGCAATATGCCCAGCTATTTGCGTACCCACCCGCTGACCAGCGAGCGGATTGCCGATATAGGCAACCGTGTACAAAACCTGCCTTATAAGCAGGTGAATGAAAGTCTGCCCTTTTTTATGATGCGGGCAAAAATCCGGGCTTTTCAAGGCGCGCCCCAGCAAATGGTAGAAGAGTTTCAGAACAATATTAACGAGGGCCGCTACCAGAATGAGCTGGCTGAACACTATGGCCTGGCTTACGCCTGGCTGCGTGTCAATCAGCCGCAAAAAGCACAGGCCGAGGTCGACTGGCTGGTTAAGCATGGCCTTTCCAGCCCTTATCTGGTGACCCTGCAAGGCTTGACCCTGGCCAAGTCGGGGCAGGTGGCACAGGCGCAAAACCGTTTTGTTCAGGGCTTGCAGCAATATCCGCAACATCGTGCGCTGGCGCAAGGCGAGGCTGAGTTATTGATCCGCAGCAACCAGTGGGCGCCCGCAGTCAGCTTTATCCAGAAACAGCTGGAGGCCTTCCCTGAGGACCCAAAACTGTATGACTGGCTGGCTGCCGCGTATCAGGGCCAGGACAAACAGATGTTGCGGCATCAGGCGCTGGGGGAGTCTTATGTGCGCAAATATGACTTGCCGCGGGCGATTGAGCAGTTTGAGATTGCCAGCAAGGCCAAGGATGGCGATTTTTACCTGCAATCCAAAGTCGAGGCCAGATTGAAAGCGCTCAGGGTACAACTCAAGCTGGAGCAGGGGGATGACAAAAATGGATAGGAGGGCAGGATGGACAGACGTCGCTGGTTAAAAAACAGTGTGCTGCTGGCAGCGCTACCGTTGTGGATCATCGCCCGTAAAGTGCAAGCGGCCACCTGGTTTGCTTCTGCCTTTGAGGCCAAGCAAACGGCACAAGTGTTGGCTGCGCTCAAAGCCACCGCGGTGCCTGTCACCACTGATCTCAGTATTGACGCACCGCAAAAAGCTGAAAACGGCGCCGTGGTGCAAATTGAGCTGAGCAGCACGCAGGCGGCGGGCAAACTGCGTAGTTTGCGCTTGCTGGCAGATGCCAATCCCACTCCCTTGATTGCGAGTTTTGAGTTAGGCAAGCAGGTATTGCCGAGGCTGGTGACACGCGTCAAGCTCGCGCAATCGGGGGAGGTGATCGCGTTGGCAGAACAGGGGAGTGGCCAGTTTGTGCAGCAGCGGCGTCAGGTGATCGTGCTCGAAGATGGTTGTGCCAGCAGCGAACGTGAAGAGCCGTTTGCCAGCAGCATGAAAATGCGTGCGCGCATGCTGGAGAGCAGCCCGCTGGGGAACCATGTCACTGAACTTAAAATCATTATTGTGCATCCCATGCGTACGGGTCGTAGCAAAAATGAAGATGGCCAGTTAATGCCCGCGCACTTTATGCAACTGATGCAAGTGGTGATGAATGGGCAGGTGATTGTGGATGCCCAGACGGGTACCGCGATTTCACGCAATCCCTATTTCACCTTTTATATACAGGATGCCCAGGTCGGCGATGTGATTACGGTAAACTGGCAGGATAACCGTGGCCTTGAAGGGCATGGACAAGTCACGGTGGCTGTATAGTTTGATAAAAATAATTTATTGATAAAATTAAAATAATCAATTTTACATATTAAATGTGTGTGTCTACAATGCACTCATTCGCTGTTGAAATGCAGCAATATTTAATGAAGTCTGTTTAATTAACCCACGTTCTAAATCATAAAGGAGAACTACATGTCATTGATTAACACACAAGTACAACCATTCAAGGCGCAAGCTTTTCACAACGGTAAATTTATCGAAGTGACTGAAGAGTCTTTGAAAGGCAAATGGTCTGTGTTGATTTTCATGCCAGCAGCGTTCACTTTCAACTGCCCAACTGAAGTTGAAGATGCGGCTGACAATTATGCGGAATTCCAGAAGGCTGGTGCTGAAGTGTACATCGTGACCACCGATACCCACTTCTCCCACAAGGTTTGGCACGAGACTTCGCCTGCAGTAGGCAAGGCGAAATTCCCATTGGTTGGCGACCCAACTCACCAATTAACCCGTGCATTTGACGTGCATATTGATGAAGAAGGTTTGGCATTGCGCGGTACGTTCGTGATCAACCCAGACGGCGTGATCAAGACTGTTGAAGTACACAGCAACGAAATTGCCCGTGATGTGAAAGAAACCTTGCGCAAATTGAAGGCTGCGCAATACACCGCTGCTAACCCAGGCCAGGTGTGCCCAGCCAAGTGGAACGAAGGTGCAAAAACCTTGACGCCATCTTTGGACTTGGTAGGCAAGATCTAATCTCGCTGAGATTGGTATGAGCAACGCCCTGCGCAAGCAGGGCGCTCAGGAAAAGTCACTGAGTGGATGTGTTGTCACTGTGGTTTTTCCTGAGCGAGTTTCCCCCAACCATTTTTGATTGCCATGCGTGATGGCCACGGCGTGTTGTTGCCTGAAGAAATGCACCAGCCGTGATTTTGGAGAATGAATATGTTAGATGACACCTTAAAAACCCAACTGCAAACTTACCTTGGCATGTTGCGCCAACCTATCCGTTTGATTGCTTCGCTGGATGGGAGTGAGCGTGCCGCAGAAATGCGTGAACTGTTGCAAGAAATTGCCGCTTTGTCAGACAAGGTTAGCCTGGACGAGACTGGCGATGATGCACGCAAACCGTCATTCGTGATTGCCAAAGAAGGCGAAACCCATGGTGTGCGCTTTGCGGCGATTCCGCTGGGGCATGAGTTCACTTCACTGGTGCTGGCATTGTTGTGGACCGGCGGCCATCCGCCTAAGGTTGAGCAGGAAGTGCTAGACCAGATCAAGGCACTCGACAGCGACTTGAATTTTGAAGTGTATATGAGCTTGTCTTGCCATAACTGCCCGGATGTCGTGCAGGCAACCACGCTGATGACCGTGTTCAACCCACGCATCAAGACCACCGTGATTGACGGCGCGCTGTTTCAGGACGAAGTCAACGAGCGCAACATCATGGCGGTACCCGCCACTTTCCTCAATGGCGAGATGTTTGCCTCAGGCCGTATGCTGGTCGAAGAAATTCTGGCCAAGGTGGATACGGGCGTTGTTGCCAGAGAGGCCGAAAAGCTCAACGCTAAAGAAGCGTTTGATGTGCTGGTGGTTGGCGGTGGCCCGGCGGGTGCTTCAGCAGCAATTTATGCAGCCCGTAAAGGCATACGCACGGGCATCGTCGCTGAGCGCTTTGGTGGCCAGGTTAACGACACCCTGGCGATTGAAAACTTTATTTCAGTCAAAGAGACAGAGGGCCCTAAACTGGTCGCGGCGCTTGAAGAGCACGTGAAAACCTACGACGTGGATATCATGCCATTGCAACGTGCCGTTGGATTGGCCGAGCCTAGCAAAACCGACAGCAAACATGCTGGCTTGATTGAAGTGAAGCTCGAAAGCGGGGCGATTTTGCGCAGCAAGTCCGTGATTCTGGCCACCGGTGCACGCTGGAGAAATCTGAATGTGCCTGGCGAAGAAGCCTATAAAAACAAAGGCGTGGCCTACTGCCCACACTGCGATGGCCCGTTGTTTAAAGGCAAGCATGTCGCAGTGATTGGTGGTGGTAACTCCGGTGTGGAAGCCGCAATTGACCTTGCTGGTGTGGTTGGTCATGTCACCTTGCTGCAGTTTGATACTGAGCTGAAGGCAGATGCGGTATTGCAACGCAAACTGCGCTCACTTGAAAACGTGACGATTTTAACCAGCGCGCAGACCACCGAAATCACGGGGGATGGGACACGCGTCAATGGCTTGACCTACACCGACCGCGTCTCTGGCGAGAGCAAGCATATCGCACTGGAAGGTGTGTTTATCCAGATTGGCTTGGTCCCTAACAGTGACTGGCTAAAAGGCACCCTGGATCTGAGCAAATATGGTGAAATTGAAATTAACCACCACAATGCCACTTCGTTGCCAGGTGTATTTGCGGCAGGGGATGTCACAACGATTCCCTACAAGCAAATCATCATTGCCATGGGTGAGGGCTCAAATGCAGCACTGGGGGCGTTTGATTACCTGATTCGTCAGTAATTGTGTTGGCAATAAAAAAACCTGCCTCGGCAGGTTTTTTTATGTGGTTTGTTTTGAAAAACTGATCAGGAAATCAGCGACAGCGAAACGGCTTCTGCCACCTTAATCCCATCTACCGCGGCGGACAGAATGCCGCCTGCGTAGCCTGCGCCTTCGCCACAGGGAAACAAGCCTTTGGTGTTGATGCTTTGCAAGGTATCGTCGTTGCGTTTGATGCGGATCGGGCTGGAGGTGCGGGTTTCCACGCCAGTGAGGACGCCATCGGCCAGGTCAAATCCGGAAACTTGTTTGGCAAAAGCCGGGATCGCTTCACGCATGGCGCTAATCGCGAATTCAGGCAATGCGGTATCCAGGTTGGTCAAGTGCACACCGGGCGTGTAAGACGGCGTCACTTCACCAAATTGGGTCGAAGGGCGGTTAGCTAAAAAGTCGCCTATCAGTTGGCCGGGGGCTGAGTAATTACTGCCGCCGAGCACGTATGCCTGGCTTTCAAGCTGGCGCTGGAATTCGACACCCGCAAGTGGGTGGCCTGGGTAATCCACCTCTGGCGTGATGCCAACCACAATGCCGGCATTGGCGTTACGCTCGTTGCGACTATATTGGCTCATGCCATTGGTCACCACGCGGTTGGGTTCTGAGGTGGCGGCAACGACCGTGCCGCCCGGGCACATGCAAAAACTATACACACTACGGCCATTTTGCGCGTGATGCACCAGCCGGTAATCAGCTGCACCCAGTTTTTTAAGGATATCGTCGCTATAGCTTTTGCCATAGCGTGCGCGGTCTATCAGGCTTTGTGGATGTTCAATGCGGAAGCCAATCGAGAACGGCTTGGCTTCAACATAAATGCCTCTCTCATAGACCATCTCAAACGTGTCCCGTGCGCTGTGACCGACGGCGAGCACCAGATGATTGGTCGGGATAAACTCACCGCTATGCAGAGTGACGCCCTGTACCTGCTCGTTCTCAATGGCAATATCGGTTACCCGGCTTTCAAAGCGGATCTCGCCGCCCAGGCTGATAATGGTGTTGCGCATTTCTTCAACCATTCCGACCAGACGGAACGTTCCGATGTGCGGATGGCTGACGTAAAGAATTTCTTCTGGCGCCCCGGCCTTGACGAATTCCTGCAAGACCTTGCGGCCGTAATGTTTGGGATCCTTGATCTGGCTGTAGAGCTTGCCATCTGAAAAGGTGCCGGCTCCGCCTTCACCAAACTGTACGTTGGATTCAGGGTTTAATGTGCGTTTGCGCCAGAGTCCCCAGGTGTCTTGGGTCCGTTTGCGCACTTCTTTGCCGCGTTCGAGCACAATCGGATTGAAGCCGGCTTGTGCGAGAATCAGCGCGGCAAAAATCCCGGCTGGGCCAAACCCCACCACAACAGGCCTGTGTGTCTTGGTCTGACTGGATTGTGCGACAAAGTGGTAGCTGGTATCCGGTGCCGGTTTGATGTGCGGGTCTTTTTTAAACCGTGCCAGTATTTTGGCTTCGTTTTTGACTTCGACATCCAGGTTGTACACATACAATATGGCATGTGACTTGCGCGCATCCACGCCGCGCTTAAAGATCTCAAAGCGGAGCAGTTCGCTTTCGGGGATTTCAAGGCGTCTGAGCAGCGCCGCCTTGATTTGGTCATCCTGGTGTTTGAGCGTATCTGCAAGCTCAATCGGTAGTTTGATTTCTGTGATTCTGAGCATAATGGGATAGTGGTTATCTATCAAAAGGCTATTTTATTATACTTGACAAGGCTTTATCATGATTTAGTTGGAAATTTTCCCTAAAAAACATGTGAGATTGTGACGATATAAAGTTTGTATGTTTAACTACAAGCGACGAATACTTATCCCACTAATCATTGCGGCTGCATTATTATGCATCTCAATGGCGGGGTTGTTTGTTGCCATGTATCAGCTCGTTGATTACTCAGAGCAAAAAGACCTGGTAGACAGGCAGCGCTACCAGGTGGTGACCTTGGGTAAGGCGATCACCAATGCCGAGAGTGGGCAGCGTGGTTATTTGCTCACCGGCCATACCCTGTTTCTGGATGCTTTGGAGCAGGGCCAAGCAGAAGCCATGAAAGCCATCTCGCTACTGGAGCATGACCTGGATACGTCTTCGGCTGCACGCCCCTTGCTGGCTAACATCAAACAGCTGGTGCAACAAAAATTTAATGCCATGGATAAAAGTGTTCAGGTGCAGATGCATGCGGGTGAATATGCGCCACATCTTTCATTAAGCAGAGATCGCGGGCGCGAGTTGATGAAACTCATTGATGGGCAACTGGCGCAGGTTGATGAGCAGTTGCTGATCAAACGTCAGTGGTTTGAGCAAGCCATCCGCAATCGCATTCTGGCTTCAGTCACGGTGGCGATTCTATTGAGTATTGTCATTATCAGCGTCTTGGTCTTTTCTTACCGCAGTACCACCCTTTTGCTGGAACAGGTCATGGAAAATCAGGCCGTAGCTAAGCAGCTTAGCCATCAGGCGGATCACGATTTGCTCACCAGCCTGCCAAACCGCCGCAGTGTGAATGTCTATCTGGAAAGCACTTACGAAATGGCCAGGATAGGCTCCAAGCAGTTTGCTGTCTTTTTTATGGATCTGGACGGGTTTAAACGGGTGAACGATGCCTATGGGCATGATGTGGGCGATGCCTTGCTGATTGAAGTGGCAAATATGTTTAAAAGAGTGCTGAGACAGTCTGACTTTCTGGCCCGTCAGGGCGGAGACGAATTTGTATTGGTGGTGAGCAACTACTTACATCGGCTGGAGTTGACGCAGCTCGCGCAGCGCCTGATCCACTTGTTTGCGCAACCCGTGGTTGTGCGCGGGATTCCGTTGGAAATCGGGGTGAGTATCGGCATTGCCGAATACCCGCATCATGGCAAAAACGTGAAACAGTTGTTGCATGTGGCAGATAAAGCCATGTACGACTCCAAGAAAAATGGCAAGAATCGTTTCAGTTTTGGCGAGTAGGTCGATAGCTGAGTGTGGTGCCCGTCTTGTGTTTGATTACCGCGTTGTCTGCAACTGACGCATTTTTTTGAGCATGGCGACGGTGACGGGCTTTTTGGTGGTCAACGACCATTTATCCAGCGCGTCCAGCACGGCCATCAGCGTCGGCAAGTCCCGGCGCAAATAGCGCAAGCAGTAAGCAATCACCTCTTCGGGTAATTTCATGCCACGCTCATGCGCATGTGCACGCAAGGCCTCCGCTTTTTCACTGTCACTCAGCGGATGTAGTTGATAAACCAAGCCCCAGGCCAGCCTGGTCGCGAGGTCATCACGCAAGCCCATCTGGGTGGGCGCATGGCTGCCAGCGGTCACCAGCATGCCGCCTTCTGCCTTGATCTGGTTAAAGGTATCAAACAAAATGATTTGCGACTCTTCATCCAGCAGGTGCACATCATCGGCAATATGCGCCCCCAGGGCCTGTGCAGCCAGCAATAAATGGCTTTTGCCACTGCCAGACTCACCCCAGAGGTAAAGAAAACGGCTGGGGGCTTGTGCGGCCAGCACGGCATGTAAGCTGGCCAGCGCCTCTTGGTTTTGGCCCACAATAAAGTTGTCAAAACCGGGCGTGGCCGGCGGCTGAATATTCAGTAGCAGTTGTTTCACGGCAGTCTTATCGCGAGGGATCACTCATCCAGGGTTTGGATCAGATTCGGCTCGCTATTCAAATAGGTTTCGCTACGCAAATAACTTTGTTTGGTATGGCGCAAGCCTACGGCAATTGCGGCACTCACCGGCAACGCCAGCAATACGCCGGCAAACCCAAATAATTGCCCACCCGCCATTAATGCGAGAATCACGATGACCGGGTGCAATCCGATGCGGTCGCCCACCAAAATAGGCGTAAGCAGAAAGCTTTCTACAAACTGGCCGACGCCAAATACCAGCAGGACCGGGACAACTTCTGGTAGCGAGGCAAACTGTAACAAGGCGAGCAAGACTGCCATCACAAAGGCCAAGGCAAAACCCAGGTAGGGGACAAAGCTTAACAAGCCTGCAATCATGCCGATGGAGAGCGCCATATCCAGCCCCACCAGCCACAGGCCGACGCTGTAAAACACGCATAGCGACAGCATGACGGAAAGCTGGCCACGCAAGAACTCTGCGACCACGCTGTCTACGTCTTTACAGATATGCTTTACCCGCGCGATCCAGTTGCGCGGGATCAGGTTGCCGGTTTCGGCCACCATGTGATCCCAGTCGCGCAGAAAATAAAACAACACCACGGGCAACAGGCAAATGTTGGCAAACATGCCAATCAGGTTAAGGCCTTTTTGCCCGGCGCTGAGCAAAAAACTCCCCAGCATGCTGCCTGCGGTTTGCCAGTGCTCGCTGATCAGTTTTTGGACAACGTTGCTGTCAATATCAAGGTGGATGCCGAATTTGTCTCGTAACCAGGGCTCTACCTGTTGATGGAAGTGATCGACCACGACCGGTAAGCGTTGCGCGATTAACTGCGATTGCTGTTGCAAGAGCGGAATCAAGATCAGCAGCAGACCAATCAACGCCAAAATGACGCCAGTCATCACCAGCAAGGTGGCGACGGTACGGCCAAACTGCCAGCGACCAATGCCGGCTTCGCTCAGTTTGTCCACCATGGGGTCCAACATATAGGCAATCACGGCAGCGGCCAGAAAAGGCGTGAGGATGGGCTCAAGCAGGTAAAACAGGTAAATGAAAATGCCGATCACAATCCACCAGCGATGATCACTGACAAACTGGGTAGCAATGGACTTGTGATGGTCTTGGTCTGACATGGGTAGGGCGCATGCGCGAATCCGGCATAGGTCGAACTGGCAAGATGCGTTAAAATAATGATTATTTTAAAATTATACTGAATTTCGACGCGGTCTTACGCTTTGTTGCAAACATCTGCACATTGCCGGTAGTGCGTCACACAATTAATCGCATTGAAAGAAACGAGAGTATCTTGACGACTTCTTCTGATAAAACTTCCATTACCTACCGCGATGCCGGTGTAGACATTGAGGCGGGCGATGCCCTGGTCGAACAAATCAAGCCCTTTGCCAAGCGCACGCTGCGTCCTGAAGTCATGGGCGGGATTGGTGGGTTTGGGTCATTGTTTGCCATGCCAAAAAAATTCAAGGAGCCTGTGCTGGTTTCGGGCACCGACGGCGTGGGGACCAAGCTTAAATTGGCATTTCAGTTGAATAAGCATGACACTGTGGGTATAGACCTGGTGGCCATGAGTGTGAACGATATTCTGGTGCAAGGCGCCGAGCCGCTGTTTTTCCTCGATTACTTTGCCTGTGGCAAACTCGAAGTTGGCACTGCGGCTGCGGTGATCAAAGGCATTGCGCAAGGCTGTGAAGAGTCCGGTTGTGCGCTGGTGGGCGGTGAAACCGCTGAAATGCCTGGCATGTATCCTGCCGGTGAATATGATTTGGCTGGCTTTGCTGTTGGCTGTGTCGATAAAGCCAATATTATTGACGGGTCTACCATTCGTGCCGGTGATGTGGTACTGGGCCTGGCTTCCAGTGGCGCGCACTCCAATGGCTACTCCTTGATCCGCAAACTGATCGAAACATCCGGGATTGATATGGAGTCAGATTTCCATGGCCGCAAGTTCAAAGATGTGGTGATGGCACCGACCAAGCTGTATGTGAAGTCTATTCTCAAATTGCTGGAAACTTTGCCAGTCAAAGGCATGGCGCATATTACGGGTGGCGGTATCACCGAAAATATCCCGCGCGTATTGCCTGAAGGCCTGACTGCAGAAATCCAGAAAGCCAGCTGGACGTTGCCACCCTTGTTCCAATGGTTGCAGGCACAAGGCAATATCGAACCGATTGAAATGTATCGCACGTTTAACTGCGGTATTGGCATGGCCGTGATTGTGGCGGCAGAGCACGCAGACCAGGCGCAAGCCGTGCTGGCCTCCGCAGGAGAGACGGTTTACCGGATTGGTCAGATTCGCGCACAGCAAGCGGGCGAAGCCCCAACCGTGGTGGTGTAATGGCTGGCATGCAGCGTTTTTGCCGCCATCTCGCGTTCTGTCTGGCGATTGCAGGCTTGTTGGCCGCACCGTGCTTGTCTGCTGCGCCCAAGCAACTGACCGTCACCTATGATTTGCTGCAGCAAGGCGTCAGTATTGGCACCATCAAAGATCAGCTCAATGTCTCCGCAGGGCGTTACGAGATCAATTCCCTGGCGGAAGGTAAAGGCATTTACAAGCTGATGGGTGAGCGCACACTCTCCAGTCAAGGCCAGGTTATTTCGAATGCTTTACGTCCGGCACATTTTGAGTCACGCCAATCCAAACATCCGAACAAAGCCTTGATCAGTGAGTTTGACTGGCCGAAAAAAATCCTCAATATGCAAATCAAAGACGAGCAGGAAACCGTGCCGTTGACCAAAAACGTACAGGATTTGCTAAGTGTGATGTATTGCTGGATGTGGCAGCCCCCTAAAGGTAAACAAATCAGCCTGGACGTGGCAACTGGCAAAAAACTCTCGCCCCACGCCTTTGTGATCACCGAAGAAAAAACACCGCTTGTCACCGAGGCAGGGACGTTTAATGTGATCAAACTGGCGGATACCGAGGGTGAGAAAACGTTATACCTGGCCAAAGAAAAAGGCTATCTGCCAGTCAAGCTGATTGTGCAAGATGATGGCAAACAGATGGAGCAGGTGATCACCAGCATCACCGGCCAGTGATGCCGTCAATGCTGGGAACTTAAACATGCCAGCGTCAGGGTTACGAGAAAAGATCACGCAGCATTTTTCGTGGCCGTTGTTTCTCGCTTTCTGTGTTTCTTTGTTGTTGCATGTGCTGGTGTTGAGTGAGGTCAATTGGCGGAGCTGGTTACCGGCAGAAGCGGAACAGCCAGCGCGATTGCAAGCACGTCTTGTGTTGCCAACCAATTCCGCGCCAGTCGCTTCCAAGGTTGAGGCGCCGGCCTCTCGCCCTGCGCCTGCGGCGAAAAAGCGCTCTTCCGCGCAGCCACTTTCAGAACCGGCGACTGATCAGGGTGATCGTGTCGCGCCGGATGCTTCAAGCGAGTCATCGTCAGCAGATGTGAGCCAGTCAGGTCAGGATGCGCCTGCTGTGCCTGAGGCTGAGGCGGTGGCAGAACAAATTGCCGAGTGGCATGCCAGTGATCATCCAGAGGCAACGGACGATGAGCGGCCTGCCCCGCCATATCGGCATGTGCTGACCGAGTATGCGGTGTATGTGAATGGCGAGTCGCGCCCGGCCGGCAGTGCCAGCATTGAATATGTGCGCGAGACTGCAGAAAGTTATTCCTTACGCTGGCTGGTTGAGGGCAAGGGGCTGCTAAAATTGTTGTACCCCTCGCTTGAACAGCAAAGTCGCGGTGAAGTGGGGCCCGCTGGGCTCAGGCCTAGCTATTACCGTTATGCGTTTGGTAGCCGTGAAAGCAAAACCTATGAGGCGACCTTTAACTGGGCGATCGGTGAATTGACCCTCAAAACCAGCAAGGGTGAGCAAAAGCGCGAGTTGCCCGCCAATACGCAAGACATCCTGAGTTTTATGTATCAGTTTATGTTTGTACCGCCGTTGCAAGAAATGCGCGTGACATTAACCAATGGCCGTCGGCTGGGCGAATATGAGTATGTGTTTGAAGGCGAGGAGACGCTGGAGATTGCCGAGCAGTCTGTGCCTACACTGCATATTGCGCACACCCGTGGTGACACAGATGAAAAAGTGGAATTATGGCTGGCCAGCGGCTATCGCTATGTGCCGGTTAAAATTAAAAAGCTCGAGAAAAACGGCATGGTGATTGAGCAAGTGGCCACGCGCTTGAGCACCGAATAACGCAACTATTGCAACTATCGTAAGTATTGAAAGAACCTGATGAACCAATCCCTGATGCGCCAGACGGCGATGCTGTTAAACGACCTGCTGAAATTTGAAAGTCCGGCCGAGGCCAAGCTGGGCGAATTTTTCCGTCAGCATCGCGAGCTGGGCACCAAAGACCGCGCTTGGGTGGCTGAAACCGCCTACGGCGTCTTGCGTCGCTATCGTTATTTACGTGAAGTGAGTGTCAGCGAGCCCGATGAACAAGAAGACACACGCAAGCTCATTATCGCCTTGCTGCTTAAAATAGAGGGCAAAAGCATCCGTGATTTGGATGAGATGCTCGACGAGCGTCAAAAAGAATGGGCCGTCACCATCAAAGCCAAAAACAGTGAAGGCTTTGCGCCAGCCGTGCTGGCCGATGTGCGCGACTGGTTCTGGCAAAAGCTGGTAGAACAATATGGTGAGGCGGAGGCCATGACCATCTGCCGCAGCATGTTTGAGCAAGCCAGTCTGGATTTGCGCGTCAACACCATCAAGGCCAGCCGGGAAGAAGTGCTGGCCCGTATGCTGGCGGAAAACACGGTTAAAGATAATGTGATCACGCCCACGCCATACTCACCCATTGGCATCCGCATGGGCTCCCGCCTCAATATCGGCAAACACATCCTGTTTACCGAAGGCAAAATCGAGGTGCAAGATGAAGGTAGCCAGTTACTTAGCTATCTGGTTGCCCCCAAACGCGGCCAGATGGTGGCAGATTTATGCGCAGGGGCAGGTGGAAAAACCCTGGCTCTTGGCGCACTCATGAAAAACACCGGTCGCCTCTATGCCTTTGATGTCTCGGAAAAACGCTTGAATAATCTGGGCCAGCGCCTCAAACGCAGCGGCTTATCCAACCTGCAAGCACAACTGATTAACAACGAAAACGACCTCAAACTCAAACGCCTCAACGGCAAGTTTGACCGCGTGCTGGTCGACGCCCCTTGTAGCGGTCTCGGCACCCTGCGCCGCAACCCGGATTTAAAATGGCGTCAGGCTGAAGAAGATGTGGCTGAGCTCAATGTGAAGCAAACCAATATCCTCGCCCGCGCCGCCAAGCTCTGCAAAGCTGGTGGCCGCGTGGTGTATGCGACCTGTAGCTTGTTACGTGAAGAGAATGAGGCCATCGCCGAAGCCTTTCTTGCTGCACACCCTGACTTCAAACTCGTCCCTGCCAATGAAGTTTTGGCTCAGCAAAATATTATGCTGGATACCGGCGACTACCTGAAGCTATTGCCGCATCTGCATGGTACGGATGGCTTCTTTGCGGCGGTGTTTGAAAAGCTTAATATGCATCTTCTTTGATGCAGAAAATAAAATTAATTGTATTAAATTGATAAATATTAACGTGCATGGGGTTTGTTATTAAAAAAACAGGCTGATTCTCCCTAAGTCATATAGGTTTTACCATAAGATTTGTTACCATTCTAATCCAGCATTAGTGCTGTTTAAAATTTAACCGTCATGAATCGGACGTTTAAATGTGCTCAATAAGTCAAGCTTTTTTAGCCGAATATTGCGAAAGTGAGCTTGTAATCGATATTTAGCGTTAATTAGTAATTACGTTTTCTTGAAAGTAATTGTTCAGTGAATTTAAAACATGCCACTTCTGTTTTCTCCGCCTTCAAAAGCCTGTATAGGCACCGAAGTCTTGTAATTACTTTAGTTAAGAGAGATTTTCTTAGTAGATATAAAGGTTCTTCATTAGGTATTTTCTGGTCTTTTTTTAATCCATTATTAATGTTGGCGATTTATACCTTTGTTTTTAGCGTTGTTTTTAACGCTAGGTGGGGAGAGGAGAATATTGGAAAAGTTAATTTCGCTGTGATCTTATTTGCTGGAATTATATTGAGCAATCTTTTTGCAGAGTGTATCAATAGATCGCCAAGTTTGGTAACCAGCAATCCTAGTTATGTAACTAAGGTTATGTTTCCATTGGAAATTCTTCCTTGGATGGCATTGTTCTCTGCCTTAATTCAGTTTTCACTGAGTATGGTTATACTCCTCCTCTTTTGTTTACTTTCTGGAACTAAAGTTTACGCAGGAATACTGTTAACTCCAATCATAATCATGCCTTTGTTATTTTTTATTATGGGCATGTCATGGTTTCTTTCTGCCCTTGGTGTATATCTTAGAGATGTAGGACAAGCCATAAACATGTTAACTACGATTGCTTTGTTTTTGTCGCCAATTTTTTATCCTATCAATGCAGTGCCTCAAGAGTATCAAAACTTGTTAGCCTTAAATCCATTGACCCAGCCAGTTTTACAATTACGGGACGTTGTATTGTGGGGTAAGTCAATTAACTACTATATGTGGGTTATAAGTTTTCTTTCTGCCTCATTAATTTTTCAAATAGGTTATTGGTGGTTTCAAAAAACACGTCAAGGATTTGCTGATGTCATCTGAAGAGTTTGCTATAGAAGTAAATAATCTAAGTAAGAAATATGATATTTACAAAAGCCCCAAGGATCGGCTGAAACAATTAATACTCAATTATTTTTTTAGAGCATTGAATAAGTTAACAAAAAAAATTAGGAAATCTGTTGTACTTAACCACTTCACTTATTCACGAGAGTTTTGGGCCTTAAGAGATGTATCTTTTTCTATTAAAAAAGGGGAAACTTTTGGGGTAATTGGGAGAAATGGAAGCGGAAAGAGCACTTTGCTTCAAATTATCGCAGGTACTTTAACCCCGACAATTGGTAACGTTTTGATTAATGGCAATGGTCGAATTGCTGCATTATTAGAATTGGGAAGTGGTTTCAATCCAGAATTTACTGGCCGTGAGAACGTATTATTGAATGGTCAAATTTTGGGCTTAAGTAAAGAAGAAGTTGAGTCTAGATACGACAGGATAGTCGAGTTTGCTGATATTGGTGATTTTATTGATCAACCAGTAAAAACTTATTCCAGTGGGATGTTTGTTAGGTTGGCATTTGCGGTACAAGCTCATATCGATGCTTCAATTATTATTATTGATGAAGCGTTGGCAGTCGGAGATGTATTCTTTAGGCAGAAATGTTACGCGCGACTTGAGGAATTAAAGAAGTCAGGAGCGGCAATTATTTTAGTGTCACATTCAATGACAGATATAGAGCAGTTTTGTTCTAGGGCTTTGCTGATTGATAAAGGCATGGCGAAGTACCTCGGTCCATCTTCGCAAGCAGCGCAGCATTACTACATGCTAAATCAAGAGTTAAATCATGAGACTCAGTTTAAGGAATTCCATGATTTGCACGAGGCTCATGATAATAAAGTTGATATATCAAACTTCCCCGCGTTAAGTAGCGTAAACATTGAAAAGCAGGTTTGTAACGGCCAAGCAATTTTTCTTGGTTTTAAACTTCATAATGCACAACAGCTTGAGTCTAATACGTTTCAGCAAGGCCAAACTGCAAGGTTTTATTATGCTTTTCAGTTACATGATTATATTGAAACTCCTGTCTGCGGAATTGTAATCAAAAGTGATAAAGGTGTAATTGTCCATGGAAAAAATAGTTGGCAACTCAATAAAGATGTACCGGTTAAACTTAAACCAGGCACCATTGTAAAGTGTGAACAGGAGATTACATTTGATTTAGCTCCAGGAGAATATACATTTGATATTGGCTTTGCTTCGGTATCTTATGATACTTGGCTTAATCGGGAAAACATTTCTGACCTTGAGCTTCATGTTAGAGCTACAAGGGTTTGTGTTATCACTGATGCTGGCAGCTTTTCAGTAGGGCATGCAATTAAAAACAATACGCCTTTTTTGACACATCATGGGCTGACTAATTTAAAGGGCGATATAATTCTAACCGTCAACATAGCTCTTGATTAGAGAAACAAATATTCATAACAGATGCTGATCAATCACAAAATTTCAATCATTATTCCAACATATAACTCCGAAAGTACATTGCCTAAAACAATTGCATCGATCAGGAGGCAGCAATTTTCTGATTTAGAGGTAATTATTATTGATGGTTTATCCTCTGACTCTACTCTAGAGGTGGCTCATAGAAATAGGGATGTCATAACAAAAATAGTATCTGAAAAGGATGATGGTATTTATCACGCCATTAACAAGGGTATAAATCTATCCTCTGGTGAATTAATTCTTATTTTGGGCTCCGATGATGAGCTTTGTTAAGATGCACTGAATGTAGTATACGAAAAATGGAAAGTTGCGCCAGTTGATATAATTTCTGGCAGTACGATTTTCGTTAATCATGATAAATCAAGCATATATCGAGTGGATGAAGATTATGGCATTGGTGCGTTATTATCAGGCATACCCTTTTGTCATAATGCTATGTTTGTCACACCAGAAACATACATAAAAGTTGGTAAATACAACACCGATTATAAGATTTGTGCAGATGCAGAATGGGTACATAGAGCAATTCGCCTCTGCTGCACCTGCAATCAAATTTGCACTCCAATAGTTCGTTTTGCGACTACAGGGCTATCTTCTACTAATCCAGAGCAGATTTTGAATGAAACTTACAATCTTGTTATGAGTAATTTCAAGGGGCTTAATCAAGAAGATGCAAAAATTCTTTTTGAGTCAGTACGTGGATGGTCAGATGACAAGCAAGTTTATGATGTTTTGAAAAGAAATGTTAGAATATTGGGGTTGCAAGCTGCTTATGAAGCGGCATTAATCTCGCGTGAACGCAGACGTGAAAAAAAAGCTGCTGTTGCCAATAAAAGTATTTATTTAAAGTTAAAACAACACGCTCTACGAGTTGTTAAGAAATTACAGTTAACACAAGTCAAGTGAAAATATCCTTCATTATTCCTGCATACAATGTTTCTCAGCATATTGGAAAGTGCTTGGACTCGATTTTGGGCCAATCCTATTTGGACTTGGAAATAATTATAGTTAATGACGGATCGACAGATTCAACTCATGAAATAATCGAAAGCTACATAAAAAAAGACTCAAGAATTAGATTGATTACGCAAGAAAATTCTGGTCAAGGCGCAGCTAGAAATGCTGGGCTCACATATGCAACAGGAGAGTATGTTTGGTTTGTAGATGGCGATGACTGGTTGATTCAATCATCATTGTTGCGCATAACAAAAATTCTGAAGCAATATTTGCCTGATGTTTTAGTAACTAATTTTGAATTTTCCTATGATGATCAAGTTGCCAAACCCTCAACTTTAGTTCCTTCAGAACTTGTAGGGAAAACTATAAAACCAACAAGTGATGTAAATTTATTTGCTGCAGTATCGTGTTGGAACACCCCACCTTGGAGGCTTGTATCCAATCGACAACATCTTATTCGTGCTGATATCAACTTTGCAAATGGTCTTTTTTATGAAGATCATCCTTTTGCTATTAAATTAATGCTAACCGCTGAAAAGGTATATGTAGACGGCAGCATTTCATACTCCTATTATCAAAGAAGCTCATCTACTACAAAAGTTAACGACAGAAAAGCTTTTGATTTTTTGGAAATAAGACGTCAATGTTTGGCGCTTTTTAAAGGTTTTAATCAATACGAAAATTTAGCACCTGTTGTTGTTGGATATGTAGCACCAATTAATTTTTATAATGCACATGTTAGTGAGGCGTATCGGAAAGACTTTATAACTAAACTCTCAGAAAGTTTTGGTCCGGATGACTTTAGCTTCATTGATAAATATGGGGATTGGTCAACAAAAGTCTTTTCTCGCGCTATACAAAAAAAAGACCCTTTATTAATAAAAAAATATAATAAGTTGGCTTGGATGAAGAGGCGCCTGAGTAAGGTTGGTTTAAGGCAAACTGTCAAGCGATTGGAAAGTATTTTAAAGGCTCGCATCCTTTCATTTATTTTGCTAGTAAAGAATATTGCGGTTAATCAAAATCGACATTCTGAAGTGGATTTTAGTGGCACGCGATTTATGCAAGTAGGATCTGGTACAAGATTAGAGTCTGTTTACATTGATGTAAGAGTAAATCAGCAACCAAGAGCATATGTTTCAATTGGGGAGAACAGCCTTGTTGGGGGGGTGTATGTTTTTGAGCGAGGTTTAGGCAGTGTAATTATTGGAAATAAAACTTCTATTGGTAGTGGCTCTAAATTTATCTGCACTCAGGAGGATGGAATTCAAATTGGCAACAACGTCATGATTTCGTGGGATTGCACCTTTATTGATTCTGATGCTCATTCTCTTGATCCTGAGCTTAGAATGAATGATGCATATGAGTGGAAGTGTGGCTTAGATGCAAATAAAATTGGAGTATATAAAGATTGGTCGCAGGTCAAATCATCGCCAATTATCATTGAAGATAATGTATGGATTGGATTTGATGTTGTAGTCATGAAGGGTGTGCGGGTTGGTAAGGGTTCTGTTGTTGGCGCACGCTCTTTAGTGACGAGTGATATTCCACCGTACTGCGTTTATGCTGGGAATCCTGCACGTTTCATTCGTTATGTTCCTCGGGAGAGCTGGAGTTGGGATGACATTATCAATGCAGCACAAGGAGACCCACAAATGCGGAAGTTGCTTGAGGAGTCTTACTTAATAAAAGATATCGGAGGCTCATTAAATCGTTTTAGGAGCTCTGAGGAGTTTAAAGAAACCCTTAAGCTTATACGGAATGCTCGACCAAATGCTAAAAAAATTCTAGATGTTGGAGGTGCCAACGGGGTGATGTCTGTTGCTTTTGCATTAGAAGGTTATGAGGTTACATTGGTCGAGCCTTCTTCCAGCGATATAGGTGGTGTTAATGGAGCGATCAGGTTGTTAAATTATGCAATTGAACACTACGATTCGTCATTAATTCACAGAGTAAATATTCTCAATGGGTTTATTGAGGATATTGAGAATATTACGGAAGACTATGATGTTGCTTATTGTCGGCAGGTGGTTCATCACTTTACAGACCCATTACTCGCCTTAGCAAAAATCAGAGGGTATCTTTTACCCGATGCAATTCTATTGCTTATCAGAGAGCATGTGATTTTTGATGAAATTGACAAAAAAGCATTTCTTGATTCACATCCTTTTCATAAGTATACCGGTGGCGAGAATGCGTATAAATTAGATGAATACTATAGCTTTATAGAGAGCGCAGGCTTTAACAAGCAAAGGATTTTAACCTTCTGTGAATCACCTATTAATAGCTATCCCCATAACCATGAGCTAATAAACGACATGTTAGAAAAAAATATTCCTGGCAGGCCTTACTCATTTATTGCTCACAATAAAAATTAAATTTTATGAAAGTTTTAGTTGTAGGCTCTAATGGGTTTATTGGAAAAAATATATCAGACGGTTTGAAAAATGTTGGTTATGAAGTAAGTAACGTCGATATTGTGGGTCTTTCCGGCTATGATTATATTGTGATTGACCCTGTTAACCCTAACTACTCGGAGATTTTTAGTGATATCGAGTACGATGTTTGTATTAACTGTAGTGGAGCCGCTAGTGTTCCTGAATCAATAAGCAACCCGTTTAATGACTTCACACTCAATACTGTACGTATTGCTCAAATGCTGGAAGCTATTCGAATAAATTCACCAAAAACTAAATTTATTCATTTTTCTAGTGCAGCTGTATACGGCAATCCAACTAAATTTCCTATATCAGAGTCTGAAGAGTTGAATCCTGTTTCACCATATGGCTGGCATAAGATGCTAGCAGAGAAGATTTGTCTAGAGTATTCATCTCTTCATGCTATCAATACAATTTCTTTAAGAGTTTTTTCAGCATACGGTCCTGGTTTGCGCAAACAACTATTTTGGGATGTTTATCAAAAAGCTTTAGTGGGCGATAAAGTTAATCTGTTTGGAACTGGGAACGAAACGAGAGACTTTATTTTTGTGGAAGACTTAACTCATAGCGTTGATATATTGATTAGAAAGGGTATTTTTGATGGGCGAGCAGTTAATATCGCTAATGGCTATCCGATTACGGTTAAAGAGGCTGTAACTAAGTTACTTGCAGAAATCAAAATAGAAAAGGAAATCGTTTTTTCTGGCACAAATCGGATGGGGGATCCACAATATTGGCAAGCTGACATTGCTTACTTACAAGAATTGGGGTTTTCACCAAACTATTCGCTTGAACAGGGATTAGCAAAAACGGCTAGATGGTTGTTAGAGCAGGCTTGAGGTCGGTGTTCAGCAAAGCATACAATAAATATATTACTTACTAATTGCGTGCTAACCATATCTTTTTATTAATTCTTTGCATATGAAATATTTAAACAAAAGAGCAAAAATTGGGATTCCATTCAATTACGACGAGTCATGGATTGGTGGAACCTATTACATCAAAAACTTGATTGCAAGCTTAAATTTGCTACCGCCGAAATCTCAGCCTGATGTTTGGCTAATTAGTCAAGAGGAAAATTCTTATTTATTTATTAAAAAAGAAAGTAATTACAAACGACTGAATTGGTTGAAACCATCCATGCTTGCTGGTAAGTATGAGGGGCATTCACGTAAAATTCGTCTATTATCAAAATTAGTACCAAATTTTTTAAAAAGAAAAATTCAGTTCGACATGATCTACCCATCTCCCTTTGAATGGAGTTGGTCTCAAACAGTATGCTGGATTCCTGACTTCCAAGATAAACACTTACCCAATTTTTTCAGTGCTGAAGAACTGAAACAAAGAGAACAGCAACATAGAAAATATTTCGAAACTTTTAAACATATAGTTTTTAGCAGTCATGCTGCATGCCAAGACTTTAATCATTTTTATCCAGAAGCAAAAGTCGCAAAGCATGTTGTACACTTTGCTGTCTTTGAACCTAAGTTTGAGCTTGCAAATTATAAGGCTGTCTTGGCTAAGTACAAATTACCCGATAGATTTTTTTACTGCCCTAATCAGTTTTGGATTCACAAGAATCACGATGTTGTGATAAGTGCAGTTGCTTTACTCAAGAGTCAAGGAGTTGAGGCTGTTGTTGTATTCTCTGGCAAAGAGCATGATCATAGAGCACCTGGGTATACAAAAAAATTAAAGCAGCGGGTTCTTGAAGAGGGTCTTCAAGATAACATACTATTCTTAGGATTTATTCCAAGAAATGATCAGATGGTTATCTTTCAAAAAGCTATCTGTATTATTCAGCCATCCTTATTTGAAGGATGGTCGACCACTATTGAAGACGCCAAATCGGTGTCCCAGTATGTTGTGGCATCAAGAATAGCAGCAAACCTTGAGCAAGGCGGAGTTAATATCGAATTCTTTAATCCAAGAGACTCAATCGAGCTTGCAAAAATAATAAGACCTATGGTGGATGTTGATCCAGTACGCAAGATCATTGATTATACTCAGCATCAAAAAGAATTTGCCGACTCTTTCATGGATGTACTAAGTTCAGTTACGAAGTCTTCTTCAATGAACTATCAAGAATGACTAAATAACGTTCATGAGAATCTCCTCTTTTAGAAGTCGATTAGGAATAAAACTTGGTGTGCTTCATCAACATGATCCTATTCCGCTAAATCTTAATTTTGAAAACTATGCTCATCTGGATTCGTATGATTTGCCTGAAATTTCTTTAATTACCCCATCATATAATCAGGGGCGATTCATTGGAGAAACAGTCAAAAGTGTAATCAATCAAAACTATCCCAAACTGAGATATGTGATTCAAGATGCTTGCTCTAAAGACAATACTTTAGATGTTTTAAGTAGTTTTCCTAAAGATTCTTTTACGCTCAATTGTGAACCGGACAACGGGCAAGCTCACGCAATCAACAAAGGTTTTCAGGAATCTAAGTCTGAAATTATGGGATGGCTGAATTCTGATGATCTGTTGTTACCAGGATCCCTCCATTTAGTTGGTCGGTTCTTTCAAAAAAACCCAGATATTGATGTTATCTATGGTAACCGAATATTAATAAATAAAATGGGCAGACTAGTTGGAAGATGGATATTGCCAGAACATAATGCGAGGGTATTGAAGTCAATTAATTATATTCCACAAGAAACTTTATTTTGGCGAAGACGAGCTTGGGAGCGCGTTGCTGGTCATTTAAATGAGCATTTTAAGTTTGCATTAGACTGGGAGCTGTTGTTAAGGCTGAATGCATCAGGGGCTAAGTTTGCTCATTTGCCAGAGTTGTATGGGGCATTTCGTATTCACGAAAGTCAAAAAACATCTGCGGACTACAATACGATTGGTAAATCTGAAATTAGAGCACTAAAGCTTAAATATCAGGGCGGTTTAATACAAAGATTGTTAAATACATTTAATCACTTATTTTTTTTAATTAAACATATACAGGCTGATAGAAAATATAATCACAAACTTTTAACGCAGAGGTTGTGATTGATAATGGGAAGGACAATATGAAAACAGCACTTATAACTGGTATAACTGGCCAGGATGGGGCTTATCTAGCTGAATTACTACTTAGCAAAGGTTACAGAGTCCATGGACTTAAACGTAGATCTTCGCTATTTAATACAGATAGGATAGATCACTTATACCAAGATCCACATACAAGTAACCCTAATTTCTTTTTACATTATGGCGATCTAACTGACTCTACAAATTTGATTCGAATTATTCAACAAACTCAGCCTGATGAGATATATAACTTGGCAGCTATGAGTCATGTTGCCGTATCATTTGAGTCTCCAGAGTATACAGCGAATGCGGATGGATTAGGAACATTACGCCTTCTTGAAGCTATCCGCATTCTAGGATTAGAGAAGAAAACTAAACTTTATCAAGCCTCGACTTCAGAATTGTATGGGTTAGTCCAAGAGACTCCGCAAAAAGAAACAACACCATTCTATCCACGTAGTCCATATGCAGTCGCTAAAATGTATGCGTATTGGATTACAGTAAACTATCGTGAAGCCTATGGGATTTATGCATGCAATGGAATTTTATTTAATCATGAAAGCCCTTTACGTGGTGAGACCTTTGTCACCCGCAAGATTACGCGTGCGCTTGCGCGTATCAAGTTAGGTCTTCAAGATTGTTTGTTTTTGGGCAATCTGGATGCAAAACGTGACTGGGGACATGCAAAGGATTACGTGGAGATGCAGTGGTTGATGCTACAGCAGGAGGTCGCTGAGGATTTTGTTATTGCGACAGGCGTTCAGTATAGTGTACGTGAGTTTGTGAATGCTGCTGCAAAGGAGATTGGTATATCGATCCGTTGGTCGGGTCAGGGTATTGATGAAAAGGGCTATGATTCCACGGGTAAATGCATCGTCGCGGTTGACCCTCGTTATTTCCGTCCAACAGAGGTGGAGACATTGCTTGGGGATGCAGGTAAAGCCAAACAAAAGTTAGGGTGGACACCAAAAATCAGCTTTGACGAGTTGGTGAGTGAAATGATGAGAGAGGACATGAAGTCAGCCGAGCGTGACGAGTTGGTGCGACGACATGGCTATAGCACACCAGACTACCACGAGTAGTGCTATGAATAAGAGTGCAAAGATTTTCGTAGCAGGTCACCGCGGGATGGTGGGCTCTGCCATCGTTCGACGCCTTCAATCAGCAGGCTATACAAATGTGATTACGCGCTCACATGCGGAACTCGACTTAACATGCCAGCCTAAGGTTGTAGGGTTCTTTCAACAGGAGCGACCAGACTATGTGTTTTTAGCCGCGGCAAAGGTTGGGGGTATACATGCCAACAATACCTACCGTGCAGAGTTCATCTATCAGAATTTAATGATGGAAGCAAATATTGTGCATGCCGCTTGGCAGTCTGGTGTGCAAAGATTGCTTTTCCTCGGATCTAGTTGTATCTATCCGCGTGACTGTCCCCAGCCCATTAAAGAAGAATACTTGCTGACCGGCCCTTTGGAGCAGACGAACGAGCCGTATGCAATCGCGAAAATTGCAGGGATCAAGTTATGTGAAAGTTATAATCGCCAGTACAACACACAATATGTCTCGGTAATGCCCCCAAATTTGTATGGCCAGAATGACAACTACGACCTCAACAATAGCCACGTATTACCTGCATTGATCCGTAAAGCGCATGAAGCTAAATTATGCAATGACGCCAGCTATGTGGTTTGGGGGTCTGGTAAGCCCATGCGCGAGTTTTTGTATGTGGATGATATGGCAGATGCATGCGTGTTCTTAATGGAACGCGATGATATTCAGGAGGGGTTATTTAATGTTGGGACTGGCCGGGATGTGACGATTCGTGAGTTAGCCGAGACAGTAATGGATGTCGTCGGGTTCCAAGGGCGGATTGTGTTTGATGCCAGTAAGCCCGATGGTACGCCACGTAAGTTGTTGAATGTTAATAAACTTGCTGAACTTGGATGGCGTGCACAAACTTCATTGCGTGCAGGGATTGCAATGTCATATGCAGATTTTCTGACCAAATCTTTCGAATAGTTCTATGTCCTCAGCGCGTTCAGAAGTTAATCCTCTGGTGACAGTCGTTGTACCGTCTTTTAATCAAGGGCGCTTTCTGAATGATGCATTGACTTCAATTTTTGAGCAGAATGTCCCTGTCGAAGTGTTTGTGATGGATGGGGGCTCGTCAGACAACTCCATCGATGTTATCCATCAGTGGGCAGACCGTCTAGCTGGTTGGCGTAGCGCCAAAGATGATGGTCAAGCAGCTGCTATTAATGAAGGCATCAGCTTGGGTAAGGCTCCATTTGTCTGTTGGTTAAACAGTGATGATTGGTTTTTATCGAATGCGTTATCGACTTTGATCAGTGCTTTGCAGGAAAATCCTGATGCTCCTGCAGTGTATGGACGGGCGTGGAACGTGATAGAGCACACAGGTAAGCGTAAGCCTGTATGGGTAGAGCCATTTGATGAAGATCGACTGGCTTTACGCTGTATTATTTCGCAACCTGCAACACTTATCCGCCGTTCAGCATGGGATGCGGTTGGTGGGGTAGATAATAAGTTACACATGGTCATGGATTATGATTTATGGTGGCGCCTTTTTAAACATGTGGGGGCACTGGCATTTGTAGATCACTACGTAGCAGTGAATCGAGAGCATGAGGCTACCAAGACCAAAACGTTGCGACGTCGCCATTATCAGGAGGCGATATCAGTTGTGCGCAAATATCATGGAAGTGTGCCATTAAAGTGGTGGTTGGCTCAGCCTTATGCTGTATGGTTTAAATCAATCGCGAGATAACTGTTACAGGTTAAGGGTATGAGAGTACTGCATTTTTATAAAACATCTTTCCCAGATACCATGGGAGGGGTTGAGCAAGTGATCAATCAGATCGCAAGAGGCGCAAATAGGTGGGGTGTGCAGACTGATGTGTTGTCTCTGACGCCAAAGCGAGTGCCTCGTGTGATTGAGATGGATGGCTATTGGGCGCATCGTGCAAAGTTAGACTTGCAAATTGCATCGACAGGATTTTCAGTGTCAGCGTTTTTGCGTTTTGCGCAACTAGCCAAAAAGGCTGACGTGATTCATTACCATTTTCCTTGGCCTTTCATGGATGTGGTTCACTTTGCGACCATGGTAAAAAAGCCGACAGTATTAACCTATCATTCGGATATTATTCGCCAGAAGCATCTCCTCAAGTTTTATCGGCCTTTGAAGAGGAAGTTTCTTGGCGCGGTCAACAGTATTGTCGCAACATCCCCTAATTATTTGGCGACCAGTGATGTACTCACAAAGTACAAGAATAAAGTCAGCGTTATTCCGATTGGATTAGATAAGGCAACTTACCCCGTTCCATCAGTCGAAAGGCTGAACTACTGGCAGGGCAGGGTTGGCCAAAAATTCTTTTTGTTTGTAGGTGT
>JABLTH010050472.1_pt1 | contig 50096 bp, 37 predicted proteins | sample 7875711 | NCBI WGS metagenome assembly JABLTH01 (sample SAMN14941262, study PRJNA633318) | bioreactor metagenome | isolation source: bioreactor | place: China | collected 2019-03-05 | reverse complement strand
CGCTGCTCATGAGTGATGCGCTGTGGTTCCGGCGCACGATGTGGGCAGGTTTCGAAGACGACGATTGGATCGCACGATTGGTGGGCGATCCGATCGTGCCGCTATCGGAGTCGAATCCGCGAAAGCCATTCAGGAGATCTTTCACGGACCGGCGCCTCTATCTGTCGACGTTCCACCTCTCCCCCGAGACCGCCACCCGGATGGCAGAGGTCCTCCTCCGCGAGAAGCCGCAATTTCTCATGGGATACCCGTCGGCACTGGCGACGTTCGTCCAACTGACATCCGGGGTACATGACTTCTCGATGTGGCACCCCAAGGCAGTCCTCTACTCGAGCGAGCCACTGCACGAGCACCAGCGCGTGGCGATCCAGACTGCGATCAAAGCTCCGATCCGAGGTCTGTACGGATGCGCCGAACGCGTCGTGTCCGCCGCAGAATGCGACGCCGGTGCCTTTCACCTGAGCCTCGTCGACGGCTACGTCGAGGGGCAATTTGGATTGACACCCGCAAACGAACCCGCGGTGATCACGGGACTGCTCGGCCTTGCGATGCCGCTGATCCGGTTCCAACTGGGCGACAACATCTCGCTGCTCCACGGCAGTGAACCTTGTGCCTGCGGAAGAACGCTGCCGCAGATGAGCCCCGTGGTCACAAAGCACGAGGACGTCGTTCGGACTCCGTCAGGCCGGCGGATCTCGCCGAGCATTCTCACGTGGGCCCTCAAGGACCTGCGCGGAATCGGCAAGACGCAGATTCTCCAGACGCGAATCGATTCGATCACCGTTCGAGTTGAACTTGCGGGCGCACCGGCCGAGGAACTGGAGCGCCTCAGATCGCGAATTGACGAGATGTGCTTCGGTGAATTGGAGGTTCGAGTAGAGAAGACCGACAAGCTCGAATTGACTTCCGCGGGGAAATCCCGATTCGTCGTAAGCACGATTGCTTGAGGCCTCCCGAATGACTGACCTAGCTGGCTCCCTGCTGCGCAGGGCGATAAGGAGGGCACGGTGGTCCATTGATAGCCACCGCGTACGGCGAGCACATCCTGTTCGTGCCGTCCCGCCCTGCTATTTCGTTCTGGAGCGCTTCGCTGACGGGGATACGATCGTTGACATCGGGCTGGGCACGGATGCGGACTTCAGCAGTGCGATGCTCGAGCGTTTTCCCGTGCGATCGGTTGGATTCGATCCCACGCGAAAGCACCATCACAATCTGATCGCCATCGAGTCGTCCAGCCAGGGTAGGTTCCGGCTCATTCGGGACGGCTTGGGTCCGCGCCGCGAGACAGCGACCTTCTATGAGAGCAGCATCAACGTGTCAGGGTCGGTGCTGACGACCCATCCGAACATAGTGAGCGATCCCACGTCCTCCTACGACGTGCAGCTACAGACTTTGGCCGACGTCGTCGAAGCTTCCGGCGGCTCGCCGATGCTGGTTAAGCTCGATGTCGAAGGCCTTGAGTACGACGTGTTCGACGCAAGTGGGGACGAGACCCTCCTGAGGTCGCCGCAGTGGGTGGTCGAGTTTCACCACGACATCGTTCCACCGTATTCGTTCAAGGACACGATTCGGGTGGTGAAGCGTTTCTCAGGCCTGGGCTTCCGTGCGTTCAGCCGGGATGCCGTGAACTTCCTGTTCTTTCTGCCGTGATCCGATCGGGGTTCGCCACTTCGTTCCAGCCGAAGTGTGGCCGAAACGGCCGCCACCCCGGCGGGCGCGAGAGGTCGCCCAGGACGACAGGATCGCCGTTAGGAAGTAGCCAGGAAAACTTCTCCGGCTGAGCCGCGGGGCGGGACAACAACGGGATCCGAGCGGGATCGATCCCCATTTCCCCGCAGGCTACCCAGTCAGTCGCCCACGGATTCCAACCGGCGATGAGAACGCGACTGTCCACCGGATCCGGAGCCAGCGGACCGTTTCCCTCGCCGCCAACCACGCCATCGACGATCTGCAGATACCGCCGCGGTCGAGGCAACCGCGCTCCATCAAGCCCGTGCCAGAGAATCGCCTGGTTGAGATCCAGGACCATGCGCCATGCGGTGTCGTTTCCACTCCAGTTCCCGGACCTGATCACTGCGCTCGAGTCACCGAAGACTCGAGTGCCACCGCGCTTGAGCTCAAGCGCGAGTCGACCGCCTACGCCGCCCATGGCGGACAGTGCTCTCTTGAACGCTCCGACCAGCGCCGATTCGATGTTTCGCTTGAGACCCGATGACGGGAACTCGTCGCCACCCCTTGCAGGAGTGCCGATCGTGTGGTGAGGCAGGCAATTTCTCAATCCGTTCGCACCGACCATGTTCTTGAGGCCAAGCGTCACTCCGGTCTTCTTGTGCGTTTTCAACTTCGGAATGTTGATGAGGACGTCGGCACCCAACACCGTATTGCACAGTACGTACGCGTGCCGCCCGTTGGAGTGGTACGACCGCGTCTCCGCCACGTCGTAGTCCGCCGCATAGAAACGCCCGTTCAACCGGTAGTCCGAAAATGCACTCTGACCCTGTAGGTCGATCTCCGTGTATCCGAGGCTGTCCCCGGGAAGCGCCTCACGTTTCGTGACGACTCCGTCCTCGTGGTACCAACGATCCCTGCGGAGATCACACAGCCCGACCGCATGTCCTAGCGTGCCGTAGTAGGCGAGCAGTTCGTCCAGGCCCGATCGCGCGCATAGACAGGCGAAGTCGGTGAATGTCTGCGGCCCATCCGCAATGACGACCCTGCCTCGCCCCTTCAATGCGATGAGTACGTGGTCCACCACGGCGCGGATCACGGAGGGATGGGTGATGACCTCTTCCCACCGCTCGGGATGCTCCCAATTTGCTTCGCAGATGAGATTCGGCTTCACGACGACGACGTCGCCAGGATTTATAAGCGCACCCAGAGGATTCCACGCGGGCGACCCCCAGTTCGACGAGTCGAGGCCGAGGCTCCGAAGAGCCTGTCGCACGCCCTCGTAGACATGGTTGGGGCCGTTCTCCACGTCGGGCCGCCCGTACTCGGCGAGCCGGTATTCCGGCGAGAACGGCGCTGGCGGGTACCCCGCTATTGGGACACGAACGACGCTCACGTCGGGTCGGCTCAGGACGGAATGTTCGGGTTCCGGACTCATCCTGCTCTCCACATCTGGTATAAACCGGCCCGGACAAGAATACTGACAACGTCGGGCATGCGATAGGCAGACAATGCGAGACGTTTCATCGGCAACCTGGATCGTTCTGCTGGCGGTCGCGGCAGCGGGGATCGCTGCTTGCACCATCGCTTTTGTCGAACTTGCGAGCGCTCAAGCGCTTGTGGCCCTGGGACTCCTGCTCGCAGGTGCCGGCGTTGGGGCGATCGCGCTCATGACGCGTTACGTTGAGCGCCGCTCCCTGTTCCTGCTGCAGGTGGTGTTGTTCTTCAACATCGTGTTCGTCGATGTCGGGGTCCTTTCTCCGCAACGTCCTGCGAATTCGATGGTCCATCCGCAGATCATTGCAAAACTCCTCGTCTATGGCGTGACCTTCGTCATCTCCGCCGTACTGCTGCGCACCCCGATCGCGCTCCCAGGTTTCCTGTTGTGCCTGGGGTACGGTGCGCTCTGTACCATCTCGGCCTTGTGGTCCGCTCAGCCCATGTTCACGTTCAGTGCGGGTTGCATCCTCATCGCGCACGTCGTGCTGGGCGCCGCCCTCGCCAGTCACACCTCCAGTTTCGACGACCAACTCCAGATCCTTCGGACGGCGTTCTGGGCATTGCTGGTGAAGGCCCTGTCGAGTTGGGTCATTCTCGTACTCGCGCCCTCGATCGCGCTGCTACGAAAGATGTACGTGAACACCGAGTCTCCGTTCTGGAGCCTCCCACGCCTGGGCGGTCTGGCCGGACCCAACACGACGGGCCTCAACGCAGCACTCCTCTTTTCGGTTGCCGCGGGGCTTTCACTGACGTCCAGCAAGGCGCGCTGGTTGCGGCCCTATCTGTGGTGCGCCGGTTTCGGGGGGATCACCGCGATCGCGACCCAGAGCCGCTCCGCGCTCCTCGCGATGGCGGTCGCCGTGCCGGTCGCGCTGTATCTCGAACTCTTCAGACGACAGCCGGCCGTCGCCATTGCAACCGGGATCCTCGTGGCGGCCGCCGTGTTGTTCGTGAACCTGGAGCCGGAGCAGCTCGCGCGAGCGACCAGTCGCACCGGCGACGTTCAGGAAGTCGTGTCACTCGCGGGGCGAACCCACATCTGGAAACAGGCAATGGGTCTAGTCGTTCAGCAGCCATTCCTCGGATACGGGTACGGCAGCGGGCGCTGGCTCATCCCGGCCTTGACCGTTGCAACGCTCGGGCAGTCCTTCCAGTCCGCGCACAACATGTGGATCGAACTGGCGCTCAATTGCGGAGTCGTCGCCGTCTTCGCCATTGGTGCCATCCTGGTGATCACGCTCGTCTACTTTGTTCGCACGCTGGCGGGCGGAAGGCACCGAGATCGCGCCCAGCGCGCCGTGGTGTTCACCGGCCTTCTCACGGTTCTGGTTCTGATGGTCAATGGGCTTGCTGAATCCGGCATCGGCGGCATTCAGACGATGCACCAGGTGCTGTTGTTCTGGCTGTTGATCAGCTCTGGAAAGCTAGCCGGCCTCACCGAACCTGATCGTGCAATTTCTGTTCTTGCGGTTGAGAATTCAGCGCGAACAGCGCGAACCAGAACAGCCCAAAACCCAGGTTCGTAATCCCGGCCACCCGGGCCGCAGCGATCGCCCCACCGGAGCCCACGAGCGCGAAGAGGGCAGTGGCAAGCACGCCCAATTGCGCGAGCCCCAGCGAAAGAAAATGGCGCACGGGCCGGAATCGATAGACGAAACCTCGACACATGTACTGCAGGTTGGTTCCTGCACCTCCGATCGCAAGCCACACCAGCGGAAGGCGCGCCGCTTGCGCCACTTCGGGGAAGAGCGCTCGAAGGGCCAGTTCGCCGATCACGAGCGGAGCCGCGGCAATACAGAGAGACGTAGCGATCGCGAGCAGTCCGTACTGAAGTCGAGTGTCTGCCGAAACGTCCTGTGCGGTCCGCTTCTTGGCGAGATACGAGTAAACCGTGGCGCCAAGATAGCCGGTCGGGGTCAACATGAGTGCTACGACCGTGTCACCCGCGAGCAACGTCGTCACGGCGTCGTTCTGGCCCAGCAAGCCCAACACGATTCGCGGCGCCTGCTGAACGCCTACCGCCGCGGTGGACAGGGCGACAAAGGCAGAGGACGTTCCCAGGAACCACCGATACTCCGGCCTCTCGCCGCTGGTCACACGGTTCTTGAGCCACTGGGACGAGACGATGAGCGGTACTGCTCCGGCGAGCGCGTAACCGAGGGCTGCGCCGGGCACACCGATCGTCGCGCACCCGAGAGGTGCAAGCAGGAGGCTGATCCCCGCGACGAGTTCCACGAGAGCCATGGCCTGAAATCGCAGGTCGACGCGGAAACCCGTCTGAAGGACGCTGCGTACCGCAAGAAGAACGAAGTAGCACCCGAGCCCGAGCGGCCAGATGCCTGCGTACCGGCCTGAGAGCGCGAGAAAAGCCCACCCCCCGACGACGGCGACACCCGATAGGGCAACGGTCAGCCTCGCTGCTGCCCAGAGCATCCCGTTCCACCGGCGCGCGTCATCCGGGCGATATAGGCGTATGAGACTATCGGTGAGTCCGCCAGCACAGAACTGTCCGAGCCAGGCGAATATCGAGTAGTACCAGATGAACTCACCAGCCGCGGTCGAACCCAGCATCCGCACGTAGGCGGGAACGACGATCGCGCGCTCGATAAAGGAGCGCGACATGTTGCCCGCCGCCATGATGGCAGTTTCAGTGAAGACCTTCATTCCGCGGCGAAGGCGATGTTCGGGCAGGCTCATCTCAGCCACGCGACGCGAGTTCGACAGCGTCCACGAGTCCACTCACCATCAAGTCGATGGAAGCTTCTTCTTCCACGGTTTGGCGCGCCGCGTTCGACATCTTCGAGTGGACGTCGTCATTCTCCGCCAGCAAGAGAATCGCTCGTGCAAGAGCGCTGATGTCCCCGTCCGGCACGAGGATGCCGTTTTCGCCGTCCCGCACGTATCCGATACCTTCGCCATGGAAGTGGCTCGGCTTCGCCTGCGAGATGACCGGAACACCGAAGCAGAAGGCGTGCACGACCGTCAGTCCCAGGCGGCCCGGAACCACTACGGCGCGACTCACGACGAGCATCCGGCCGACGGCCTCCGCGTCCGTGATCTCACCCGCGAACCGGACGGTTCGAAGCTCAAGGACCCTGGCCAGTTCTTCGAGGGACGACCGTTCCGGTCCGTCGCCGACTACAGTAAGCGCGACCGGCACGGTTCCGGCTTCGACCTCCTTCCACGCCCGAAGCAGTCGATCGGCTTCCTTGTCGGCCAGCAGACGACCCAGAAACAAGAAGTGAGCTCTCCCGGAGGCCCCGGCCCGTTCCGCGAGCACGCGCCGGTCCACCTGCGCCAATCGCTCGCGGATCGAGTCGAGCACGTCCGTTTCCAGCGTATTTGGGGCGACGAATGTCCTGCTGGGGTGCTTGAGGTAGGGCAGGATGCTGTCCCTGCCCTGCCTCCAGTAGAAAACGATCGCGTCGGCTTGGTCGTACATCCAGAGCCGGAGCCGGTCCTTCCAATCCCCGGTGGAGAAGCCGCGCTTCGGGTCGTAGCCGAAAGTCCACAACACGATGCGGCAGCCGAGCAGGCGGCGGAAGCAGATCAGGAGGGGCAGGTTCAGATTCCCCAACTCGGCGTTGATCACGACCGTATGTCGGCGCGCTGCAAAGATGGCTTTTGGAGTAACGTATGCACGGCCGATGTAGATGTTGTGAAACCTGCGCATCCACGGTTCGTGACTGCCGTCCGCGTTCCTGAAGCCGTCTCGCGCTGTGGCCTCGCCGTACGCGACGAAGAACGGTGCCACGCGTACCGAAAGTCGACGGAAGATGGCCAGCCTGTAGTGCGGCAGCACACGCTGCAATACCGCGGTTCCACGAGGCCGCATCACGGCTCCACCACCGCCCCGAGAACCCCGTCCCACCGCGCCGAGAAGGCCGCGAGAGTGTGACCGGCCTCATATCGACGTCGCGACTCGGTTCCCATCCGAGTTCGGAGATCCGGATCGCGCAGAAGTCTCTCCATGCGAGAAGACAACTGCTCGACGGACGACGCATCGACCAGGAACCCGTTTCCGTCATTGGAGACCTGGTCGGGAATGGAACCGATGCTACTCGTGATGATCGGCAGTCCGTAGGACATGGCCTCGATGTTCACCAGTGGGGAGTTTTCGAATGGGTACTGCGTCGGGAAGATAAAGATGTCCGCGGAACGAAACAACTCTTCCTTCTCGGCACCGAACGTCGGCCCGAGAATCGAAACGCGGCCGCGCAGCGCCTCGCGCTCGCACCGGGCCTGTAGTTCTCGCCCGAATGCCGGATCGGGACACTGCCCCGCGAGCACGAATCGGGCTTCAGGCACCCGGGGTGCGGTCCGTTCTGCGGAGTCGAGAAACGCGAGCGCTCCCTTCGAGCGATCGAGCGTTGCAAGGTAAAGGCAGCAGACACCGCTGGCCCCATGTCGAGTCGGCGGACCCGGATCGGGAATCGCATTGGGTATGACCGTGATGCAGTCTCCCGAAACCCATCGAGCGACGTCCGCTTGCCCCCCGCGTCCGAGCACGACGACGGCGGACGCTCCTCCAAGCACTCGCGCAATGGTCGGCTCGAGTGACGGTCGCCGTTCGGCAAGCAGGGTGAACCCGATTCCGTGGAGATACAGGACGACCTTCACCCCGTGCCGAAGCAGGTTTCTTATGACGAAGGCATCAACCACGAACGCTGGTGCGGAGCACGACAGGAAATACACGCAGGTCCGAGGGCTCGGAGCGGCGATGACACGCGCGGCGCGACGGTAGAACTTGATCGCGCGCCAGATCTTTCTGGGCTGCGCGCGGCCAACGTCCTGAATCGTGTCTGACAGGCCCTTGTCGACAAAGGTCACCTGCCACCGATCGGAGAGCGCCTCCAGAAGGCGCCGCGTCATGACGGTCGTGCCATGTACCGGTGGCGGCACCTGACCGACGACGATCACTGCCCCCCGCACTTCAGTGGCGTCCTTCGACATCGATCTCTTGACGAGTCGCGCGCGAGGACAGCACGGCCTTGGTCACGATCAGGAGAAAGTGCGTGTTTGTCACCAGGTAGCGCTTCCACATCTTCCGCGGCTCTTGCAGTAGCCGATAGGCCCATTCGAAGCCGCATTTCTGCCACGCCAGCGGAGCTCGTTTCACATGGCCCGCAATGACGTCGAAGGACCCACCGACTCCCATCATGAAAGGAACGCCAAGTGCGTTGCCGTGGGCCAACAGGAATCGCTCCTTCCGGGGAGTTGGAACGGCGACGAAGAGCAGGTCGGCCCTCGAGGACCGGACTTCGTCGACCACGGCCATTTCTTCCGTGGGATCGCCCTCGCGCCAGTAGCCGTCACGGCTTCCTGCTATCTCGAGAGTCGGGTGCCGCTCCTTCAGGCGCCGCACACACTCGGCCAGAACGTTCGCCTTGGCACCCAGAAAGAAGGGACGCCAGCCCAACTCGGCCGAACGCTCGACGAGCCTCTGCATCAAGTCGATCCCTGCGACCCTCTGGGGCAAAGGGTGCCCGAGCAGGCGACTTGCCCAGACGATGCTCGCGCCATCGGCGTGGATCATCTCGAAATGGGAGAACATCTCGAGGAAGCGCGGGTCTCGGGTCATCTTCGAGACCTTGGCGGCGTTCAAGGCGAGGTGACGCGTGGGGCGGCGATTTCGGATCGCCTCCTCCACCGCCGCCACGGCTTCCTCGAGAGTCTCTGCCCGAACGTCCAATCCAAAAAGCAGCCGTCCAACACCCGGCCGCGGCACGACTCCGTGCATGTGGCTGCTCCAGAAGGGTCAGTTCTCTACCGGATCATATTGCCAGCATCTTCCCTTGTTCACGCCGTGCCGAGAACCTAAAATCCCTGAAAACCGTGGATTGGAGGGAGGAATGCTGTTCGTCCGGCGGCACCCGCTGCGACTTCTTATCGGTGCGTTGGACGTCCTTGCCATAGGTGTTTCCCTGCTTGCCGCGTTCCTCGTGCGAAGCACAGTGCTTCCGCGCTATTTCGGCCTCTGGCAGGGCGAACTTTCGCTGTTTCCCAACTACCAACTGCTCCTTCTCGGCAGCCTGCCCGTTCTCCTGGTCTCCTTGCACCTCAGCCGGGCCTACCACTACGACCGAATCCAGAGCAGGGTCGAATCCCTGCTGAGTGTCACCCGAGCCACCCTCTTGTCCTCCGTGTTCATCTTCGCGTTCGGATTCTCGCTTCGAGACAAGGTCTTCTCCCGATCCATCATCCTGCTCTTCCTGGCGTTTGCGAACGTTTCGCTCTTCCTCGTCCGGGTCCTTTTCTGCCGGATTGATCGGATCCTCGAACGTCAGCCGGGCCAGAGCCTGACCAACGCGGTCGTAGTCGGCACGTCCAGGTCCGCTCAGGACCTCGCGCAGCGGCTCATCTCGCGCCCGTATCTCGGGTACCGGGTCCTGGGGCACGTCTCCGTTCCCAACGAAAGGAACCCGGACCCCGGAGTGGCGGCCCTGTGCTCGATCGAAGATCTGCCCGATCTCGTCGACAAGATGGTCGTGGATGACGTCCTCTTCGGGATCAGCCTTGACGAAGCAACCATCCACGAGCAGACGATCTGGAAACTCGAGGAAGTGGGAACGACGGTTCACCTGCGCGGCGACGCCGTCGGAGTCCTGCTCTCTCACATGTTCGTGAGCGAATTCGACGGGATTCCCATTCTCACGCTCAAGTCGACGCCGGCAGACCCCCTCGCCCTCCTCGCGAAGCGCGCGATCGACATCGGCATATCCGCTCTGGCGCTGGTAATGCTGTCTCCGGTGTTGCTCTGCACCGCGATGCTGATTCGAATCACGTCGAAGGGGCCCGTCCTGTACAGGCAGGAGCGGGTCGGCCTCTATGGCCGGCGATTCACGATGCTCAAGTTCCGGTCCATGGTGCAGGGAGCCGAAAGCCGCATCCAGGAAGTCGCTGCAGACAACGAGATGTCCGGGCCGGTCTTCAAGATGACCAATGATCCGCGAATCACGTCGATCGGGCGCTGGACTCGGAAGTTCAGCATCGATGAGCTACCTCAGCTTTGGAACGTTCTCGTGGGCGACATGAGCCTGGTCGGACCGCGGCCGCCGCTGCCGCACGAAGTGGACCGTTATGAGCGATGGCAGCGCCGGCGGCTTTCGATGAAGCCGGGAATCACCTGCCTGTGGCAGGTCAACGGCAGAAACAACGTTGACTTCGACACCTGGATGAAACTGGACATGGCCTACATCGACAATTGGTCGCTCGGTCAGGACCTCAGAATTCTGCTCAAGACCGTGCCTGTGGTACTGCTGGCCCGCGGCGCGAAGTAGCAGCGCCGCGCCCTGGTCGCTATTCGACCCGGCGTGACGCCCGATCCTCGGTGAGTTCGCCGAGGATCGCATCCAGCGACCCCATCGGACACCGCGGCGGCGGCTCGTCGCTGTGCACGAGCGCCGGCCGCAGGATCCCGCTCCGCACGAGTTCCGCGAGCATCGCGTCGCCGATGCCCGGCGCGCGGCCCGGCCGCGGCGGAGTGAGTTCCGCGACCACGCGGTCCCCGTCCGTCACGAGCACGGTCTCGCCGGCGCGGACGGCACGCAGGTAGTCGTTCATGCGAGTCTTCAGGGTCTCGACGTCGACGGTTCGCATGGCCCGAGATTACCCCGGCATCCCCCCGATCTGGTTAGAGCCAAGGGCCCGCCCGTGGGACCGCCCCGCACCCCCGTGCTACTCTCCCCCGTTCATCGGACCCGGCAATGCCGCCGGCGTCCCCTCAGGGTTCGGTCCCTCCGCGTGCGCCACGGGCGCACCCGATGCCTGGGCGCCACCCCGGAAAGCAGTTCGTAACCGCATGTCTTTTGAACAATTTGAGATTCACCCGGCGCTCCTGGGCGCGATTGAAGCGGCGCGCTTCACCACCCCCACCCCGATCCAGGAAGAGGCCATTCCGGCGGGACGGGCGGGGCGGGACGTGCTCGCGTCCGCCAAGACGGGCTCCGGCAAGACGGCCGCGTTCCTGATCCCGATCCTCGACCGGCTGCTCCGGCGGGCCGAGGAGCGGGCGGGGCAAGGCCGGGCGGGGCAAGCCCCGCCCCTACAGCGCAGTGGGACCGAGCGGCGTGATGGAAGCGAGCGTCGTCCCAGGCAGCGCACGACGGTCCTCGTCGTCACGCCGACGCGCGAGCTCGCGGCGCAGATCGAGGAGCACGCGCGCATGCTCGGCGGCGCGGCGGGCGTCTCGGTCGCCACGGTGTTCGGCGGGGTCGGGATGATGCCGCAGGTCCAGGCGATCAAGGCCGGGGTCGACATCCTCGTCGCGACGCCGGGACGGCTGCTCGACCACCTGCGCCACCCGTACACGCGGCTCGACGCGGTCGACACGCTCGTCCTCGACGAGGCGGACCGCATGCTCGACATGGGCTTCCTGCCCGACGTGAAGCGGATCCTCGCGGCGCTCCCCGCGCGCAAGCAGACCCTGCTCTTCTCGGCGACGATGCCGCCGCCGATCGCGCAGCTCGCGAAGGACCTTCTGCACGACCCGGTCCGCATCGCGATCGGCGCGCCGACGAAGCCGGCCGAGGGCGTCGCGCACACGGTGTATTCGGTCGCGCAGGAGCACAAGGCCGCGTTGTCCGTGACGCTGCTCGAGAAGCACGGGATCGACCGCGCGCTGATCTTCACGCGCACGCGGCACCGCGCCGACCGGCTGCAGAAGTTCCTCGTGCGGGCGGGCGTGCGCTCGGCGATCCTGCACGGCGGGCGCACGCAGCTGCAGCGCACGCAGGCGCTCGACCGGTTCAAGGACGGGCACATCCGCGTGCTCGTCGCGACCGACGTCGCGGCGCGCGGGATCGACATCGTCGAGCTCTCGCACGTCATCAACTACGACGTGCCCAACGTCCCCGAGGACTACATCCACCGCGTCGGGCGCACCGCGCGCGCGGAGGGCACCGGGGACGCGTTCACGTTCGTGAGCCCGGACGAGGAGCGCGACATGCGCGCGATCGAGCGGGCCATCGGGCTCGAGCTGCCGCGCACGCGGATCGCGCCGCCGCCCCGCGGCGCGGCCGGTGTGGCCGGTGCGGGTCCGGCGCGGCCGGGCCAGCCCGCGCGGCCGGGGCAAGGACGGCCGGGGCAGGCGCCGCCGTTCTCGGCACGCCGCCGGCGGCCGCGCGGGAGCGGCGGGCGGGGGCGGCGCGCCGCCGGGCGGCCGTCCTAGGGGCGGCGCGGCCGTCCTTGGCACGGCGCGGCCGTCCCGTGGCATTGCGGCCGTCGCCCTGGACCGCAGCGCGGCTGCCCTGGACCGCGGGTCCGTTGCCCTGGGCCCGGTTCACGGACACGGTCCCGACGCGTCGAGGGACGCGCGGGTCACCGAGCCCGATTCGCCGTACGAACCGGTGCCGCACCCGTTCCGCGCGCGCGTGAGCCAGTAGCGCGCGTCGCCCGGCGGGGGGCCGCCCGTTCCGTCGTCCCACGCGGCCGTCGTGATCTGCGTCGCCGCGCACGCGGCCGCCGCGAACGAGCCGGTTCCCACGAGGTCGCTCGCCGCACCGCGCACCACGTCGTAGCGGGTCGCGGCCTCCGTGGCTCCCGTGCCGGGATTCCACGTCAGGTGCGCGACGGACCCGCTGCGGACGGCGGTCAGGCCGTCGGCGGGCGCGGGGGAAGCCCACACTCCCGCGGCCGTGTCGTCGCAGTCCCCGGCCGCGGCCACGTATCCGGAAGAGGGCGCACAGGCGCGTTGACGCGTGCGGACGTCACCGAAACCGTCGCCGTCCGCATCGCGGTACCACGTCGAGGGCACGCACGACGAGGCACAGTAGAGCCCGCCGGACGATGTCAGCGGTGCGCCGCCCCACACGATCACCTGCGGCTCGGCCCACACGGCGGAATGTCCGTGACGCGCCCACGGCATCGACGTGCCGGTGGACGTCGCGGTCCATGAGTTCGTCTGCGGATCGTAGCGGCCGCCCGAGTCGAGGTCGTACCAGGAGACACGCGAGTCCCATCCCATGCCGCCCCACACGAACATCGTGTTTCCGGTCCACGCGGCGACGTGTTGCTGGCGCGGAATGGGCGCTCCGGTCCACGACATGGCCGTCCACTTGTTGAGGACCGGATCGAAGCGGCCGCCCGTGTTGGTGAGGCCGCTCGTACGCGACATCCCGCCCCACACCAGCATCTCGACACCGGTCCATACGGCGGTGTGGTACTCGCGGCCTTCCGGCTGCCCGGGCGGCTCGGTCTGCGTGGACCAGGAATTCGTCAGGGGATCGAAGCGCCCCATCGCGGTGATCTGGCACTGCGAAGCCGAGTTGTCGCAGCCGCCCCAGACGATCAGCCACGTGCCGGTCCACGCCGCGGTGTGGTGCCAGCGGGCGACGGGCGCGCCGGTCGTACTCATCGGCGTCCAGCTGTCGGTGTCGGGATGGTAGATGGCGCCGTCAGCGACTCGGTTGCTGCCGCTCGATCCGCCCCACACGACCATGCCCGCCGGGGTCCATGTGGCGGTGTGCCCCGTGCGCGCGCTCGGTGCGCGGGTTGCGCTCACGGTGTGCCACACGTCGGTCAGCGGGTCGTACGAGCCGCCGTCGCCGAGCATCGGACCGTACGGCGAGACGGTCATCCCGCCCCACACGAGCATTCGCGTGCCGGTCCACACCGCGGTGTGCTGAACGCGTGACCCGGGAGCGCCCGTCCGCGAGGTGGCGGTCCACGTGTCGAGTGCGGGGTCGTAGCGTGCGCCGGTGTCGAACGAGCCTGGGGCCACGGTCCCCCCGCCCCACACGATCATCTCGACGCCAGTCCACACGGCGCTGTGGGACTGGCGGGCCGTCGTGACGGGCGGCCCGTTCGACATGGGGCCCCAGCGGTCGGCCGCGACGTCGTAACGTGCTCCGCGCTCGGGCCCGCCGCCCCAGATGATCATTTCGACGCCCGTCCAGACCGCCGCGTGATCGGCGCGAGCTTCGGGCGCGTTTGATCCCGTCGAGGTCGGCGTCCAGGAGTTGGTCTGCGGATCGTAGCGGCCACCGGTGGCGAGGTACTGGCTGCTCGCGCTGTAGCCGCCCCAGATGACGAACAGTGCACGGGTCCAGATTCCCGCGTGACTGCTACGAGCCTCGGGTGCGTTCACCATGGACATCGCGGACCAGGCATTGGTCAGCGGGTTGAGGCGATGCCCGCTGCCGAGCTTCGCCCCGCTGGCGTCAAGACCGCCCCACACCAGCAGTTCGCTGCTCGTCCATGCGGCAACGTGGCCACTGCGCGCCTGTCCGCTCGCCGGGAGCGCGGTCCACGCATCGAGTCCCGGGTCGTAGCGGGCACCGGAGTCGAACGCGGTGTTGCTCCCGTGGTTGCCGCCCCAGATCAGCATGTCGTGCCCGGTCCACGTGGCGGTGTGCTCGACGCGTGCGGCCGGGGCACCGGTCGTCGACAGGGGCGTCCAGGTGTTGCTCGAGGGGTCGTAACGCCCGCCGCTCGCAAGCTGGCCGCTCGCGCCGTTGCCGCCCCACACGATCATCGCCGTCCCGATCCACACGGCGGTGTGCAGCGAACGCGCTGGCACCGAGGCTGGCGCCGCGGCGATGGGAGACCATGTGTCCGTAAGCGGGTCGTAGCTCGCGCCATCCGAGAAATACGTGTTCCGGGTGAGACCTCCCAGCCCGAGACCGCCCCAGACGATCATGCGTGTCCCGGTCCAGACGGCGCTGTGCAGGCCGCGGGTCGAGGGACAGTTGGGGCCGGTCGACGCCGAGCGCCATGTGTCTGTCGCGGGGTCGTAGATGTCCCCCGTGCCGACGGATCCGCCACCTCCGCCCCAGTCGATCATCACGGAACCGGTCCACACGACCCTGCTCGAGCTTCGTGGATCCGGCGGCTGGAAGTGCGTGGGCGACCACGTGTCGACCGTGCACCCGGCGGACGGCAGCGGCGGGAGAGCGTGCGGCAGTGTCGTTTCGTCGATCGACGGCTCGAACGGCGTGCCTTCGGCGATCAGCGCCAGCCATTCTTCGAACGACCGCGTCGACGGCGCGGAGCGCGCCTGGGCCTCGTACCACTCCCGGGCGATGCGCTCGGCCAGGACCGGTCGCGCGAGACACTCCGCCACGCGAAGGGGATCGTCACCGAGTGCGGAAAACAGCTCGCGCAGCAGGTCGGGTCGTCGCGTTGCGCGCGCCATGCGCTCGATCTCCGCGGACAGGCGCGCCGCGTCGAGCGGCCGGCCTTCGAGCCGGGCGACAGCGCGCGAGGCCCGAATCGCGCGGCTGACGCGCCGCTCGAGCGCACGGGCATCGAGGACCTCTTCGAGACGCGGCTTGGGCGTTGCGTTCTCGCGGGGCCAGAGGGTGTGGCTCCAGCGCACCTCCGCCAGCGCGCGCTCGCAGTCGAGGCGCGCCGCCAAGGAGAGCGCCGACCGTTGCGCGTGAACCGGAATCGGGGCCGAGAGGACGAGAGCAAGACCGGCGGTGATCGCCGCACGCACCCGCGCCATGAGATGCCTCCTCACGTTGCCACGGGTACGATACTCCGCTTTCCTTTTGGGAAAAAAGCCAGCGCGCACTCAAGTTGCCACCGGTTTGTCCTCGGGTACGGCCGGCCGCCGGCGGAGGACGAAAATCAGCGTCACGACGGCAATTCCCGTCAGCGCGCCCGCCATGTCGACGAGCCAGTCCCCGACGCGCGCCGTGCGCGTGTCGGTCAACAGCTGGAGCGCCTCGGTGACCGCGGCGAACAGGGCGATCGTGCACGTGAGCACGGCCAACCCGGGCCACGCGGCGACGCGCATGCGAAGGATCGATGCGGCGCCGAGCAGGCCGAGCGCCGCGAACAGGCCGGCGTGGCCGAGCGACTTCGCGAGTTGGGTTGCGCCCGCAGCGGACAGGGCTTCGTGATCGACGACCGGGGGCTTGTCCGCGGCCTTCGCGCCGGGCCCCGGCACGGATCCCCTGAACTCGGCGGGCCGCTCCGCATGGAGCAGCCCCGCGGCGCGGTTGAATGCGTCCCGTCCCGTGCCCGTGATCCGCTCGAGCAGCCCTTCCGGCGCGACGACGCCGCCCACGATGAGCGCGGCGACCAGGACGACGGCCCACCCGAGCGGCCGCCGCCGCACATGAAGCACACGCAGGGCCGCGACGGCGACGCCGAGCCACGCGGCGGCGAATAGGGTGCGCCATACCGCCAGCAGCGGGGAGCGGCGGGCCGCCGACACCGAGAGCCGGTCGATCCACACGGTCCCGGTCGCCGCGATGTTCTCGAGGTACACGAAACCCGTGGCGGCGAACGGCGGGACGACGAACACCTCGTCGTAGTCGTGCCACCCCGTGGCGCCGCTCGCGAGATCGCAGACCTGGTGCTTGATCTCCCAGTGCCTCCGGCCCTCGCGGTCCGCCACGAAGAACAGCACGCGCGCGGATTTCCACGGCGGGGTGCCGCGCGTGATCGTCTCGGCGCGGGCGTGGACGTGGACGCGTACGTAGGGAATCCGGGCTACGTCCTCGATCAGGAAATACGCCGCGGCGCCGCGAGGCTTGTCCGAGTCGATGCGCAGCACGTGCGGCGCGGCGCCCGGCCCCGTGCCGGCCTCGATCGAGCAGCCCTCGCCGTTCACGATCCAGCCGGCGGCCCTGAGGTCCTCGAGCGCGGGGCTCACGAGTGCACGGGAGGGGGCCGGTTCCCAGCCGGGAACGAGTGTGCCCGAGGTGTCGGTGTACGCATCGTAGAGGTTGAAGAACACCAGGGTGACCGCGAAGAGCACGAGCGCGGAGCACGCGACGACCCGTCCCCGGCTCACGCCCTGTTCCGCGGTCTGCACCGGCGTATGTTGCCAGAACCCGCGGAGGCGGGCGAAGCCGAACGAGCGTGGACGAGGTGCTCGCAAGCGCCCGAACAGCCGGTGTATGTTCTCGCAGACCGCGATCGAACCGGCCGGCGAGCCCGAGGCCCCTGCGTGAACGTTCTCATGCTGACGAGCTATGGCCCTTCGAGTCACCTCGAGGCCGGAGGCATCGCCACCGCGAGCGCGAACCTCATCGACGGCCTGCTCGCGGCGGGCGGGCACGAGTTGACGATCGTCACCCTCGATTACGGGGCCGCGGAGAGCTACACGCGGCGCGAGTCGCGCGGCGTGACCGTCCACGGGATCGCGCGCCCGTCGCGCATGGGCCTCGTCACGCGTTACGCGCCCGAGTACCGGCGCGTCCGCGACCTCGTACGGCGTGAGCGGCTCGAGCCGGACGTCATCCACGGGCAGGGTCTCGCGTGGTACGGCCTCATCGCGTCCAAGCTCGGAGACGCGCTCGGGCGGGCGTCCGTGGTGACGGTGCACGGAATGTGGGACATCGAATTGCGGCAGTACGACGGGCGCGCACGCGCCCTCCTCGCGCGCGCGGCCATGCGCGCCGAACTCCGGCGCGTCACGCGCCTGATCCTCGTCTCCCCGTACCGGCGAGAGCACCTCGCACGGTTCGGCCGCTTCGAGTCGGACGTCGTCGAGAATGCGATACGTGGCGCACTGTTCGAGCTGCCGGTGCCGGTGGCGCCCCCCGATCCGCCGACCGTGCTGTTCGCGGGCGCGCTCATCCGGCGCAAGCGGCCCGATCAATTTCTGCGCTGTGCGCAGGGCATCCTGCAGCGCTGTCCGGGCTCGCGGTTCCGCATCGCCGGACCGCCTTCGGACCCGGCCTACTTCGCGGAACTGCAGCGCCTCGCGGGGGACCTCGGGCTCAGCGGGGCCGTCACCTTTCTCGGGAGCCTCGCAAAGGAACAGATGGTCGACGAGTACCGGCGCGCAACGCTGCTCCTCCAGACCTCCGAAGAGGAGAACGCGCCCCAGGTGATCGCCGAGGCGTTCGCCGCGGGGACTCCGGTCGTCGCCGCGGACGTCGGCGGGGTCGCGTGGATGCTCGAGGGCGGCGCGGCCGGCGTGCCGTTCCCCGCCGGGTCCCCGGGGGACGCGATCGACGCGGCGTGCGCCATCCTGAATTCTCCAGAGCGTTGGCGGGCGCTGGTCGCGGCGGGCCGTGCGGCTGCCGCGCGCTTCCGGCCGGACCGCGTGGCCGCAGAAACGTCCCGGGTGTACCGCGAGGCCATGGCGTCGCGTCGCGAGGGAGCGGCCCGTGTTTGAGAACCTGCGCGAGGACATCGGCCGGTACACCGTGCTCGGGACACGCGGCGGGTGGTACTACGTCGTCTCCGAACTCGGCCTGTGGGCCACGGTCGAGTACCGATTCTCGAACTGGGTGTTGCGGAGCGTCCGCTTCGCGCCGCTGCGCTGGCCGCTGCGGGTCGTCGGCTTCGTCTGGCACAAGGCGGTGCAAATCGCGACCGGCATCGACCTGCCGCCGGCCGCCCGGATCGGGCGCGGGCTCTACATCGGCCACTTCGGCGGCATCATCGTCAGCCCCGACGCAACGCTCGGCGAGTACTGCAATCTGAGCCAGGGCGTCACGATCGGGATCGCGGGACGCGGCGACGAGCGGGGCGCTCCGGTTCTCGGGGCGCGCGTCTACGTCGGTCCGGGTGCGAAGGTGATCGGACGGATCCGGGTCGGCGATCGGGCCGCACTCGGCGCGAATGCGGTGGTCACGAAGGACGTGCCGGACGGGGCCGTCGCCGTGGGCGTGCCCGCCAAGGTCATCAGCTTCGAGGGGTCGGGCGACTTCGTGATCGTGCGCGACCGAGCCTAGCGCCTGCGGGCGTACAGCGAGACCGTGCCCGACACGAAGTTGTAGAGGAACTTGCCCCGTGCCGGCTTGCCCTCGTCGGTGAGCATCCAGCTCGCGAGGCGGCGCACTCCTCCCAACTGTGATTTCTTCATCAGGTCGAGGCGGTCGAACGCCTCGAACCCGAGCGCCTCGAGTTCGCCGCGCAGCTGCCGGTACGTGAACCAGTGCACCGCGGGATAGTCGGTGTAGTTCACCAGGTCGCGGCGGTGCTTCATGATCCAGGCGAGGATCGGCCGCTTGAGCCACTCGGGCAGCCAGGGATAGAAGTGAAAGCCGTTCACCTCGCCCTGGAACGGGTGCATGCGGTTGGTCGTGTGCAGGACGAGCAGGCCGCCCGGCGCGGTCATCCGCGCGGCCTCGCGCAGGACGGGCTGCCAGTCCGGAACGTGCTCGAGGAGCGAGTTCAGCGTCACGACGTCGAAGGACTTCTCGGGAAGCGGGATCGCGCCGGCGTCGGCCACGTGGGTTTCGAATTGCGCGGCCGGCAACTCGGGCCGGGCACGGGCACGCTCGAGGAGATCGGCATCGATGTCGACGCCGGTGACCCGTGCGCCGAGCGCGACCCAGTGGACCGACCAGGCCCCGGTACCGCAACCAATGTCGAGCACACGCAACGGCGTGCGCCCGGGCAGCAGCGAGCGGAAGCGCTCGTACTCCCGCCGGAACTCCTCGGGGTCGCCGACCCCGCCGATGGCGATCGAATTGGACTTGAGGAACGCGTCCCGCGTGTCATCCATCACTCGGCTCCTCGTTGCGCGGCCGCGCCCGGCAGGGCCCGGGCCCTGATGCGCTCCCACACGAATTGAACATCGCTCTTCCGGACGCACACTGCCGCCCAGATCCCGATCACGACGACGCCCCCGAGCCGGGACGCCCACGTCCCCACCGGAGTGAGCGCGAGGCACCCGACGGCACCCGCGCTCACGAGGAGCATCCAGCCGTTGTGTCCCGAGAAGCGGAATCCGGTCACGCGGCGCAGGAACACGTAGTGGGTCACGAGCTGCGTCGCCCAGCCTGCCGCGTGTGCGAGCACCGCAGCCTCGACGCGGCGCTCGGGCGGGGCCGCGAAGAAGACGCCGAGAAAGACGGCGTTCTGGACCAGCGCGAGCACGAAACGCGGGAACAGGAGGCCCATCGGGAGCAGCGGCTGCTGGATGGCGAATCCGACCGCGCGGAACAGGTCCCCCACCATCTGCAACGGAAAGAGCGCGACGGCGGGCAGGAACTCGCTGCTGAAGAGAATCCGGATCACCCAGTCGCGGCACACGAGAAGCGCCAGGATGCCGCCTCCCGCGAATAGGATCGAGGCGTGCACGGAGTTGTTGATCTCGACGTTCATCTCCCCGTGCTCCATGCGCTGGCTCATCTTGGGGAGTGCGTACGTCGCGATCGCGTTCAGCGGGATCGACAGGTACTGGCTCGAGATCGCGAACACGGCCTGGTAGATGCCGTTCGCGACCATCCCCCGGTCGTGCACGATCTGCGTGCGCACCAGGAACGGGACGAGCAGGGTCAGCCCGATCACGGGCAGATTCGCGGCGGTGAAGCCGCCGAGGTAGCGGGCGGCCTCGAGCCCGAGCCGTGCCGTCTTCAACGCCGCACGCAGTTCGGGCCGCATGGCCCGCCGCGCGTACACGGCGGCCACCGCGTACGTCACGATCGCCGCGAGCAGCAGGTGCGCGGCGCCACCGCCCTCGTGCCACACGGCGACGAGCACCAGCAGCGGCACGAGCCCGATCATCGCCGGCACGACGAGCGTCTTCGAATACGTCTTCACGTCGAGGCCGGCCTGCACGAAGGTCTGCCACAGCTGGGCCTGGACGAGGAACGGCACACCGAGCAACGGCGCGACGAGGAACGGCCAGGCGGCGGCATCGTCGAGCACCCAGCGCGACAGCGGTCGCACGAGCACGAGGCACACCAGCAGCGAGACCAGCGAGATCGCGACGAACAGCACCGCGGTCGTGCGCAGGAACGAGGCCATTCGTTCCGGCTCGTCGTCGCGATGACGCGCCACGAAGCGCAGTGCTCCGACCTGCATGCCCATGGGCAGCACGCCGGACGCGAGGCTCTGGAAGCCGACGAGCTGCGCGATGAACCCGACGCCGCGCGGACCGAGCAGGACGGCAAGGACCTTGTTGCGGGCGATGGCGATGACCGCGTTGGCCACGAACGAGAGGCCAACCACCATCACCGCCTTGATCATCTGACGAATGACAGCCCCCTCGCCGTCAGGCCACGGCCGGATTCGAGAGGATGGCGCGGTAGACTGCGACGGTCCGTGCCGTGATGACGTCCGGGTGGAAGCGTGCGACGGCTTCCGCGCGCGCAGCGGCACCCATCGCGCGACTCGGCTCCTCCGAACGCAGCAGCGTCCCGAGCGCCGCCGCCAGCGCCTCGGGATCCGCGGGCGGGACGAGCAGGCCCGTCGTTCCTTCGAGGACCTGCCATGGCACGCCGCCGATGCGGCTCGCGACGACCGCCCGACCGCGCGCCATCGCCTGCGCGACGACCAGGGGCGAACTCTCCTGCAGGGACGGCAGGCAGAAGACGCGGCAGCGATCGAATTCGTCCTTCAGCCGGTCGGGGTCCAACTGCCCGAGAAACGTGATCGAGGCCCCGAGTCCGTGCGCCGCGACCCGGTGTTCGATGTCGCGCCGGAACTCGGGCCGCGACGCTCCTCCCGCGACCCGGAGTTCGGGCCGCAGGCCCTGCCGGGCCAGGAGGCCGCAGGCGTCGACGAGGTGCTGCAGGCCCTTCAGCGGACGCAGGGCTCCGGCGAACAGGATGCCGGACCCGGTGACCGGCGTTCCCGGGGTGAACCACGAGCGGGCGATCGGGTTCTCGATCGGGTGCACCGTCCCGCCCAGGAGCCGTTCATACGACGTCGCGACGTACGGGGAGATCGTGATCACGTGGCGTGCCCGTGTCAGGCACGTGCGCTCGAGCCTCCGGAACAGGACCAGCCGGCAGCGATCCCACGCGGTGCGAAGTTCGGCGGCGATGTCGCGGTGGCCGATGCCGTGGGGCGTCACCACGGCCGGCTTGGCTCCGCGGACCGCGGCAACGGCCAGCCCGTCGAGCCCCTCCGCGTGCACGATGTCGGGGGCGAGTCGCGCGAGGCTCGACCGGCCGCGGCGCGGATCGCCCCAGTTGGACCGGACGCTGAACGGCAGGACCGGGGTCCGGGCGAGGTAATGGACCCGTACCCCGTCGCGCACGACGGTCGCACCCGGGGCGCGGGAGGAACGCAGGGTGAGCACGTCGAGTTCGACCCCGGGCGTCCGTGCCAGTTCGCTCGCCATCAACTCGGTCACGGCCTCGACGCCGCCCAGGGCGCGCTGGCTCTCCTCGGGATAGGCTCCGCAAAGCACGACTCGCAATGGGTCCACCGGGCGCTGAACTCCCCTGCTCTTGGGTTGCGCGAGTGCCGCCATTCTAGGGGTTTTTCCGCCCGGCGCCGACGTCTTGTGGCCCTCGGGTTCCTGCCGTATCTTTCTGAAAACACGGCTTCCTAGTCCCGCCCACCGGTGATGGCCACGGGTGGTCCGGGTGGAACGGCGCCGGACAGGCGAGACTGGACGATCGTGATCTCACTCTTGGCTGCGGGTTCCGGCGTCCCGACCCTCAACGGCGGCCCGACCCTCATCTCGATCGAAGTCGATCCAATGGTTCTCGCCGCCTTCGCGCTGCTCAGCTTCGTCGTGATCTTCCTGAAGCCGATGGTCGGCGTGCTCGCGCTCGTGTTCATCGAGTTCTCGATCCTGCCGAGCACGCTCATCGGGCCGTCCCTCACGCTGAAGATCCTGCTGATGGCCGAAACCTCGCTCGGGCTAGCCCTCGAGATCTCGCGTTCCCGGATCTCGGCGAGAAACCTCCTGTGGTTCTTCCGGGATCCACTCTTCCTCTGGCTCGCCGCGTTCTACGGCTGGGTGGTGTTGCGCACGTACCTGGCGCTCGGACACTTCGCCCCGCTCTACGAGCTCGTGAACAACCTGGTGATCGTGCTGCTCGTGTCGGTGGTCGTGCGTGAAAAGCGCGCCCTCGGCCTGGTTCTCCTGGCCGCCTTCGCGGGCTGTGCGCAGGTGACCCTGGCGGGGTTCGCCTACTGGGTGCACACGCGGGCGCTGGTCCTTCCGCCGCCGCTCCTGAACGGCTATTACGGCATCGAGATTTCGATGGCGCTGCAATCCCTGATCGGCGCCTGCCTCGGCCTCGGCCTGTTGGCCAGCGGCGCCTACCCGCGGCTGCGGGTCCCGCTCGCGGGCGCTACCGCCATGTGCAGCGCGATGGCCCTGAGCGGCTGCAGCCGCGGTGTGACGGTCGCGGGTTTCGCGTTGATCCTGGCCTTCATGTTCTCGCGCCGGCGCTACCCGCTCCCGATCTACGTGTTCGGCGGGCTGGCGTTCGCCGCGCTGACACTGCTCGTGAACTACGACGGGTGGGTCGCCCTCTGGGACCGGGCTTTCAGCACGACGACCCACGTGTACCAGGCGGCCGAGCTCTCCAGCGGTCGGATCTACCTGTACCAGGCGGCGCTTGCGATCTTCCCGACCAGTCCGCTGTTCGGCATCGGCTGGGAACATTTCAAGGACATCTGGTTCATCGTGAAGCCCGCGCCGGTTTTCGCGCCCATGGGCCTGCCGCGCCTCGACGTTCACTGCAGCTACCTGCAGATCCTCGTCGAAACCGGCATCCTCGGTTTCTTCCTGTACGCGATGTGGACGGTCGCGGTGTTCCGCAGGGCGCGAACCACGCTGGGCACGCTTCGCGAGCAATCCGGGACCGGATACCACACCGCGCGCGCGATGACGATCGCGTGCGGGTATGCGCTCGCCGGTCTCCTGCTGCACTCGGCGTTCGACAACAACGGGCGGGGCAACTATCGCTCGCACCTCCTGCTGGTGATGTTGATCGGAGCGCTGTCCCGGCTCGTTCCTGCGCGGCAGCCCGTAGCGCGCGAGGCGGCGGCTCCGGCCGCCGCGACGGCGGTCCAGCCGGTCTCCTGAGTCAGGGACCGCTCGCCAGGATCTCGCGAAAGTGCCGGACGTACTCCGCCGCGACGTTGTCCGGAGACAGGCTCCGGATTTTTGCCGCGTTGGCAGCGCGCACCACGTCTTCGTTCCAGCCTGTGGTGAGCAGCGCGTCGAGGGTCCGCGTGAGGGACTCCGCATCACCCGGTTGGACGAAGAACCCGTTCACTCCCGCCGTGAGGTGATCGAGCGCACCCGTGATCCCCGATGTGACGACCGGGAGCCCGGCGTCCATGGCCTCGGTGATGACGGTCGGGAACCCCTCCGCGTAACTCGGCAGCACGAACAGGTCCGAGGCGCGATAGGACCAGTCGAGTTCGGCCCCCTCGAGATAACCCATCACGCGTATGGGTCCCCCGCCGCTCGCGGCGGCCGCTTCGACGGTCGACCGCAGCGGCCCGTCGCCCACGAAGAGTGCGGTGAACCGGTGGTGCGCGCAGAGGCGCCCGATGGCGTCGAGCAGTTCCATCACGCCCTTCTCGCGCATCAGGCGGCCGACGAAGAGCAGGACCGGATGCGCGAGTTCGCGGACCCAGGCCGGAGGGTCGCCGAGCGGCTCGGCGGCACGCGACCGGTACGGATTGGACACGACGTAGAACCGGCCCTGCGGAAAACGCCGGCGGTAAGCCCGTTCGTCTTCACGGGACAGGAGGAACACCGCGTCCGCCATCGAGACGCGCAGTCCCGCCGCCCGGATCAGCGCCTTCCTGCGGTTCTCCTCGAGGTTCCTGGCCTCCGACCCGTGGTAGAGCAGGACCGACTTCCGATACAGACCGCGGGTGCGCTTCAGGAGCAGGATGTCGCGCGCCAGCGCGTACGATCCCGTCGCGGTGTTCACGTACAGGATGTCGGGGCGCAACTCGATCAGGCGGCGCCGGATCTTCTCGATGTCGAGCCAGCGCCCGAACACCTTGCGCCCCCAGCCCTCGCCGTCGAAGTGCCGCCCCCAGCAGTGTTCGGTTACTTCGTGCCCCGCGGCGCGCAGCGCCCCCGTGACGAGCGGGGTGATTTTGGGAATCGGACTCCTGGTCGCGGGATGGTTGACCAGCATCAGGGTCCGGATGCGATCCGGTGACGTCGCGGCCGGGACGCCGGCCGGTTCATCGGAAGCCATCGTCATGGGGGCACCGTGCCGCTGCCGAGTGACGCGAGCGGCTCACGAATCGCGCCGCGCACCCAGCTCTCGTTCCAACGTTCGAGGACCAACCACGCCCAGATCAAGTCGGAAAGCTTGCGATTGCCGCCCTGAAGCTCGCGGTAGCGCCGCTCGATCTCCGGGTACGAAACGCCCGGGAGGAGCCGCGCCTCGAGGAAGTGCTCGACCGCGGGCCGCAGCTCGACGGACAACCATTGCCGAACCGGAAGATCGAAGCCGCGCTTGCGCCGGTAGATGATATCCAGCGGAAGGTACCTTGCCGCAACGCGTTTGAGCAACGCCTTGCCCTGGTATCGCCAGCCGCCCATCGCGTCCGGTTCGCGCAGTCCGTTCGCGAACTCGACCACGGGGCGCGCCAGAAAGGGGACGCGGGCCTCGAGCGAGACGGCCATCGTCGCGCGATCCGTCCGCGGCAGCACGTCGTTCGGCAGACGGAGCCGCTGATCGACGATCATCGCGTTGCGGACGGGACGCTTCGCGTCGAGCGCGGCAAGCTCCGCGAGACCGGCAAATGCCGCGTCCGGCACGTCCCGTCCGGAGCCGAGAACGCGCGCGCGCGTCGCCCGGTCGGTGATGTGCGCCGTGCCCCAGAAGCCGACCGGGCTTTCGCTTGCGAGGTAGTCGGCGAGACGGAAGTCGACGGCCTGCGCGGCACGCCGCTTCATTTCAAACGTCAACGGGACGGCGCGCAGCATGCGCGCCGCGCGATAAATGCGGTACGAGAGATAGCCGCCGAACAGCTCGTCCGCACCTTCGCCGGCGAGCATCACCTTCATGCCCGCTTCGCGCGCGTGCCGCGCGACGAGCATGAGCGCGAGAGCCGAGGAATCCGCGACCGGATCGTCGTTGTGGTAACACCACTCGTCGAAGCCGTCGACGAAGCGCTCGGCCGACACCTCGAGGCAGGAGATCGGCAGACCGGTGTGTGCCGCCACCTTGCGGGCGAACGGCCCCTCGTCCAGTGCGCTGTCGGTCGTCACCGTGAACGCGTGGAGCGGTCGCTCCGCCCCGGCGAACGCGGCGACGAGGCTCGAGTCCACGCCGCCGGAAAGGAACACGCCGACGGGTACGTCCGCGATCATGTGCGAGCGCACCGCGGCCCGAACGCGCTGGTCGAGCTCGTCCTGCAGGTCGCGCGCATTGCGCGCCGGCAACGCGGTCGCCCGCGGATACCAGAAGCGCTTCCGCTCGAGGGCCTCCGTTTCCGCGTCGAACGCGATGCTGCTCCCGGGTTCGAGCTTCTCGACGCCGCGGAACATCGTGCGTGGATGAACGGGGGCACGGAAGAGGAAGTACTCGGACAGCGCGTCCTCGTCGAGTGCGGCCGGCACACGACCCGAGCGGACGATCGTCTTCGGTTCGCTCGCGAAGACCAGCCCGCGCGCGGGTCGAGCGAAGTAGAGCGGCTTGATGCCCAGGGGGTCGCGGGCGAGGTGGAGTACGCGCCGTTCCCGGTCCCATACGGCGATCGCGTACATCCCCTCCAGCCGATCGAAGACCGCCGGACCCCAGTGGGCGAAGCCCCAGAGCACGGCTTCCGTATCGGAGTGATCGGTGAACAGCGGGTACCCGGCGCCCGCGAGTTCCCGGCGCAGTTCGAGAAAGTTGTAGATCTCGCCGTTGAAGACCACCGCGTACCGGCCGTCGGGCGTCAGCATCGGCTGCTTGCCGCCTTCGATGTCGAGAATCGAGAGGCGGTTCTGTCCCAGCGACACCAATTCGTCGTGGTGCTCGCCCCACGCGTCGGGCCCGCGATGGGCCTGCCACGCGCCCATGCGCCGCACCAGGTGGCGGCGCTCTTCGACGGGCAAGGGCAGGCCGACGCATCCGAGAATGCCGCACATCAGCTCGTTCCCCCCGGAATCCGCTGGTCGATGAACGGCCGCTTGCCGCGGGCGGCGGGCGGGAGGCTCGGCACCACCTCCAGCTCGATCCGCAGCGTCGTGCCGCACTTCCGTTGTACCTCGTCCACGAAGGGCCGGATCTGTTCCGGACCGCAGCCCGGGGCCGGTACCGCCTTGAGCACCGCGACTCCGGGGGTGTCCTGGTAGAACTGGAACGCCTCCATCGCCACGTAGGCGGGAGAGTGCACGTTGATGGCCGCGATGGAGAGCCGTGCGCCGTTCGCCGCGACCAGGAACTCCTGCCCCCAGCGGGAGCGCACGTGCTCGACACGCAGCCGGTACGCATTGGCGCGTTCGGCGGCGCGAACGAGCACGCCGGTGTCGCCGGTGTCGTAGCGGATCAGCGGCATTCCGCGCATGAACAGGCCCGTGCTGACGATGCGGCCGCGGGAGCCGGACTCGGTCACCGGCGTGCCGTCGTCGTCGACCAGCTCGGTCACGCCGTACAGCGGCTCGAACTCGTAGACCTCGGGCTCGATCTCTCCGGCGATGGCCACCTTCTCACTGAGCCCGTAGAAGGGCAGGACGGCGATTCCGGCGCCGAACGCGCGCCGGAGCGCCTCGCGCTGGTGCGGGAAGAGCGTTTCGGAGATGGGCAGCACGCCACGGAAACAGGCCGGAGCGGACCACCGGCGACGCTCCGCGTGGCGCGCGAGGATCTCGAGGGCCGAAGGGTATCCGGTCAGGAACGCGATCCGGTGGTGCGCGATCAGTTCGAGGTAGCGATCCATCGTTTCGGGCACGAGATGGAACGGCGAGAGCCGCAGTTCGCGCAGGGCCGCGTCGTACTCCCAGGGTTGGCGATCGGCGTCGTGCATCGCGACCCCGCGCAGCACCGCCATGCGCTGGCCGATCTCGAACCCGCCGCGAGACCAGATCTCGCTCTTGAATGCGAACTCCCACGCGCTTCGGTCCTTGTCGAGATAGAACGCGAAGGGCTGCCCGCCGCTGCCGCTCGTCGTGCCGAGGTCCAGGCTCGCCCTGGGAACGACGAGGAGGTCCTCCGGGTTCGCTCGGATGTCCTGCTTGCCGAGCACCGGGAAACGTGGAAGGTCCTCTGGAGCGAGCGACGCGATCCGGGCCGGATCGCCGAACGCCTCGGCGACCCGGCGACGGTAGAACGGGCTCGCGCCCAGTGATCGCAGGATCGCGGTGAGCCGGCGCGCGCGGAACTGCTCGACGAAGGCCGCGTCGTCGCGGCCGCGGCGAACGTCTTCACGCACGGCCCAGTAGGTCCGTCCCATCTTGAGGCGGTCCGGGACGAGGGCCACGAGCGGCCCGACCCCTCCGCGAACCCACCCCGGCGCGCGCGCGTACGCGCCGCGGCCCCAGTCGAGGAGCTTCATGCGCGCACCTCGCCCGGGCCCAGCGCGAACCGCAGGGTCCAGTGCGCGGGAAGGTCCACCGGCCCCTCGAACACGAGCGCCGGGGCGGCCTCGATCCGGTTGTAGCCCGTCGAGACCGCGCCCGGTCCGGGACGCGTCGCGTCCGAGACGAGGCGTGCCGGCGGCGTGCCGGCGGTCGTGAACTCGGCGACACGAGCGCCGTGCCGGCGCAGCGTCCACGTGCGCCCGCCATCCGCCGGGACCACCTCGACGTCGCGTGCGAACTGCCACGTCATCGACGCGGTCCGGCGCCCGGTCCCTTCGAGCCGGTCCTCGATCGCGAGGGTCCCGTCGGTCCCGAGCACGACGGTGCGCCGGTGGACCACGCCCACGCCCCTTCGGTAGCCGTCGTGATGCGCCGTGACGCGGTCCCCCGCGTCCGTCACCTCGGCCGCGTCGAGCGTGCCCGCGGTCCGGCGGCCCCAGTTGAACGCGCCGGTGGGCTCGCTCTGACCGATGCCGTCGAGCGTCACGGTGTCGTGCGCCGCGCTGCCGCGCAGGTACGTGCGCCAGCCGCCGTCGGCGTTGTAGCGATACGTTCCGGGATCGACCACCAGTGGCGCGCCGTCGACGTGCACCCAGACCGCGAGCGCGTCGGCATGACCGTGGCCGCAGGTGAAGCCGTACCCGAGCGGACCGTGGTCGAAGAGCACCAGGACCTCGCGCCCGCCGAACGTGCGCCGCAGCACCGTGTAGCCGCCGTCGCGAAACGTGCGCGGTCCCACCGCGGGCACGCGCGCGGCGCACGGCGGGTCCGCGTACACCAGCGCGCGGGCGTCGTTCCCTTCCGCCTGCCCGCCCGCCGCGCGGGCGATCGACGGCACGTACCCCGACTCGTCGAGCGCCGTGCGGAGTACGACGCCGCCGTCGTCGTCGCCGTAGCGCGGCCAGTGTCCCCCGGCGTCCTGGAGCGCGGAGAGAAACGCCGCGCCCGCCGCGAGGCGCTCGTCGACCACCGCCGCGAGCGGCGCTCCCGCCGCACGCGCCACGTGCCGCGCCACGAGCAGCCACTCCATCGTGTACGCCTGGTAGCTCGGCGACTGCTCGGCGCCCACGCCGTCCGGCAGGATCTGCAGCGCCGCTTCGCGCTCGAGGGTGCGGCGGCCGGCCTCGCGCCACCGCGCCGCGCCGGGCAGTTCCGGCGCCAGCGTTCCGAGCACGAACAGCCCGCCGGCCTCGGCCACGAGGTGGTTGTTGGCGGACGAGTGGAGTGACGGGTAGCGCTCGATCCACGCACCGTGAGCGGCGAGGCCGCGCCAGAGGAGCGCGCGTTCCGCGGCATCGAACGCCTCGGGGCCGAGCAGCGCGGAGACCGCGAGCAACGACACGACGCGCGACGCGAGCTCGATGCCGCAACCGTACCCGAGGCCGCGGAACGGCGGGTTGGTACGGAACCACGCGACGACGTCGCCCGCGGCCGCGCGGCGCGCATCCTCGCGTGCGAGGACGAGAGCCGCGAGCGCGAGCAGCTGCACGTGCTGCAGCCGCGAGAGCTCCCACACGAACTTCACGTCGCCGGGCCCGTCGCCGTGCCGCCGGCCGATGTCGAAGCAGAAGCGGTCGTGGGGCCACTCCTGGCCGCTCTGCGGGTCGAGCGCCCACGCGCGCCGTGTGCCGGCCGGCCAGGTCTGTCCGAGCAGCGTGAACGGGCCGCCGAGCAGCGCGTCGACGTCGTGTCCGAGGCGCTCCCGCGCGGCGGCGTCGAGCTCGCGCTGCAGGCGCTCCCGGTCGATCGGCAGTGCGGGCAGCGGGCGTTCCGCGACCCCGGCGGGCAGGCGCTGGGCGCGCTCCGCGAAGGAGCCGCCGCGGTCGCGGCGGCGGCGGGCCGCTTCGGCGAACCGGTGCGGGATCTCGCGCAGCGGCATGCTCCGCAGCCGGTTCACGTACCAGCGGGCGCGCTCCGTGGAGAACATCGTCACCAGGACGCGCCGCTCACGCCCGCGGTGCGGGCCAGTCCCGGCACGCGTGCGAGGTCGAGCACGGGGACGCGCGCGTTCCGGCGCGCGGCCCAGGCCTCGACGGCGGGGGTGCGGTGCGCGACGACGATGATCTCGGAGAACGACTCGAGCGCGTCGAAGCCGTCGACGAGCATGCCCAGCATGTGCGGGACGTGCTCGTCGATGTACTGCTTGTTCGCGCCCGTGAGCCGGTCGGGCTGGATGTACTCGTCGAGGATCCGCACCTCGATCCCCTTGCCCACCAGCATCTCGACGAGGCGCACCTGCGGGCTTTCGCGCAGGTCGTCGGTGTTGGGCTTGAAGGACAGGCCGTACAGCCCGACCTTGCGCGCGCCGCACTGCAGGATGCGCTGGAACACGCGCTCGATCATCGCCACGTTGCTGGGCAGGACGTGCTGCAGGATCGGCACGTCGAGGTCGTGGTGGCGCGCGTAGTAGTTGATCGCGCGCACGTCCTTGGGCAGGCACGAGCCGCCGAAGGCGAAGCCCGGCCGGAGATACGCGGGCGAGACGTTCAGCTGCCGGTCCGCGAGGAAGATCTCGATCAGCTCGTGGCTGTCGAGACCCGCCTGGCGGCACACCTCGCCGACTTCGTTCGCGAAGGCGATCTTGAGCGCGTGCCAGGTGTTGTCGACGCACTTCACGAGCTCGGCCACCTCGGGGCGGACGACGAACACCGGCGCCTCGATGTGCGCGTAGAGCGCGCGCAGCATGTTCGCCGCGTGCTCGGAGCGCGCGCCGATCACGACCTTGGGCGGCTTGTCGTAGTCGCGGATCGCGGAGCCCTCGCGCAGGAACTCGGGGTTCGACGCGACGTGGAAGTGCGTGCCGTCGGCGAACCCGGAGGCGCGCTCGAGGGCGGCCTTGACGATGCCGTCGAGGCTGCCCGGGAGCATGGTGCTGCGCACGCACACGACGTGGCCCGGACCGCGCTGCCGGAGCGCGGCGCCGATCTGCTCGGACACGCGCTCGAGGTGTCCCATGTCGAGGCTGCCGTTGGGCCGGCTCGGCGTGCCGACGCAGAGCAGCGAGATGTCGGTCGCACAGACGGCCTCGGCGGCCGAGTCGGTGACGCGCAGGCGGCCCGCGGCGACACCGGCCGCGACGAGCTCGGCGAGGCCCGGCTCGCCCAGCGGCGAGCGGCCCTCGCGGATCGCCTGCAGCTTGACCGGGGCGATGTCGACCCCGATCACGTCGTGCCCGTCCCGCGCGAGGCAGGCGGCGGACACGCAGCCGACGTAACCCATACCGAAGATGCTGACCCGGGCCATCAGGAGTCCCTCGAAGTGGCCCCCTCGGGGGCGGCGACGTCGGCGCGCAGGCGGTCCGGAAACAGCCTCCGGTAGACGTCGAGGAGCTTTCTCGACTGGTGCTGCCAGGCGAGGACGTCGGCGACGCGCCGCACGCCGGCGGCCTGGCGCTCGCGGAGCTGCGCGTCGTCGTCGGCGAGTGCGAGCACCGTGTCGGCCAGCGCCGCGGCGGTGTCCCCGTTCACGTACACGGCCGCATCGCCGCCGCTCACGCGGGTTTCGGCGAGGTCGTAGGCGACGACGCCGCGGCCGAGCGCCATGTACTCCATCAGCTTGTTCATGGTGGAGTGGTCGTTGAGACGGCCGGGCGGGTCCGGCTGCACGCAGATGTCGGTCGCGCGCAGCGCGGCCAGCACGTCGGACCACGGCACGCGGCCGGTCATGCGCACCGCGTCGGTGAGCCCGTACTCGTCGCGCAGGCGCGTGAGCTCGGCGAAGGAATCGCCCTTGCCGATCATCACGAACCCGAACTCGGCGCGCTTCCGATCGACGCGGATGATGCGCGCCATCTCGAGGAAGCGGTCCACGCCGTCCTGGGGGTTCATGTTCCCGAGGTAGCCGACCACGCGCGTGCCGAGCGCGCGGATCGACGGGTCCGGGGCGCCCTCGGGGAAGTCGCGGAAGTCGGGACCGTTGCGGACCACGGTCACTTCGTCCTCGCGCTTCGCGCCGCGCGCGATCGCGACCTTGCGGTAGCTCTCGTTGGTCGAGATGACGTGGTCGGCGAGGCGGAAGCTCATCCGCTCCATGAACCGCAGGACGGGCAGCATTCGTCCGCCGCCGCCGAAGCGGTCCTCGAACAGCTCGGGCACGAGGTCGTGGTGGTCGAAGACGAAGCGCCGCCCCAGGAGCTTGTACGGTGCGGCGACGATCCACAGCAGGTCCGGCGGGTTGGCCGCGTGGATCACGTGGAAGCCGTGCCGCAGGAAGACGAGCGCGGCCAGCACCGTCTGCGCGACGACGCTCGTCAGGTACTCGAGCACGTGCGCGAAGAAGCCCGAGCCGAGCGACGGCTTGCGGTAGCGGTAGACCGCGATGCCGTCGACCACGTCGTGCCAGCGCTCGCCGGGATACGCGGGACAGATGACGGACACGCGCGCGCCGGCCTGGCGCAGCGTCTGCGCTTCGCGCCGCACGCGGTTGTCGTAGACGAGGGAACCGTCTTCGATGAGAAAGAGCACCTTCAGCATGGAGACCCGCTCACGTCGTCCGAGTGGGGAACGCGAGGGAATGTGCGTTCGCCCGGACGCCTCCAGCGTACTTCTCGGCAGCCGCGAGCACGTGTCCGATACCGTGCTCGTCCAGCAGGCGGCCAAAGAGCGCGGCACGGCGGCCGACGGACTCGAACGAACTGCCCCGGCTCAGGACGCCCTCGACCTTCGCGGCAGGACGACCGCCCTCGTCGTGCAGCGTGTAGTGGAAGCCGACGGCACGGCCGTCGCGAGGCGGCGCGCTTTCCGTTTCAAGCCAGCGCAACGCGGGGACACGCGCATCGCCCACGGGTTCGAGGGACAGCGCCGCGAACCCGAGAGCCCGCCCGCCCTGGCACAGGGTGTCCCACCAGGCGTTCACCCCGTGAGCTTCACGCAACGCGACCTGCACGGCATTGAACTCGGCGAGTTCGCTGCGGATCTCCTTGGCGATCACCTGGTTCTTGTTGAGGTTGCGCAGCACGATCTTGAGCGAGATCACCCCGCTGAAGCGGAACACGAAGACCAGGAACGCGATCGCGAGGCCGAACATCGCGAGTTGCACGATGTCCTGGGTGAAAACCATCAGCAGTCCGAGACCGCAGGCGGCCGCACTGACGCCGTACAGGAGCAGGACGACGTGGCGATGATCGAGCCCGCGCGAGAGCAAGCGGTGATGGATGTGCCCGCGGTCCGGCGCGAACATCGACCGGCGCTCGGCGAGACGCCGCAGCATGCTGAACAGCGTGTCGAAGATCGGCACACCAAGCGCGAGGACCGGCAGCGCGAGGGCCAGGAGGGTCGAGGTCTTGTGCGACGTGACGATGCTGGCGCTGCCGAGCATGAACCCGAGGAACAGGCTGCCGCAGTCGCCGAGGAAGATCTTGGCCGGGTTGAAGTTGTAGAACAGGAACCCGATCAGGCTGCCGATCAGGGCGAGCATCAGGACCGCCATGACGGGCCGCTGTACGTAGACCGCGATGCTGCAGATCACCGTACACGTGATCAGCGAGATGCCCGCGGCCAGTCCGTCGAGGCCGTCGATCAGGTTGACGGCGTTGGTGATGCCGACGATCCACAGCATCGTCAGCGGGATCGCGAACCACCCGAACGAGACGTGGTGCCCGCCGCCGAGGCTGAACCCGTCGATCGTGGTCCCGCCGATGCAGACGACCGCGGCGGCAACGACCTCGACGGTCAACTTGTACCGCGGCGCCAGGCCGAGGATGTCATCCACCAATCCCACCGCGAATACGAGGGCTCCCGCTCCGAGCAGTGTTCCCAGCTGGATCTGCAGGTCTCGGAACTGCTTGCCGATCTCGTTGTCGAGCAGGAAGACCGGGAGGATGAGCGCCAGCGTCGGGATCACGATCGCGAGCCCGCCAAGCCGCGGGATCGCCGCCGCGTGGACCTTCCGGAGCCCGGGTTCGTCGAGCACGTTGACCGCGCGGGCGAGCCGCACGACCAGCGGCGTCAGGACGAGCGCCAGCAATGCGGCCCCGTAGAAGACCACGAGGTAGGTATGCATGACGTCTCGAGAGCCCTCGGGCCGGCTGCGCGGCGGGCCGTGCTGTGTCCCGGATTGCCTATGTGCTGCCCTAATTTACGTCGGTTCGGCGTGACTTGCCCGGCGGGGGTCGTGAATCCCCGACGGCCGTCCCTCTTCCGGTTCATTACTTACAATCGTATCAGCGTAAGTCTCTTGACCCCTCTGCGGGCCCCCCGTATCTTGCCGTTCGGCGACAGGCCGGCGGGACACCCCCCGCCCGCGACACGGAGGCGGCGGGATTGCTTTCGACGCTGGTCCAAGGGTTCGGCCCCGAAGTCCACGCGATCCTCGTGATCGTGCTGGGCGTCTGGGCGGGCACCCTGGGCCTCCCGGTCCCCGAGGAGATCCCGCTCCTGACCGCGGGCATCATGGCCGCGGTCGGCATCCTCCCGCTGCACGTCGCCATCCTGGTCGGCATCGCCGCGTGCTTCTCGGCGGACGTGACCGTGTTCGCCTTCGGGCGGCGCGTGGGCCACGGGCTGCAGCGCCACCCGCGCGTGCGGCGCTTCATGCGCGGCCGCTACCTCCTGCGCGCCCGGCACCTGTACCTGCACCGCGGACGCTTCACGATGTTCGTCGCGCGCCTGGTCCCGGGCCTCAAGATGCCGTACCTGCTCACGGCCGGCGCGTTCCACATGCCGTGGCCGCTGTTCCTCGCGCGCGACATCCTGACCCTGTTCCTCCTCGTCCCGGCCCTGGTGCTGCTGTCCTACAGCTCCAGCCTCAGCCTCGCCCAGCTCGCCCTGCTCGTGCGCCACTGGGGCCTCGTGACCGGCCTCGCGTTCGCCGCGGGTCTCGTGATCTGGCTCTGGCTGTCGCGCGGCGCGCGGCGGCGCCGGGCGATCTGGCGCGCGCGCTGCGTCGCGGCCGGGATGAAGCTGCGCGGCCCGGTCAAGGAAGCTAACCTCACTGAATCCTGGGATTAAGTCGCCTTCTTCCGACGCGACATGACGCCCGCGGTGTCCGGGACCTATCATTCCTCCCCGGACGCACACGTACTGTAAACGTTTACCGCCGGAGACCGCCGCGTTGCGCTACCTCGTCGTCCACGCCCACCTCTACCAGCCGCCGCGCGAGAACCCGTGGACCGAGGTCGTCGAGCGGCAGCCCTCCGCCTGCCCGTTCCACGACTGGAGCGAGCGGGTCTCGGACGAGTGCTACGAGCGCCTCGGCGCCGCGGGGGTCCGCGGACCCGACGGCCGCATCGTCTCGCTCGTGAACCTGTACGGGCGCTGCTCGTTCAACATCGGGCCGACGCTCGCCGCGTGGCTCGACAACGAGCGGCCCGACGCGCTCGCCGACGCGGCCGCGGGCGACCGCGCCGCGATCGAGCGCACCGGCCACGGCAGCGCGCTGATGCAGCCGTACGGCCACCCGATCCTCCCGCTGTGCGAGCCGCGCGAGCGCAAGCTCCAGATCGAGTGGGGCAAGGCCGACTTCCGCCGCCGCTTCGGGCGCGCGCCGGTCGGCGTGTGGCTGCCCGAGTGCGCGGTCGACCTCGCCTCGCTCGAGGCGTGCGCCGACGCGGGCCTGTCGTTCACGGTCGTCGCGCCGGAGCAGGTGCTGCGCATCCGCGCGCTCAACCAATCGCACTGGGAGGACGTGTCGGGCAGCCGCGTGCCGCCGCACCGTCCGTACATGGTCCGCCTCCCCTCGGGGCGGCGCTTCACGATCTTCGTCTTCGACGGACCGCTCTCGCGCGGCGTCGCGTTCGGCGGCCGGCTGCACAGCGGGAACTCGCTGCTCGACGGCTTCCGCGCGGCGCTCGACGGCGTCCCCGGACCCGACGGCGTGGTGCTGCTCGCGGCCGACGGCGAGACGTTCGGCCACCACCAGAAGGGCGCCGAGGGCGTGCTGGCCGAGGCGCTGATCCGCGTGCGCATGAACGGCCTCGCGCAGGTGAGCCACCTCGGCGAGGTGTTCCACAAGGTCCCGGTGACGCACGAGGCCGTGCTCGCCGAGCCCTCCGCGTGGTCCTGCGCGCACGGCGTCGGCCGCTGGGAGCGCGACTGCGGCTGCAACGCCGGCGCGTCGGGGCACGGCTGGAACTGGGGCTGGCGGCAGGTGCTGCGCCACGGCGTGTCCCTCCTGCGCGACCGCGTGTTCTCGCTCGTCGACCGCCACGGCGGCGCGCTGTTCAAGGATCCCTGGGCCGCGTGCGCCGACTACGGCGACGTGCTCGTGAACCCGCGCTCCTTGCCGCGGCTCCTCGCGCTCCTCGACCGCCACGCGGTGAGCGGGCTCGGCGAGGAGGAGCGCGCGCGCGCCGCGTCGATGCTCGAGCTCGTGCGGCAGACGCTGTTCTCGGCCACCTCGTGCGGCTGGTTCTTCGACGACATCGCGGGGCTCGAGGCGGTGCAGGTGATGCGCCACGCCGCGCGCGCCTCCGAACTGTGCCGCGACGTGTTCGGCATCGACCCCGAGCCGCAGCTGATCGCGACCCTCGAGCAGGCCCGCGCCAACGAGCACGGTGCCGGCTCCGGCGGCGACGTCTACCGCCGGCGCGCGCAGAGCGCGCGGCGCGACCTCACCGAGGCCGCCGCGATCCACGCGCTCGCCCGCATGAACGAGGCGCTCACGACGAGCACGACGCCCTCCGCGATCTCGACCTCCTACGGCGCGTACGTGTGCGACAGCGCCGCGCCGCCGGAAGTCGAATACGACCCCTCCGGGCTGGTCGAAGTCCGCGGCGCGGTCACCGTGACGCACCTGCGCACGGGGCTCTCGCGCGATCACCGCTACGCCCTGGTCAGCCCGGCGCCGGGGGCCGCGATCCGCCTCACGATCGACGACTCGCCCGGGCCCTCGGAATCGCCGGCGGTGCGCGAGAGGCTGCTGCAGGTCATCGCGACCCGCGCGGCGCGCCTGCTGCCGGCGCCCGCGGAAGAGCTCCTGCTCGCGCTCGCGTGGATCGGCCTCGAGGCGCGGCAGACGGGGGCGCCGCTCCCCTCGCCGTTCCCCGAGGCGCTGCGCGGCGGCGGCCGCGCGCTCGTGCAGGACATGGTCGCGCGGCCCGCGCGCTCGCCGCGCGACGGTGCACGCGCGCTCGCGGGCGCGCTGCGCGCCGCACGCTCCGCCGGCCTGCTCCCCGAGGAGATCGCCGACCTGCGCCCGGCCATCGACCGCCTGCTCGCCTCGTACGCGAGCTGGATCGAGAGCGCCGGCGAGAACGGCGAGGCGCTCGAGGACCTCGTCGGCGCGGTCGACGCCGCGCGGCTCGCGGCCGGCGAGCAGGTGCTCTCGCGCCTGCGCCGCTTCGTCGTCGACCGTTACGCGAACGCCTACGAGCCGCGCCTCGCGCCGCTCCTGCGCGCCACGGGCCTCGCCCCCGACGCCCTCGTGCCGCTGGACACGCCGGTGCGCGCGGTGAGCGACGACAAGACGAAGGACGCCCTGGTCTGACCCCGACCCGGAGAACACGACATGTCCGAACTGCGGCACGACCCGATCAATCGTCGCTGGGTGATCATCGCCATGGAACGCGCGAAGCGTCCCAAGGAGTTCGAGTTCCCGCCGCCGATCCCCGCGAGCGACGAACCGCCGTGCCCGCTGTGCCCCGGCCAGGAAGCGGAGACGCCGCCCGAGATCATGGCGATCCGCGAGCAGGGCCCGCCCAACAGCCCGAACTGGCAGGTGCGCGTGATCCCCAACAAGCGCCCCGTGCTCGCGATCGAGGGCGACCCGGACCGCCGCGGCGTCGGCCTCTACGACCGCATGCGCGGCATCGGCGCGCACGAACTGGTCATCGAGTCGCCGGAGCACCGCCGCAAGCCGGGCCAGATCCCGCTGCTGCAGTTCTCGGGCGCGCTCGCCGCGAGCCGCCAGCGCCTCGCCGACCTCATGCACGACCGGCGCTTCAAGTACATCATGATCAACCGCAACTACGGCGCGGCGGCGGGCGCGACGATCCACCACCCGTTCCAGCAGGTCGTCGCCACGCCGGTGACGCCGCTCGCGGTGGTCAGCAAGCTCGAGACCGCCAAGGCGCACTTCGCGGTCAAGGAACGCTGCCTGTTCTGCGACGTGCTCACGCACGAGATCGACGACGGCTCGCGCATTGTAGCGCTCGACGAGCACTTCGTCACGATCGCGCCGTACGCGTCGCGCTTCGCGTACGAGCTGCAGATCTTCCCGCGCCGCCACTCGCACCAGTTCGTCGACATGGACCAGGGGATGATCGAGCGGCTCGCCGCGCACATGCTCGACATCTTCCGGCGCATGGACGTCGTCCTCGGTGACCCCCCGTTCCACTGGATGCTGATCAACGCGCCCAACGCGGGGGCCGGGGTGCCCCGGCCGGGCTACTGGACGACCCTGCCGTGGGACTTCCACTGGCACATCGAGATCCTGCCGCGGCTGACGCCGATGGCGGGGTTCGAGTGGGGGACGGGGCTCTACATCAACCCGACCCCGCCGGAGGATGCCGCGGCGTTTTTGCGGGATGCTCGTTAGTTCCCACAGCTCCACTCGCGGGCGATGACCCAATGTCCCCATGAAGTGCTGACGATCTTCGATCGTCAGCACTTCATGGGGCCATGAGATGCCTCGCCCGAAGGAACGCATCGCCCGGTGGACGAAACACCCGAGCGGTCCTACTTCGCGAAAACACTCTCCCGTATCTCCGCAATGAACTCCCGCCCCATCGCGCGCTCCGCGATGGTCTCCTGCGCCTGCTCGCGCACGACGCGCCACTCCTGCGGCGGCACGCGGAGGAACGCCTCGACGACCAGCGGGTCGAACTGCGCGCCCGAGAAGTCGATCAGCTCCTGGCGCGTGCGCTCGTAGGAGAGCGCCTGGCGGTACGGGCGGTCGGAGGTCATCGCGTCGAACGTGTCCGCGACCGCGAAGATCCGCGCCCCGACCGGAATGCCGTCGCCCTTGAGCCCGCGCGGGTAGCCGGTGCCGTCGTAGCGCTCCTGGTGGCAGAGCACGATCTCCGCCGGCACGCGCAGGAACGGGATGTCGCGCAGCATCTCCCAGCCGAGCTCGGGGTGGCGCTTCATGATCGCCCACTCCGCGGCGTCGAGCTTCGCGGGCTTGCGCAGCACCGCGTCGGGAATGCCGATCTTGCCGACGTCGTGCAGCATCGCGCCGCGGCGGATGTCGGTGAGCTCGGGCTCGAGGATGCCGAGCTCCTGCGCGAGGCGTTCGGTGTAGCGGATCACGCGCAGCGAGTGGCCCTGCGTCTCGTTGTCGCGGTAGTCGAGCGCGATCATCAGCGCGGACAGCGTGTTGTCGTACGCGGAGCGCAGGTCGTCGTTGAGGTTCCGGATGCGGTGCATCGCCTCGAGCACCTCGTGCGTGCGCTCTTCGACGAGCCGCTCGAGGTGCACCTGGTACTTCCGGTTGTCGAGGCGCAGCCGGCGCTTCTCGAGCGCCTGCGCGGTGCGCGCGCGCCCCTCGGTCAGGGAGAACGGCTTGCAGACGTAGTCGGAGGCGCCGCTGAGCATCGCGTTGACCGCGGTGCTCGCGTCGTCGATGCCCGTAACCATCACCACGGCGAGCTCGGGGTCGGTCTTCTTGAGCCACGCCAGGAGCTCGGTGCCGGACTCCCCGGGCATGTCGATGTCGCACAGCACGAGGTCGAAGCCGCGCCCGTCCTGGAACTTCTCGCGCGCCTCGTGCGCTGCGGGCGCGGTGGTGACGTCGTAACCCGCCGCCGTCAGGCCGTCCCGCAGGACGTCCCGCACCGACTGGTTGTCGTCGACCACCAGAACCCGTGGACTCCCCTGGCTCATGTTCGGTCCGTTCCGCTCCTGCGTGCCGTGCGTACCGCACGCGGCTCGCAGGGAGATCATAAGGCCGCTTTACTCTCCGGCGCCCGCCAGCAAGTCAGTGCCCCTTCGCCCACGTATCGGCTTCCCCGAGATCGACCTTGAGGGGCACGGAGAGGCGCGCGGCGCCCTCCATCGCGCGTCGCACGATCTGTCGCAAGACGGGCAGCTCGTCGGCCGGCGCCTCGAGCAGCAGTTCGTCGTGGACCTGCAGGAGCAGGCGCGCCGCGAGGCCCGACTCGCGCAGCGCGCGATACAGCGCGACCATCGCCCGCTTCACGATGTCGGCCCCGGTCCCCTGCACGGTCGCGTTGACCGCCTGCCGGAGCAGCGCGTCGCGCGCCGGCCGCGTGAGCCGCCCGCTCGCGCCGGGCAGGAGGTCCGGGAAGCGCCGCACGCGGCCGAAGAGCGTGCGCACCTCGCCGGTCTGCTGCACGCGGCCGATCGTCGCGTCGATGTACTCGCGCACGCGCGGATAGCGGGCGAAGTAGGCCTCGATGAACGTCCGCGCCTCCTCGACCGACATCCCCTGGTCGCGCGCGAGGCGGTACTCGGACATCCCGTAGACGATCCCGAAGTTCACCGCCTTGGCGCGCGCGCGCAGCTCGGACGTGACGTCCTCGAGCGCGATCCCGGCGACCAGCGCCGCGGTGTAGCGGTGGATGTCGAGGTCACGCTCGAAGGCCTCGATCAGCTGCGGGTCGTCGGCCAGGTGCGCGAGGATGCGCAGCTCCATCTGCGAGTAGTCGGCCGACAGGAAGCGGCAGCCGGCCGCGGGCACGAAGGCGGCGCGGATCAGCCGCCCGGTCTCGGAGCGGACGGGGATGTTCTGCAGGTTGGGATCGGTCGAGGACAGCCGGCCGGTGGCCGCGCCGAGCTGGTTGAAGCGCGTGTGCACCCGCCCGTCCGCCGGGTCGACGAGCCGCGGCAGCGCGTCGACGTAGGTGCCCTTGAGCTTCGCCAGCTCGCGGTACTGGAGCACCTTCGCCGGCAGCGGGTGGACCTCCGCCAGCGCCTCGAGCACGTCCTCCCGCGTCGAATGGACGCGCGTCTTCTGCGTGCGGCGGCCGGTCGGCGAGAGCTGCAGCTCGTCGAACAGCACCGCCCGCAGCTGCGGCGGCGAGTTCACGTTGAACGGCCGGCCGGCGAGCGCGTGGATCTCGCGCTCGAGCGCCTCGAGGTCGTGGTCGAGGCGCGCCGACATCGCCGCGAGCGCGGCCGTGTCGATCCGGATCCCCGCGGCCTCGGCCCGCTCGAGCACGGGCAGGAGCGGCATCTCGACGGTCTCGAACAGCTCGAGCAGGTCGTCGCGGCGCAGCGCCTCGGTCAGCGGCGCGACGAGATCGGCGGCCGCGCACGCGGCGGCGACCGCGGCGCGCGCGAGGCGCTGCGGGTCGAGGTCGCCCAGCGCCGCGTCGGGCGCGACGGGGGCCGCGGTGCGGCCGAGCCAGCGCGCGGCCAGCTCGTCGAGCCGCGGCGGCGCGGCGCGATCGGGTTCGAGGAGCTGCCCGGCGAGGAGCGTGTCGAACGCGAGACCGGCCACCGGCGCGCCGGCCCGCGCGAGGGCCGCGACCGCGGGCTTGAGGTCGTGCCCGGCCTTGGGTGCGGCCGCGTCCGCGAGGAACGGCGCGAGCGCGCCGAGCACGGCGTCCGGCGCGAGCGGCCGGCCGAGCGCGACGTACGCTGCCGCACCGTCCGCGGGCGCGAGGGCGATCCCCAGCAGCGGCGCGCGCCGCGGCTCGTGCGCGCCGAGGTCGACCGCGATCCCGGTCCGCGCGGCCGCGCGGCAGCGCGCCACGAGCTCGACGAGGTCCCGCTCCGTCTCGACGAGGGCCACGGCCTCCGCCTCGCCCCCCGGCGCCACGGCGGACACGGGGGGCGCCTGCACCTCCACGACCGGCTCGTCGAACAGCGACGGCGCCGCCCCCGCCTTGCCCCCGGCCTCGTCCCCTCCCTCGGCCTCTGCCTCTGCCTTTGCCTCTGCCTGTGCGTCCGCCTGTGCGTCTGCCCGTGCGTCCGCCGTCGCGGCCCCCGTCAACCGCCCCTCCATCTCGGCCGCGAGCGTGCGGAACCCCAGCCGCCGGAACAGCGCGAGCGCGGTCGCGACGTCGGGCCGCTGCGGGTGCATCGCGTCGAGGTCCAGGGGCACCGGGGCGTCGGTGCGGATGACGACCAGCTCGCGCGACAGGCGCGCCGCGTCCGCGTGGGACGCGAGGCTCAGCCACACCTTGGGCTGCGTCTTCCTGTCGAGCTCGCCGAGCGCGCGGCGCAGGGCCTTCTCCGGCGTCCCGGGCGCGAGCGCGGCGAGCGCGCCGAAGCGCGCCACGAGGTCGGCCGCGGGCTCGCCGCCGAGCCGCTCCTCGAGGGCCGCGAGCTCGCGCGCCGCCGCCGTCAACGCGCCGAGCGCCGGCGCGAGCGCCTGCGCGTCCCCGGCGTCCAGCGCCGCGAGCGTCGACTCGCGCGCCGCGCACGCCGCGCCGAACAGCGTGGCGCGCCGCAGCACGTCCTCGACCCCGCCGTAGCGCTGCACGAGCGAACGCGCGGTCTTCTCGCCGATGCCCGGAACGCCGGGCACGTTGTCGACCGCGTCGCCCATCAGCGCGAGCACGTCGACGACGTGTTCGGGCAGCACGCCGAAGACCTCGTTCACGCCCGCGGGGTCGAGCATGCGGTCGTCCTTCGACGGGTTCAGCACGGTCACGCGCTCGCCGACGAGCTGGTACAGGTCCTTGTCGGACGTGACGATGACCACGTCGAGGCCCGCCTCCCGGGCGCGCGCGGTGAGCGTCGCGAGCACGTCGTCCGCCTCGAACCCGGGCGCGGTGAGGACCGGCCAGCCCATCGCGCGGCAGGCCTCCATCGCGAGCTCGAACTGCGGGACGAGGTCTTCGGGCGGCGCGGGCCGGTTGGCCTTGTACTCGGCGAACATGCCGTCGCGGTGCGTGGGCCCCTCCACGTCGAACGCCACGCCGAAGTGGTCGGGGGACCGCTCGCGCACCAGCTTTCGCACGGTGCTGAGGAACCCGAACACGCCGTTGGTCGGCGTCCCGTCGGGCGCGCGCAGGCCCGCGATCGCGTAGAACGAGCGGAAGACGGTGTAGGTCCCGTCGACGAGATAGAGGGTGCGCGCGCTGCCGGGCTCGCCCATGCGTTCTCCGTGGTCTCGGGGTGCGCGGCCGAGCTTGCGCGGACCGGATCGCCGGCGCAACCCTCAGGGAGCGCGGTCGGTCTGGTCCTCGGTCGGCGCGAGGTCCTCGGCCAGCGGCAGCGCGCCGCGGACGGTGCGCTCGAGGGCGCGCACGAAGGCCGCGAACGCGCGCGGGTCGGAGGTGTCCGGCGCCCGCACCGGCCGGTGGAAGCGCACCACGACCTCGCCGCCGCGCACGAGCGGCCGGTAGGCGCGGCTCGCCAGCCGCCACGTGCCCGAGCACGTCGCCGGGAGCACCGGGACCGCCGGGGCGCGCGCGCACAGCGCTCGCAGCATCGCCGCCTGGAACGGCCGCAGCATCGCGTCGGTCGAGGCCGCGCGCTAGGGGAACACGACCACGCTGCCGCGGCCCTCGTGGAGGATCGCCCCGCAGCGTTCGAGCGCCGCGACCGCGCGCCGCGGGTCGTTCGGGTCGAGGAACGCCGAGCCGCCGCGCTCGAACGCGTAGCGCGTCCCCGGCGGCAGGCGGAACAGCCCCGGGTGGGCCACGAAGCGCGTCCCCCGCACGCCGAGGAAGCGCACGAGGAGCGCGAGGTCCAGCACCGACTGGTGGTTCGAGACGACCAGCTGCGCGGTCGAGTCCGCGTGCTCGAGCCCTTCGCAGCGCACGCGCACGCCGGCGCAGCGGCCGGCGCGCGTCATCCACGTCGCGAGCCCGCAGATCGTGTGCTGGTGGGCGCGTTCGCCGCCGGCGATGCGCGCCGCACGCTGCAGCACCCCGAACACCCCCGCGACGCCCACGCACATCCCGAGCGCGGCCCCGGTGGCCAGCCAGTCGCGCAGCGGGGCGCCGTCGGGCACGGGGCGTCTCAGCGCTTCTCGTACAGCGTGTACACCGGATCGACGTCGACGGGGATCGACGTGAGCGTGCCGAGCGCCTTCATCATCGCGGCGGGCGGCTTGCCGTAGCGGTCCACGAAGGCGCGCGCCCCCGCGTAGTCCGCGTTGGCCTCGACCATCAGGAGCGCGTTCGTGAGCGCCGTGACCCCCGCCCGGAACTTGTCGAGGTTCGGGCGGAACGTCCCGTCGGGCAGCGCCTCGATCGCGCCCTGTTCGAGGAGAAAATTCGCCTGCACGACGACGCCGAGCCCGTGGGCCTCGTTGACGCCGAACCGTGCGCTCCGGAACAGCCCGGCGACGTAGGTCCACGGGAGCGGCGGCAGGAGCGCCGCGGGGACCACGCCCTTGTCGGCGAGCACGTAGAGGTCCCACACGCCGAGCGCGTCGGCCTTGGCCTCCTCGATCGCCGAGTACAGCTCCTTGAGCTCGAGCCGCACCTCGGTCTCGTGTCCGCCCTTCACGAGGCGGCCGGGGCCGAGCCCGTGGGACATCTCGTGGAACAGGATGAAGTGGAAATAGCTGTCGAAGTCGATCTTCGCGGCGTCCGCCGCCGGCAGCACCCGCTGCGCGATCGGGACGAGGATCGCCTCGTACTTCGCCTGCATCATGTTCTTGAGCAGGACCTTCTTCGAGCCCTTCGCCTCGCGGACGCGCTCGTCGTTGGGCAGGTTGAAGGCGATCGTCTGCACACCGGAGCGCGCGTCGCCCGACGCGAACACGCTGTCGGCCACGCGGATCGGCGAGGACGCGCCGCGCTTGAGGTTCTTGTGCTCGTCGGGGAGCGGCAGGCTGCGCTCGAGGAACGGCAGCTCCTCCTTGTAATGCGCGAGCCGTGCCGAGTCCGCCGGCGCGCTCACGCAGAGGAACACCTCGTACGCCGCCTTGTAGCCGAAGAGCTTGTCGTTGTAGGTCTCGTACGGACCGATCACCGCCTCGATCGCGCCGTCGAGGTCCATCCACGACATGTCGGACTCGTAGTAGTCGTCGGAGAGGAGCGCCTTCGCGCGCTGGCCCAGGAACTTCGCCAGCTTCGCGTCGGTCGTCAACTGCGCGGCGACGTTCAGCTCGGCGGCCGCGCGGCCGAGCGCGTCCCGGTAGAAGCGGCCGTAGTTCTCGGCGACGAGGCCCTTCGCGGGGTCCCGCACGACCACGGTGGTCGGCGACATGAAGCGCGCGCGGTCCGCGGGGTGCGCGGCGAGCCACGCGTCGAAGTCCTTCGCCGAGAGGTCCTCGGGATAGAAGCCGGCGCCCGCGGGCCGCGCGCCGCTCCCCAGGAACGGTTCGTCCTCGCGCAGCTTGTCCCACGGCTGCGCCATCAGCCGGTAGTACTCCTTCGCCGGGGCCGCGAGCGGGCCGGCGAGCGCGGCAACGCGCCGGTCGGTGGCCGCGGCCTGGCGCGAGAGCTGCATCTTGTAGACCTCGTGCAGCGTCTTCGCCGCGGCGACGAGGTGCTGCAGCGCCTCGCGGTCCTTCGGGGCGAGCACGGAGAGGTCGGCGGCGAGCGGCTTGGTCACGAACTGCGCGCGACGGGCCGCGATGTCGGGAGCGATCTTCATCGAAGGAGCCTCGGGAGCGGCCGGGCGCGGCGGGGCGGCCGCAGCGCACACGGTGACGGCCGCGACGCACTGGATGACGGCCGCGAGTGCGGCACACGGCAGGACGGTCCGGAAACGGCGCATGACGATCTCCTCGCCCCGTCATCCTCCGCGCGCCGGGCGGAGCGGTCAACCGCGACGCGAAAGGGGCGCCCGAAGGCGCCCCTGTCCGCGGTCGGGCGGCGGGATGGCCCGTCGTGCGCGCGGGCTCAGAACGGGCTGAAGCCCTGCTCCGCGAAGTACTGGTCGCGCATCTGGCGCTCGAGGTCGACGAGCGCGTCGAGGTGGCCCTTCTCCCAGTCGGCGAGGAAGCGGAACGTTTCGCGCGCGGTGTCGTCGGGGCACGCGCGGGCCTCCTTGCGGTAGTACTCGATCGCCGAGCGCTCGAGCTCGACGCCCGCGGCGATCACGGCCATCTCGAACGCGCCGCCCTTGACGCGCCGCAGGAACTCCGTCGAGACGATGTCGGAGTGGTCGAGCGGGGTCAGGTTCTCGGGCGTCGCGGGCACGGCCCACGTGCCGTCGTGCAGGAGGCTCCGGTAGTTCGCCTCGAGGAATTCCTTGTGCGCCTGCTCGTCGTCGGCCAGGCACTTGAACATCTCGCGCGCGGCGGGATCGGTCGCGCGATCGACGGCCGCGCGGTAGATCTCGAGCCCGCGCAGCTCGGTGATGATCGCCGTCTTGACCGCCTCCAGCACCTCGCGGCGGGTGGTGTCGTCCATCAGCGTCGCTCCTCGTCCGGGGTCTCTCGGACACCCGATCCGGTGGGTCCGCGCGAGGATACCGCAGACCGGGCCCGGCCGTGGGACGGCATGCCGTTCCGTCCCCGCGCGAAGCTGTCGCTGCACGCGGGCGGCGTAAGTTGGCCGACCACGCATGAGACGCCCTGCCCCGCTCCTCGCCCTCCTCCTCGCGGCCGCCGCCACGACCGTGCCGGGCTGCAGCAACGGCGACGCCTCGCTGTTCGGCAGCGCGCCCCTGCCCGGCGTCGCGCCCGTGAGCCTGGCCCGCGACGTGCAGCCGATCTTCACGCGGAACTGCACGACCGCGGGCTGCCACAACGGCACCGACCAGCAGGCCGGGCTCGTCCTCGAGTCGGGTCACCTGTTCGCGGCGGGCACGGGCGCCGTCGGCGTGCCGAGCGTCGAGGACCCGAACTTCCTGCGGATCGAGCCGGGCCACGCCGCGGACAGCTGGCTCGTGCGGAAGCTCCTCGGCACCGCGCTCTTCGAGCGCATGCCGTACGGCGCACCGCCGCTCGCGGACGCCGACGTCGCGCTCGTGCGCAAGTGGATCGACGACGGTGCGCACGACAACTGAGCGCCTGCGGTCCTTCGTCGTCGCGGCCGCGCTCGCGCTGCCTGCGCTCACCCTGCTCGCGATCGCACCCGCGCGCGCGGACGAATCGAGCGCGTTCGAGGCGGCCGCGCGGGTCTTCGCGGCGCGCTGCACCGCCTGCCACGCGGGCGCGCGCCCCGAGGGCCAGCTCCGCCTCGAACGCGGCCGGGTCTACCGCGAGACGGTCAACGTCCCGGCCCGGGGCCGTCGCGGGCTCCTCCTCGTCGACCCGGGCGCGCCGGACCGCAGCGCGCTGTACCTGAAGCTGCTCCCGCCGGACGCGGGCTCGTACCGCGGCCCGCGCATGCCGATGCACGAGGCGCCGCTGGCCGCGGACGAACTCGCCGCGATCCGCGCCTGGATCCTCGCGTTCCCGCAGGGCACGTGGGGCGGCGGCCCCGCCGGCGTCGCACCGGATCCCCTCCCGGTGCACGGCGACGTGCCGCCGCCTCCCGTTTTTCCGGCGAGCCATCTCGCGAACCTGCCCACGCCCGACACGCTCGGCGCGAAGGGGCTCGAACTGCGCATCGTGCACCGCTTCCGCACGTCCACGAGCGACGCGGGCTCGCGCGGCGCGTTCGGCCTCGACGGCGGCGCGAACATCGCGCTCGGTGTCGCCGCCGGGCTGGGCGAGCGCTTCGACGTGGGCGTCTCGCGCACGAACCTCGACCAGAGCTGGGAGCTCTACGCGAAGTGGCTCGCGCTGCGGCAGGCGCCCGCGGGTCCGCCCCTCTCGCTCGCGCTGTACGGCAGCGTGATCGACGTGCGCGCGCCCGACCGCGAGAACCGGCGCCGCGTGGCGCTCCAGGCGATCGCCGGGCGGCGCTTCGGCGAGCGGCTCTCGCTGATGCTCGTGCCGACGCTCGTCACGCACACGCACACGTTCGACGCGAACGACCGGCGCGGCACCGCCGCGCTCGGGCTCGGCGGCGCGTTCCGCCTGAACTCGTACCTCTCGCTCACGGGAGAGTGGGTCGCGCAGACCGGCGGCGTCGAGGCGCCGTTCCAGTCCGCGACGCTCGGCTTCGAGGTGGCCACGTCGCGGCACACGTTCCACCTGCTCCTGTCCAACACCGCCGGCACGCTCACCGACCAGTACGTGCCGGGCGGCGACCTCGAGCTGCGCAAGCACGCCTTCCGGCTCGGCTTCAACATCACGCGCACGTTCGACCGCGCCGCGTTCCGGCCGCAGCGCTAGCGCCGCCGCACGATCGTCACCTGCGCGGGCTCGTCGAGCTTCAGCTGCAGCTCGGTGCCGGCGGGGACCTCGACCTCCTGCCCCTTGCTCTTCGCCGCGATCGCGGTGCCGACGCCCGCGCCGAGCAGCGCGCCGATCACCGTGTTGCGGTTGGCCTGGTTGCGGCTCAAGACGCGGCCGAGGATCGCGCCGCCCGCCGCGGCGCCGCCGATCGTCGCGGCGTCGCGCCCGGTCTCGCTCTTCCCCAGCTGCGCGAACGAGGCGTGGATCACCGCCGTGTGGCCGCTCGGCAGTTCGATGCGCGAGAACTCGAGGCCGAGGTGCGCCTGCCCGCCAATCTTCTTGAGCGGGACCGCCTCGGTCACGGTGCCGACGACGGTCGCGCCCGCGGGGATCAGCGTCACGCCGTCCTGCGCGATGTCGCTCGTGACCGTGGCGCGGAACGTGTCGCCGGCCTGGCTGCCGCGGCTGGACACGCCGTCCAGGAAGCGGATGGGGACCACGGTGCCCGCGGCGACGGTGCGCGTGACCTCGGCCGGTGCAGGTGGCGCGGTCGACGGAGCGGGCGCGGAGCGTTCTTCGGCCGCGCCGGTTCCGCCGGTGACGTCGCGTGCGGACGCGGGTGCGGGCCGCGGGCGCGGCGTGCTGCGCGGCGGTTCGGGCGCCGGCGTCTCGCGCGCGGGGGCCGGGCGCTGCGGCGCGGTCTCGGCGGGTGCCGCGGCGGCCGGCGGCGGCTCCTGCACGGCCGGTGCGGGCGCGCTCGGCGGGGCGTTCTGCGAGGAGTCCTGCGCGGAGCTTTGCGGGGAGTTCTGTGGCGGCGCGTTCTGCGCGGCTTCGCGACGCGAGCAGCTCGGCAATGCGAGCGCGGCGGCGAGCGCGAGGACGGCCACGACCAGGTTTCGTCTCGACATCGTCCGGACCTCCGTCGGGTGCCCGGACCGGGACCCGCAGGCTCGGGAGCCGCCGCCCGGGCAGACGTGCGACCCGCCCCATTGTGGCCTCCGCGGCGCGCGCCCGCCCCTCGTGGACGCGCGCGGGGCGACGGGTGCATTGTTGCGCCATGCGCCTGGCCCCCGTTCGCCGCCGACCCGGGACGCGCCCGCGGCCGCCGGCGCGCCGCGGGTGGCTCGCGGGCGACGTGTTCCGCCGCTGGCGCGAGGTCCGCGCGACGCACCTCGGGGCCGCCCTCGCCTACTACGCGCTGCTCTCCCTCGCGCCGCTCCTCGCGATCCTCGCCCGCATCGCGCGTGGGGTGCTCGGCGAGACCGCGGCGCGCGAAGCGCTCACGCGGCAGGCGCACGCGCTCCTCGGCCCGGAGGGCGCGCGGCCGATCGACGAGTTCCTCTCCGGCGTGCACCCGTTCGAGAGCTCGGCCGTGGGCACGCTGGCGACGTGCGCGCTGCTCCTGTGGGGCGCGGCGCTCGTGTTTTCGCACCTCAAGACGAGCCTCGACCTGATCTGGAAGGTCGAGCGCCCGCGCCATCCGCTGCTGCGCTTCCTCCTGTCACGCATCGCGGCGCTCGTCCTGATGGTCGCGATGGTGGCGGTCGTCGTGGTCGAGCATTCGCTCACCGCCGTGCTCGCCGCGGTCGCGCGCTGGGCGCCGCACGTGCTCCCGGCGCCGCTGCCGCTGCTCCACACCGTCGACTTCGCGGTCTCGCTGCTGTTCGGCATGCTGCTCGTCGCGCTGGTCTACAAGCTGCTGCCGGACGTGCCGGTGGCGTGGCGCGACGTGTGGACGGGCGCGTTCGTCACCGCGCTCCTCGCGGTGACCGGCAAGACGCTGTTCTCGCTGTACCTGAGCCGCGTGCGG